>Ga0268280_1002067_pt1 | contig 12254 bp, 15 predicted proteins | sample saktaG_9_FD_190139 | JGI IMG/M metagenome (GOLD analysis project Ga0268280, IMG submission 190139) | Saline water microbial communities from Sakinaw Lake, British Columbia, Canada - sak_2011_5_24_40m | ecosystem: Environmental > Aquatic > Non-marine Saline and Alkaline > Saline ...
GTACCCTGCCCGGCGCATGTCCCGCGAGACTCGCGCCGCATCGGCGCCGTCCCAATGCATGCCCAAATCGTCCTCGGCATCCGTCAGACCGGAGTCCCACGCCCCGCGCTCGTCAGCCTCCCACATTTCGCGGGCCGCATCCTCATCGGCTACGTCCAGTCTCTCGCTTACGGGAGACACCTCGGACCCTCCGTCTGTCACACATACCGCGTAGTATATTGCCTTTTTCATGTCTCGATTTCCTTTCCGATTATTTTACTATTTTAATTTCTGCTGGCCATGCGGCCAAGGGCGGACGCGGCTGGATTAGTTGGCATGGATGCGGAGCCTCAGAAATTCCCCGTTTCCAGTTTCCCATTTATAGGCGCCCACGCAGCGTTTTCCCGAGGACAGCTTGACGTTGATCCAATCCGCCTTAGCCCGAGGACAACTCCGGCTGATGTCGCCATTGGCGATCCGGTCACACAACTCGTCCTGTTCTGCCTTGCTCATCGTCCCGTACTCGTTCATGATTGCCTTTTTCATTTCTCGATTTCCCTTCCGATTATTTTAATTTCTGCCGACGGCCGGCTTCCCCGCGCCTTACAGGATTCCTAACGCTCGCACCGTCTTGGCGCGTCCAGACCATTTACGGTCAACATACTGCCACGCGCGATCAAATGTCCCCCACGCGACCGATCCAGGCAACTCGTGCGCGACGCCAGAGTTTTCCAACGCGATCCATCGCATATATTGCTTCTTTGGTTTTTCTTTCATTTTGTTTCCTCCCCGCGCCTTACTGGGGCGCACTTTGTTTGTCTTACGCGTCCATCGGAGCCAGCCCGCAACGGATGATCTCCGCCGCCAGGCGATACTCCGCCTCGTTGTGGTTTGCTGCCTGCGCGCTGCCGCCCGCCCAGTTGAGCCTGATGCACCGGCTACGCCCATCCACCCACACCATGCCTGCGGGCGCCACAAGCTGGAGACAGCGCAGGGTGCGTATGCCGGCATCCTCCTCCACCGTCGCGCCAACCGTCCCCGCCAGCCGCGCTATGTCTTTTTTTGATCTCATGCTTGTTGTTATAGCTACTACCATGCCAACTCCGCCACAAACCCGCAAATCATCGGAAACCCCCGCAAATACGCACTTATTTATTTTTCATGCCCCAAAAACACCCCTCCACGCCACCCGCGCCACGCGCCTGTAACATTTTTGTATCCAGCAAAAACACCCGAAAACCCCAATGTTTCCGCATATTATACATTTTTGTGACAGTTTTTCCCGAAAATATCCGGCGCGTATGCTCATAAGTATAAACGTTTTACGAAAGCCAAACTACAGAAATGTAGCATAAATATGCCCTCAAAAAACACCATTACATTTTTGTAATCCCAGCCAACACCCCAAAAACACCAAAAAAACACCCTCCACATGAAGTTTATACGGTTTTCCCAAAACTTGGCATGGTTTATGCTCCGGACCGGACCGGAAAGGATAGGAGGGTGTGGGGGGAAAGGGAAACCCAGGCCCTCCCTACAAGCAGCACGCCGCCAGGGTCGCGCACGCGCACGCGCCCGTGTTCCCGGCACGGCAAACGACACAGGCTTTGTAGCCACAAAGACCGGATGGATGCCACGCCCGCCCCTCGGCGCGCACGATCCGCCGGCGACCATCCGCGCCATGCGCATCCACGCCAATCTGCATAGATGTGGCGGAGTATTGCGGCCAGCATCCACAATAATTCTCTCACTTTTGCGGAACCATTGATTTCATTGATGATTATGCATGATCCAGGTGGACATAGTTGATATTATGCGACACTGCCGAGGGCCGTATTTCTGCAATGCGTTACGCTGCACGTGGTTGCGCGGAAATGCCGGTTTGCGGAGGTTTCAGCCCGAAAAGTCTGGAGCCAGTCGGCAGGGGGGGCGGGGGTCTCGATGGCGGCGCGTCCTCTGTCTAGTCATCCGGTCCCCCCATCTTCATTTTTGCCGTGAGGTTTTTCTTGACAGGCACAAATGCAAGGTGTATAAGGGTGATATGAAGAACGTTGAACTGGTGGCGGCAATGGCGGGAAGAGAGTTAAGCGTAGGGGAACTGGCGCGGTTAGCCGGGGTGAGTAGGAACTGCATATCGGCGTTGGTGAACTGCCGAGTGGAGCCAAAGGCAGAGACTGTGGTGGCGATACACACAGCGTTGAGCCAGTTTAAAGAAGTAGGGTTTCGTGCGATCACGTTCAGGCGAGGGGACAAACTTATGGGAGGGAAGACAGATGGGCGCAACAAAAAAGCGGAATAAGATTAGTGCTAAAGAGAAGTTTGAGCGACGGCTTAAACGGTATGAGCAATACTGGGATGAGCAGGCGCGGCATTATGAATCTAGCATGAATGAAATGCAAACGTGCCTGATGAACGAGAATTTGGAAAAAGTTGGGTTAAATAAGCGGCTGCACGAGGCGACGATGCGGTTGGATGCGATTATGGGAAAGCCCGCGCCGCCGCGTGGATGCGCAGAGTGCGTGCAAGCCGTGCCCTGGGGCGTTGACGGAAAGATAATGTGTGTGCCACAACGGAGGTTAAGGGGGGTGAACTTCCATTGCAATGCCTTTCGGCAGGTGACAAAGGATGAGTTGGAAGAGCGAGACGAAGCAGAGGTGTACACTACGACAGTGGAGGCAAGCTGATGAGCCGATACGCATTGCGGGATTACCATAAGATCATGGATCGGGCTGGTGTGCCTGATGAGGAGGCGATGGTGTTTGGAGAGGAGCTTGTGCTGGGAGAGGATTACAAGCGGTACGGGAATGGAGGGCGGATGTTTTTGACGGAGAGCGGGAAGGTGAGGGTAGATGAATGGCTGGCGGGGTGGAAGCAGGAGACCGGTGGTGGCGTGGAGCCTGGGGGTGGAGAAGGAGGAGAGGAACAAAGGGGGTTGCCAGGAAGCGATGCACCGAGGGTGGCGGATGTGCTGGTGATGCGGCGGTGTCCTAACCCAACATGGGTTGAGGGGGCAGTGGTGGGGATCAAGCCGGCGAAAAAGGTTAAGGTGAGGGTGGCGGACAACAGCCGGTATGTGGTTGGGGTGACGGTGTTGGTGGGGTGCGAGTGGCACGACGATCTGGATGGGGCGCGGTACGGGTACAGGATTGGGACGTGGAGGGGATGAGAGCGATGAAAGGGAAGAACGACAAGCGTGTTTTATCAGATCGGACGGCCACGGGGATGGGTTTGGTGGACGTTGGAAAGAAGGTAGGAGCAACGGAGTTGGACGTGATCCGGGAGCGGAACCGTGCGGCGTGGCCGAAGCGGACGTTGCGGCTTGGGGAGTTAACGGATCTGATAGCTGACAAGCTTGAGGCGTTGGTGAAGGATGGGGCATTGGATGCGCGGGATTTGATCAATGCGTTCAAGGGGGTGAGTCAAGCGGCGTTGATGGGGCAGGACCGGGTACAGGTGTTGGATGGTGCTCCGACGAGCATTGTGCTGACGATGAAGGTGGACTTGCCGAGTCCAGAGCAGTTCAGGAAGTGGAAGGCGGAGAAGTTGGCGCGTGTAGAGGCGGTGACGGTGGAGGCGAAAGAGATCAAGGGATAGGATAAAACGAATGGACTGGCTTGAGTCACCACTGTACCCTGTGCCGAGCGTGGAAGAACATTCATACGCTGATTTCTGCGCGTTGAGAGAGGCGCGGGAAAAAACGGTGCGGTACATGAACGAAGATTCGGTGCGGTATGGGTTTGAGCCGTGGCCGTGGCACTTGGCAGATTGTTTATGGGGTGCGCCGTGGTTGGCTGATGATGAATGCGTGCGGGTACGGGAGCGGCTTGGATTCGTGGATAGGGTGACGGTGTTGTTGATCCTGGGGGCGAATAGGTCTGGGAAGTCTAGGTATGCGGCGCGGACGGTGATGAAGATGATGCTGCACCGGGAAGGGGCAACGGCATGGTGTTACCACGAGAACAACCAGAACAGCGTCAAGATGCAGCAGCCGATGATCCATGAATACCTGCCGGCGGAGTTGAAGGGGAAGTTGTTGACGACGCGGGGTGTATACATCAGCTATGGGAAGCACAACGGATTCACGGACAATTCTTTTACGCTGCCAAACATGAGCGATTGTTCGTTCAGGAACTACGAGCAGGATTATAAGAAGTCTGAAAGCGGGGATTGCGATATTGTGTGGGCGGATGAGTTGTGCCCGGCGGAATTGGCGGAAGCGTTCAAGTCGAGGGTGGCGACAAGGAACGGGGTGGCGATCCTGACGTTTACGCCAACGGAAGGGTACAGCGCGACGGTGCGGCTTTTCTTGGATGCGGCAAGGATTGTGATGCAGGAGGAAGCGTTGTTGCTTCCCGGCGATGGGGGAGAGCCGGATGTCGCGGGAGAGTTTGGCGTGACGCCAGAGGTTGAGAAGAAGTTGGAATTGTGGATGCGGTTCAACCGGGATTACCCGAATGGGTGGCACACGCCGAAATTGTTTGAGGACATGGTTTTTGGAGAGAAGGAACAGCACAAGCGCAAGTTTGAGATGGTGCCAAGGGTGGCGGCCTGCCAGGACGTACAGCGCGGGGTTGTGTGGTTCAGGGGGAAAGATGCGCCGCATGGCAACCCGGTTAAGCTGTGGAAGTCGTGGGCCGGGAGTACGCGGCAAGACAAGCTGGAGCGCATATATGGCGTGGCGGAGAAAAGCATAAGGCCGCGGTTTGCGTTTAATCCAAAGGCACACTTGGTCAAGGCAGACGCAATCCCGAAAGAGGGGACTTATTACTTGATCGTTGACCCGTGTTCCGGGCGAAACTACTTTATGCTGTGGATCAAGTCGTGCAAGGACGGTGACTATGTTGTGAAGGAGTGGCCTGGGAATTACAACATTCCTGGGTGGGGCCATCCTGGGCCGTGGGCGGAGAACAGCATAGACAACAAGAAGATGGATGGGAAACGGGCGAGCGCGCAAAAGTCGTTTGGCTGGGGTTGTCTGGCGTACAAAAAGGAAATAGCAAGGATCGAGGGCTGGAAGGAATACAATGTTGATGCGCCGGACAGCGAGGTAAAGACGTGGAACCCGGACCACCCTGGGAAGAAGTGGAAGGTGGGCGGGCGGTTTCTGGATGCCCGGTTCGCCGGGACGAAAAGCATATCGGAAGGCGGGGTGAAAACGCTGTACGATTCCTTTGATGAAGTCGGGCTGATGTTCGCCGGGACTCATGCCTTGCTTGGGAATCCTGATGGAATATCCAGCGGAGAGGAGATGGTGGTTGATGCCCTGTCGTATGACCGGACAAAGCCGCTGGCGGATGAGATCAACATTCCGAGGTTGCGCATATCGGAAGAATGCAGTAACCTGATTTTCGCGATGCAGATTTACACTGGGGAAGACGGGAAAGAGGGCGCGGTGAAAGACCCCATTGACTGCCTGCGGTATTACTACAAGATGGGGCTGGCGTGGGTAAAGAATTTGAGTGAGTCAGGCGGATTCAAAGGGAGAGGATGTTACTGACATGAACATATTCATCAAAAGCGTGCCGGTCATCTTGGAGATTGACAAGGCCAGCGCCATGACCGAACAGGAATTGGTGCAAGGGTTCAACGTTGACCCAAAAATAAATCTGACGTGGCGGGCGACGATGTGCCGGTTGTTCAGGCTGGTAAACCAGATGGAAGTTGAGTTTGCGATGGAGAGCAACCAACGTCTGAAGGAAAGCAAACTGGATGCGCTGCTGGGCGTGAAACTCGCCGTCCAGGTGCTTGAATCTGCGCGGCGCGCTGCTGCGGATCAGGTCGGCAGAGAGAGCCAAGCCGCCGCTCGCAGGGCAAAAATGCGATAATCTGTTAATTGTAACTCTTTTGTATCTATTTGATTATGATGCTACATTTTTGTAACATTCCTTGGAGCTATTGACAAAAATGTAAGAAATGGTATTCCTTGCGCCACAAACGAAAGGAATGCCAGAATGAGCGATAAAGCCAAACCCGCGTCGGAGGCCGTGCCTGCTGATGCTCCTGTTGTACAGGATGCTGTTGATGCAATCGCAGAACTCGGAAAGCTCGATCCCCCTGCTGATAATCCACCGGTAGATGCCCCCGTGGTGGAAACACATGCGGAAGCAGATGCCGAAACGACTCCCACAGATACTAAAGCACCGCCCACCGTCAAGGTGGATGAGGCCAAGGTGAAGGCGGAGGCGGAAAAGCTGGCGGTTGAGTTCATCGAGATTGCTGGCGTTCTTGAGCCGGAAGCGCAGAAAACCTACGATGAGTACAAGGAATGGAAAGGCGTCAAAGGCTTTTGTTCCGCGACTCTCCGCACGGGTTCGTTTGACGAGAACGGACAAGTGACCGCCAATGGCAAGGTTTTCACGCGGGATCAACTCGAACGCTACAAGGATGAAGCGGACGAGAAGTTGATCGTTCTGGCCCCAGAAGCGGCGAAGATTCGCAAGGACTTGATTGCTGATTTGATGGAATCACGCAAGCTCAAGTTGCAAATCGCGAAGGCCAAGGCTACCCCGGCGCCCACGACCGCAACCCGGCCGTCAGTGACCGTCAAGCCTGCGGCAGCTTCTACCAAGCCGAAGCTCGAAACCGGTCGCCCTGTGATGAACGAAGCGGAGTTCGTCGCCAAGGGGAGAACCAAGGAAGCGGCAATCGAACAACTTGGCCGGCTGTAACGGCACGGCCAAAACAACCAAAAAGGTGATTTATGGCAGGAATGTATGAGGCCAATCAGACCGGTAAGCGGCAGGAAATCGCGGACAAGGTTTACAACTCCGAGTTGGAAGCCACCCCCGTTCTTTCCATGCTGGGCGTGGGCAAGGAAGTCCTCCAGTCCACGATGCAGTGGCAGATGGAAAAGTTCGCTGACAAGGCGGTTACTGGCGTGCTGGACGGCACCCCGGTCACGGCTTTCGATTCGACTCTGCGCTATGACGTGTACGGCGCGGTTCAACAGGTGCGGGAAGCGTGGCAGGTCACGCAACGCGCCGAGAACACCGCCATTGCCGGCGTGCCGGATGAAGTCGGTCGGCAGCGGTACACCGCGATGATCAACATGCGCCGCAAGCAGGAGAAAATCCTGTTGTCGGATCAGGATCACCAGGTGGAAGCGGCCAGCGATCCGTGGCTGACGCGCGGAATGTTCAAGTACATCCAGGCCGGTGCGCAAACCACGTTCCCGGTGCCTGCCTTGTTCCGCAATGCCTCGGCTGCTATCTATGGTAGCACCGTTGCGCTGTTCACGCAGTCGGCGTTTGAAGCGTTGCTCGCGGCTGCTGGCAATGAGATCAAGGGGCCGGTGTCCCTGGACATGTTCGCCGGACCTAGCATCAAGAGCAAGATTGACAGCTTCACCGAAATCTGGCCGACAGCGACCAGCACGGAAACGCTGGGTGCGCATTACAACCGTGATGCCGCCAAGGGCTACGTCCGGGAAGTCAACATCCTCAGATTCAGCTACGGCACGGTGCGCGTTGGCCTGTCGTGGTTTAACCTGTGCGACCTGACGACCGGCCTGGCTACCGCCAGTACCCCGTTGTCGGCCATCGGCATCAATCCCGAAATGTGGAACATCGGGTACATGCGGAACGGCAAGCCCGCCAACACCAACCTGTCCCCGGACGGCAGTGGTGTGCGCGGGTTCATTGACTGCTTCATGGGGTTGCGTTGCAACAACACCCTGGGCCAGATCAAGATCGTTGCCACGTCCTGATGGTAATGCTGGGGAGCGGCAAAGGCAACCCGTCTTGCCGCTTCCCCGGCCCACAACAAAACCAGAGAAGGAACACAACAGATGAAGAAACTGATTACGACAATCGCGGCCAGCCTTGTGTGCATCATGGGGCTTGCCATTGAGTATCATCCGATTGATACGGCGGGCATGGCAACCATCGGGGCCACCCATGTTCTCACCATCCGGTACAGCGACTTGACAGCGACCAACCCAGTGACGTATTCGCAAACGATCACCGGGCTGACAACGCGGGTCAACACGCTCATCGTTCCGGTGGCTGGTGTGCTGACTGCTCCGTTTATCCCGACCGGGACGAACGACTATAACAGTACCACCATTGCGCTTGGCATCCCTGGCAGTACGGCGGTCTTTGCTGCGGCCAATCAGGTGAACAACAACGGGACGCCTGTTTATATTCTGGCGGGTGCGTCGGCGAGTGCCTATTCAACGGCAACGCAAATGATCTTCACCGTTGCCGGGAAAACCAACTATCCGCTGAATATCTTTACCAGCGGCGAGTACAAGGTGTACCTAAAGATGATCGAGCGTGGCGGGACTCCGTAACGAGCCAAAAGAATGCCATTCACGCAGGCATACTTGAACGACGTGCGGCGGCGGCACATTGCCCAAGTCAGGGATGAGCCGCCCCGCACTTGTTTTTCCAATGGTGACGGGGTGATGGTCCGGCGGATACCGCAGGCCGCATACATCAACGCCGTCCGCAGCGAAGGCGTGGGGGTGCTTGGTCCTGGTGGCGAAGGCTACTGGAAAGACATGGAGAAGCGGCACCCTGAAATCGTAGTCCCCTTTCAATCCAGGCATCCAGGGATCAAAGCGGTCGGGGCGAAAGCCGTAGAACCACAAGCACCTGACGGGCGGTGGATACGGCAGGGCGGGGCGATCATCAAACGCTATCCAAAGGTCGTATGAACGAAACCATCCTTGTTGATCGTGGCGGCGATGGCGCAACCCGCGCAATGACGCCGGAAGAATACACCACGTTGAAAAACGAAGTGCTTGCGATCCGGCAGTTTGGAACACAACTTATCAGCCGGCGGCAACTCACGGAGCGAATCAGATATTGCCGTTGGCCGGGGCAATCCCCTGACGGAAGAAAATGGAGCGAATATCTTGGCGACGATGCCTTGCCCTTCGATGGCGCGATGGACAGCCGCGTTAGAACGGCTGACAAAATCATCAACCGGCACGTCGCCCAAATTGTAAGCGCGGTGATGAAAGCAACGCCAAAGGTGAGCGGCATCGAGGGGAATGATGCTGTTACGGCTGGGAAAATAAAGACGTTGCTTTCATGGCTGAAAAGCAACCAGTGGGGCGCGGAGTTCCGCCGGCAGATCGAATTACTGGGGCAATATCAGGAAGGCGACGGATACGCCATTTGCATGGTGGACTGGACAAAGCGGCAGGCCATTGAGTTGAAGGAAGTTGACGCCGATTCACTGGCGATCATGCTGTTGCAGTTGGCGCAGGTTGACTTGAACGACAAGCAGGCGGCCACGAACGTGTTGCTGGAGATCAACAACATTATTGCGGATCAGGCCAGATCGTCGGAGCTTGTTGTGTTGCTTGCGGCAGCGTTTCCGAAGTTGTCCTCCAGCCGGTGCAAGAAGTTGGCCGGTGAAATATACGCCACCGGCAAAGGCAAATTCCCGGCCCCATACGACAAAATTAACATCCCTGAAATATCAGCTAAGCGCGTATATAACGACGTTTTCTTTCCCGAAAACTCCGCCGACCTGCAACGCTCGACGCGAGTTGAGTTGCGGGAATGGCTGACAGAGGCCGAGGTGCGCGAGCGTGCGGCAACACAGGAATGGCCCAAGGAATTGCGGGATGTGTTGCTTGCCAATGAGGGCAAGTCAGGCTTTGAGGAATGGGATCAGTTGCGGCTTACGCGCAGCACCGACTACAACCAAGTGAACATCCGGCGCGGGATGTTTGAAGTGATAACCGACTTCTGCCAAGCCTGCAATGAGGACGGCATTTCGGGGATTTATGTCACGGTCTTCTCGTCATTCTGCGACAAGCCTTTCACCGACAGTCAACTTTGGGATAGGAAGCATGGGCAATATCCGTTTGTGTGGTTTGGCCGGGAGTTTTGCACCAACCTGTTGCTTGATTCGCGGAGCATCCCGGAAGTTGTGGTGACGGATCAGAACGAAGAAAAGATGTTCCATGATTCGTTCTCGGATCATGTGACGTTCACCATCAATCCGACGTTGCTTGTTGCGCCAGGTTCGCCGAAATACAACGCAACCTTGCAGCCATTCGGCCAGATGGAATACTCCATCCGTGGCAAGCCGGAGTTCTTGTCGCGCCCCACATACCCGCAGGCGGCTGACAAGATGTGGTTTGAGACGCGGCGCAACACGGCTGAATACTTTGGCTACCCGATGGAAGGGATAGACAAGGAAACCATCCAGTTGCTTGCCCAAGATCGGATTGACCGATTCTTGTCCAGCGTGGCCGAGATAATGAAGATGACGCTCATGCTTTGCCAGCAGTACATGCCAGACGCGATGATCCAGCGCATTGTAGGCGGCAATGGCGTGTCAATCGCAAAAACGCGGGAAGAGATACAGGGCCAATTTGACGTGACGTATTGCTATGACTGGCGGGACAATGACCCTGAATACATCACGGCAAAGGCGAAGATCATCAAAGACCTTGTAATGCCAATGGCGACCGATGGCCGGGTTAAGTTCTCTATGGCTGCGCAACGGATTATCGAGGCGCTTGATCCCAACTGGGCGGAACAGATGATCGTGCCCGAAGAAGCGGCTACGGAAGCCGAGGTGAGCGCGGCAAAGGCGGCGTTTGTCTCGTGCTGCAACGGCACGCGCCCCAGTATGCCGGAGGGCGGGATCAACGCCAAGCTGCGGCTGCAAGTGTTCACCGCGGAAGTCCAGCAACGGCAGGGCAACCCGGCGGCCTATGGACCCATGACCCCGGCGGCGCAAATGATGGTGCAGGAATACAGTAAATACCTGACATTCCAAAGCCAGCAGCAGGACAACAAGCAAATCGGACGGACTGGTGTTGACCCCGCCAAAACGGATCAGAAAATTGCAGATATGCAGGGCGGAACGATGGGCGCGGAACGAGGTGCGATGCAATGAGGACAACCCCTTTCATAGACGTGTTGCGCGCTGCGTTCAATGCCGGCAGCAGGGCGTATGACACCACGGATACGGCATCATTGGCAATGTTCACACTTGCGATCAACGCCAGGGTGCGGGAAGCGTGGGAACATGCCGAATGGCCGGAGTGGACGCAGATCGAGGCACGGGCCTTTGCGGATGAATACGACGATGATCTGACCTACGGGCTGGGCGACATCGTGTATGACCCCACCGGCAACCTGTACTACACCAGTTTGCAAGCGGCAAACCACAACAACGCATTGACCGAGGCAGCGTGGTGGGCCAACAACCCGCTGACCGAGTTGGTCATTCCCTACGCGCAGACGGGGAAAACGGTAATCGGCGGGAGGGTGTGGGGCGTCTATACGGCTAACCCGCGCCAGGGCAAGTTCAAGCGGATGGCCTGGACGTTGACGCCGACCGGGGTGGAAGTGAAACCAGTTGGCCGGCGAGTGCTGGACGCCTATTACCCGCTCAATATGGCGTCCTATCTGGCCGCGCCTGGGTTTGTCTACCTTGAATATGGCCTACCGCGTCCTGTCTTCAGCGCAACGCATTGGGATCACGAAGCGTCGTATGAAGCTGGTGACGTGGTATTCTATGAAGGCGCGGAATCCGATCCAGATGGAGACTTTACGCTGGAAGGCGAGTGTTACCAGTACAACGGGGCTAACTGGACGCTGGTAGGGTTCCCGCTTATCCTGCGGGATTATGTGGTAAATTCCGCTGGTGCTGATTACTGCCTACTGAACGGTCAGGAAACAAAAGCAGAGGCTTTGATGCAGAAAGCCGAATGGAAACTCAACGACGAGTACATCCGTCAACTTGGCGGGACAAACAAACAAATAAGGTTCGCAGGCGTCTATTGACGCAGGAGGTAGTTATGGGACTGTTAAACCAATATGCGTTGAAAGAGTTGGGGCTGGCGATGATCTCGCTCGACATGGCGGATGGCGTCACAACGTACATCGCTACTGGCCCCCGGACGGCAGGCGTTACGGATGCCGTCTGGGATTGCCAGAAGATCGTCAAGTCAACCGTGGGCAGCGATTCGATGACGCGGGTGACGTGGTGCGCGACACTGGCGGCGCCCGGGGCTAACGGCGCCAACCTTGCCGAGCTGACATACGCTTGACGGAGAATCAAATGCCTTTGGTCAGTAAATCTCAAAGACGGTGGATGTTGGCCAACCAGCCAGAAATGGCTAAACGGTGGGAGAAAGAAACTCCGAATGGTAAGCGATTGCCGGAACGGAAAAGGCAGAAGAAGGGGAAATAATATGAAGAAAACATTGTTCGCGAGTCTTGTTTTGACGATGGTGAGCGTGGCGGCATCGGCCGGGATTGACTACCCGACAGACATTATCAAGTATAAGCTGGCGCTAAAAT
>Ga0268280_1002069_pt1 | contig 12241 bp, 10 predicted proteins | sample saktaG_9_FD_190139 | JGI IMG/M metagenome (GOLD analysis project Ga0268280, IMG submission 190139) | Saline water microbial communities from Sakinaw Lake, British Columbia, Canada - sak_2011_5_24_40m | ecosystem: Environmental > Aquatic > Non-marine Saline and Alkaline > Saline ...
TGAGCATTATAATTATCGCGGCGCTTCTCGTAGTCGGCTGGCTTTATTTAGTCAAAGGCTACATCAGTGTGAAGATCCGGCATGCCGTGCCGTCTGAGCTCACATATAATGCCCAAGTACATGGAATAAAAGATGTCCGCGTCATAATAGATCCTATGAGATTGATTAAGGGCGAAAAGACATATGACATTATGTATAAGTCGGCTCTTTCCAAACCGAAATTTTCCAATCCGGAGATAAATGTAGTTTCTATATCGGGAGGCGGCGCCAACGGCGCGTACGGCGCCGGTATCCTTTGCGGCTGGACCAAGGCCGGTGACAGGCCGGTGTTCGATGTAGTAACCGGGGTAAGTACCGGGGCGTTGATAGCGCCGGCGGCTTTTGCGGGAGCGTCTTATGACAGCCTCATAAAGGACATATATACTAATATTTCCGACGCGGATATAATGAAACAGAATTTTATAGATTTTTTGTTAGAGGGCAGACCGTCGATCCTGGATACCCAGCCCCTGCGGAATGTTTTAAAGAAGGCGGTGACTAAAAAACTCATCGATGAGATAGCGCGTGAACACGCTAAGGGACGCAGGCTCTATATAGCGACGACCAATCTTGACGCAAGGCGCGCAGTCATATGGGATATGGGGGCGATAGCGACTGTCGGCACGCCGGAATCGATCGAACTATTCCGTAATGTCATGATCGCATCGGCTTCAATACCCGTCGCCTTCCCGCCGGTTATGATCAAAGTGGAAGCAGGCGGGCATATCTATGAAGAAATGCATGTTGACGGGAGCGTCGCGACGCAGTCGTTCGGATCGGGTATTATTATGGGGAGCGATGAAGCCAAAACAAAGAAGGTCAATTTTTATCTCATTAAAAATGGGAAGTTTGCGGATGCGCCCGAACAGGTACCTCTAAAGATCTGGGATATAGCCGGCGCGGCCTTTTCAACGCTTATGACATGGCAGAGTTACGGCGATATTTTTAGGTCTCATATGCTGGCGAAATATGAAAGTATGAATTTGTATTTTACATTTATTCCTCAAGAATTCAATGAGCCGCGTAAGGGCGAATTTGATCTGGGCTACATGCGTAAACTATTCTACCGCGGATTCCGCACAGCCCAGTCCGGCGGTTACTGGACTAGAGCGATAGGTAACAGCGTCGAGGAGGGTATCGCGCCGGGGGAGTGAAGACGAACGAATAAGCAGACGGCCTATTTAGGTACACCCTGGATGAGTAGGCTGTACCAAAGTAGGACATCTGTTTTTTTATTTGCCGTACAGGACCTTTAGCTGTTCTACCGTTGGATTATCGGAATAGTACTCGCCCTGCGGCCCGACATATCCGGTGCCTGCCCGCCTAAGCGTTACAGCCGTGTACCCGCCCCGAGAATTAGGGATGTTTATGGTCGACACATCCTGGGTTTGGGGCTGCGCCATCGGACTAGCGTTATAAACAGCCTGCTGAGGCATGACTACCGCAGGCTGAGCCAGCACGGGCGGCGGAACGACCACATATCCGCCATACTGGTATGGGCTGTAGTAGTAATTTTCAGAATAGTAATACGGCGTGCCCGCGACTACGACCGTATTATGTCTTGGAGGTAGAGAATCGATTATCGCGCCTATGGCTAGCGCTCCTACGGCGATATCAAATCCAAGCCAACCATGCTTGTACCAACCGCCGTTACGATAATAGTGCCTGCCTCCGCCGCCAAAGTTACGTCCTCCACTATTACGGCCTATTTCTCCGCGCCCACCTCCGCCACGCTGTTGGGCTAGTGCGTCTGTATAAGGAAGCGCCAAGGCCAATGTCCCAACAAGTACCACCACTGCAATTAATCTCAAGCTTTTTACTAACATGTTGAACCTCTCTTTCCGCCTGCCTGTGAGGCATGCTTTTTATGTTTCTATACCTTAGACACTGGAGTGTAAGAAAAAGTTCCCAAAACAGCGATGGTTATTGGTCTTTTGGAATAGAGTTCGTTTAAGCGGGGGCAAACATAAAATATTGTTATTTTACAGATTCTTCCATGATATAATTATGTGTATAAAGTGCAGTTCAAAAAAAAGGAGGGTGAAATGAAGAAGTATATAGTTGAATTTATTGGGACATTTTTTTTACTTTTTGTTATAGGACTTTCTGTTATTGAGCCAGGTGGAGCAGGAGCGATGGCGCCGCTCGCGATAGGCACGATACTGATGGTGATGGTCTACGCCGGCGGGCATATATCCGGCGGTCATTACAATCCGGCAGTTACTCTCGGCGTATGGATGCGCGGTAAGTGCGAGACAAAAGACGTTCCTTTTTATATGATTGCCCAGGTTTTAGGCGCATGCGCGGCTTCTTTATTAGCGGTAAAGATGAAAGGCAGCGCTCTTATTGCCGCCGCAAATCCTTCAATTGTCAATGTGTTCATCGCGGAGTTTATATTTACTTTTGCTCTTGTCTACGTCGTGTTGAATACGGCGACCGCCAAAGGTACGGCGGGTAATTCATATTACGGCCTGGCGATAGGTTTTACTTTAATGGCGGCCGCTTACGCGATAGGCAGTATATCCGGATGTGCCATCAATCCGGCTGTAGCTATCGGTATAACTGTTATGGGCCTCAGCAAATTAAGTAATCTTCTGGTGTTTCTCGCGGCAAACTTCGCGGGAGGCGCGTTGGCGGCGGTTATTTTTAAGATCACAAATCCACAAGAATAAGGAGATCAAATTATGGCAACGATCGATAATCTAAAAGCCGCGTTTGCCGGTGAGAGCCAGGCTAATAGGAAGTATTTAGCCTTCGCGAAACAGGCAGATATCGACGGTAAACCCCAGATCGCGAAACTCTTTCGCGCGGCGGCGGAGGCGGAGACGGTACACGCTCACGCTCATCTTCGCGTGATGAACGGCGTCGGCAAGACCTCCGATAACGTGCAGGCCGCGATCGAGGGAGAGGGCCATGAGTTCATGGTTATGTATCCTGAGTTTGTCGGCACAGCGAAGAAGGAAGGAAACCAGGGAGCGCTAAAATCATTTGAATTCGCGATGGCGGTCGAAAAGATCCATCACGATCTTTACTCGAAGGCTGCCGAAGCGCTAAAAGGCGGGAAGGACTTGTCGCTTACCAAAATATTCGTGTGTCCGGTCTGCGGCAATACGGTCCTGGATGCGGCGCCTGATAAATGCCCGATCTGCGGCGTTCCCGGTAGCAAGTTCATTGAGATAAAATAAGACAGGATCTTCGTATGGATAGTAATTGCGAAAAGATCTGGCGCTGTAAAGTGTGCGGGTATGAGCATCGGGGAGAAATGCCTCCGGAATGCTGTCCCAGTTGCGGCGCTCCGGCTTCCGAGTTTGAGGAAGTAGGGGAGTGCAAGCCTTCGGATGGCGTGTGGCATGATGTTGGCGTTGCCGAAGAGCTTAAGACCCAGCCACTTCGTGAGGTCGAGATCCCGAATGCCAAGATCGCACTTGTCTATAAAGACGGCGTATTCAAGGCGATATCCGGCTCATGCAATCATGTGGGCGGCCCATTAGGGCTCGGGCGCATGGACGGAGACTATGTCGTATGCCCATGGCACCAGTGGCGTTTTCACGCTTCAACGGGTGAGGGTAAGACCGGCTGCGCATGCGAAGGCGGCAAGGTGCCGTGTTATGCCGTTAAAGTCGAGAAGGGCCGCGTTTTTGTAAATCCTACAGCGCTAACAGAACGCGTGCGTAAGCCCGTCGCGCCACATCCATTGACGCGGGTCGTCGTTCGCGGCCAGCCCGGCGGCCCATCAGAAAAGGATCCCATAAGGATAGTCGGAATATCGACTACGAATATGGATATAAATAATCCCCGCTATTCAACCTCAGACTATCTATTGAATATCGCTTTAACGCGTGCCCGGGAAAGCGGAGCCGAAACGCGGCTTATAAGGCTTGCGGAATTAAAGTTCCGGGCTTGCGAAGGCTACTACTCTCAGAGCGAGCGCGCCTGCACATGGCCATGTTCTATAACTCAGATGGACCCGACCGATCAGATGGATCGCGTTTATGAGGCTTTTACCCAATGGGGAGACATCTTCGTTGTGGCTACTCCGATCCGCTGGGGGCAGGCCGGCTCTTTGTATTACAAGATGGTCGAGCGAATGAACTGCATTCAAAATCAGGAGACTATCGCGGATCGCCACTTGCTTAGAAAAAAAGTCGTTGGCCTTATCATAACCGGCGGGCAGGATAACATTCAATCTGTAGCAGGCCAGATGCTGTCATTTTTCAGCGAGCTTGGCTGCCAATTCCCTCAGTACCCGTTCATCGCGCATAGCCGCGGATGGAGCGCGGAAGATATGGAAAATAATACCCGGTATGTAAAAGAGAGTAAAGACTTAGCGGAGGCGGCGACCGGATTAGTGGATCGCTGCATTGATACTTATAAAGCTCTTCTGGACATAGATATAGGATCGGCCATCCCCCCTCGCGGAGGCCGCAAAGCCCACGAGCTGGACGTGCACTCGCAGATCTGAAGAGCATTCATCCTGTGACCCGCGAACCATTCAAATTAAATAAAGATAGAGGCCACCATCCGATATTCCGCAGCATCTGTTAGATCGGCGGTATTTACAGCGCTTATAGCGGTATCGTTTTGTCCCGAGACGTTTTGTGTCGAGAAAACGCCGGCGGCAATCTTTGCGGAAGAGTCGAATAAGATAGTTCTTGTCGCATCTCCGGGTACAGAAAAGAATTCAGTTATCGGCAGCGGTTTCGTGGCGTCGCCAGACGGCCTTATCATAACTAACTATCACGTGATAAAAGACGCGAAGGAAGTCGCTGTGAAGTTTCGGGACGGCCTGGCATACAGGGCCAGTATTATCAAGCGGGACCCGGGGAAAGATATAGCCGTTCTGCAGATACCGATCCGAAATCTTAAGCCAGTTTCTTTCGGAGATAGCGACCGGGTGATAATAGGCGAGCGCGTCGTGGCTATTGGTAATCCTTTAGGGCTTGAGCAGACGGTATCCGACGGGCTAGTCAGCGCCGTGCGCGAGCGTAACGGGTCGAAATTGCTGCAGCTGAGTGTTCCTCTATCCAAGGGATCCAGCGGCAGCCCTATCTTTAATCTGCGCGGAGAGGTCATAGGCCTTATGACCTTCAGTCTCGAGGATGGCAAAGATCTTAACTTCGCAGTGCCTATTAATTACGTGACTTCTCTAATTGGTTATAAACCTAAGCCTCGCGACAAGCCGGAATCTTTTCCGGTAGATAATGTATATATCGTTAAAGCCGGAGATACTCTCTATAGCCTGTCGAAAAGATTTGAAATCACGGTCGATGATCTTATGAGCATTAATAATCTCGGAACGAACACCATTCGAGCCGGTCAGAAGCTTCTCGTAAAAAGTAATGTCAAAGCCGCAAAATAAAAAGGATCCATGCCGATAGTCAGTTTACAGGAGATCACGCTTGCCTTTGGCGGGCCGGTGATATTTGATCGGGTCAGCCTTCAGGTGGAGCCAGGCGAGCGGATAGCCCTGCTCGGCCGTAACGGTTCCGGCAAGACGACGCTGATGAAGGTCATGGCCGGCCAGATAGGCGTCGATAAAGGCACCGTCTTTGTTGGCAAGGGGATGGGAGTGGCCTATCTGCCTCAAGAAGTACCGTCCGATATAAAAGGAAGCGTATTCGACATCATTCTTTCGGGGCTTGGCCAGCGCGCTAAGCTGTTAAGCGATTATCATCATCTCGCGCAGCTCCTTCATACAGAGCATACCCCTGAATTGATCCGAAAATTCGACGCGCTTCAATCGGAGCTCGACCATACAAACGGCTGGAATATGAGCCATGAGGTAGATAATGTTATTACCAGGATGAAGCTTGATCCGGACAGCGACTTCGCGACGCTATCCGGTGGGCAGAAGCGCAGCGTCCTTTTGGCCAGGGCGCTCGTCCTGAAGCCCGAGCTTCTTCTTCTCGACGAGCCTACAAATCACCTGGATGTAAATGCGATCATCTGGCTTGAGGGTTTTTTAAAGGACTATCCCGGCGCCGTATTTTTTGTAACACATGACAGGACCTTCATGTCTCATCTGGCGACGAGGATCATCGAGATCGATAGAGGTGAGATCTCCAGCTGGACTTGTGATTATAAGACGTTCCTGGAGCGACGCCAGGCTATGCTCGATAATGAAGCGGCCCGACGGGGTGAATTTGAAAAAAAATTAGCTCAGGAGGAGATCTGGATACGAAGGGGCGTTGAGGCCAGGCGATGCCGGAGTGAAGGCCGGGTTAAAGCCCTGGAGCGTTTACGCGAAGAGAAGAAAGCCCAACGCAAAGAGGTTGGCCAGGTCAGAATGAGCTCGCAGAAAGCGGCTATGTCAGGAAATCTGGTGATAAAGGCTTTCACTTTGGGCTTTGGGTACGGAGATAATTGCATCGTCCGCGATTATTCGACCCAGATCATGCGCGGCGATAAGATAGGCGTGATCGGGCCTAACGGCAGCGGCAAGACGACATTATTAAGACTTCTCTTGGGACGGCTTTCCCCTCAAAAAGGGAAGACAAAGCTGGGAACCAATCTTGAGATAGCGTATTATGATCAGCTTCGCGAGCAGCTGGATGAAGAGAAAACGGTCGCGCAAAACGTATGCGGCGGCGGGGACATGATCACGATAAACGGCGAGCCCAGGCATATCATCGGTTATCTTCAGGAGTTTTTATTCTCGCCGTCCCGCGCCCGGACGCCGGTCAAAGTCCTGTCGGGGGGCGAACGTAATCGTCTGTTACTTGCTCGGCTCTTTACTAAACCGTCCAATGTACTCGTGATGGATGAACCTACAAACGATCTTGATATAGAAACGCTGGAACTTCTGGAGGAGCTATTGCTTAAATATCAAGGAACGCTCCTCTTGGTCAGCCACGACAGGGCGTTCCTTAATAATGTCGTGACCTCTACAATCGTTTTAGAGGGTAATGGAGTAATTAATGAATATTCGGGCGGATATGATGACTGGCTAAGACAGCGCTTGGCGAGCGTTTTGCCGGAAAAGCCGAAGGCAAAACCGGTAAAAGAGATAGCGAGAACGGGGCCGAAGGCCGCGGCGTCAAAACTCTCTTTCAAGGAGACGCGTGAGCTGGCAGACATTCCGTCAAAGATCGAAGGTATGGAGCTGGAGCAGAAAGAGATACATGGCTTGTTTGCGGATAGTGATTTTCACAAAACCGACCCAGCCCGGATCGCTCATCTTAAATCCAGGGATAAGTTTTTAATGGAAGAGATACGAAAGGCATACGAGCACTGGAAATATTTAGAGGATACCGCCTAGCCAGGGTTTCCAAGCGGGATAGCCCCATATTTTGAAAAATATGATATAATTATAAGGAAGCACTATTGTAATCTATGGAGTAGAAAAATATGAAAAAATGCGAAAAAAGAAATATCCTTTACAGGCAGTGGGGGTGCTCTTCTCCGAGAGCCGCTATTCTCATGGTCCACGGCCTAGGTGGCCACAGTAATAACTGGGAATTTCCGGCGCGATTTCTTGTCGAGCATGGGTTCTCCTGCTATTCTATAGAACTTAAAGGATTCGGCAATACCGAAGGCCTTAAAGGACATATAAGCTCCCTCAACGTCTATATAAAGGACGTCCGGCGGCTCTATAATATAATAAAGAGAGAGCATAGAAATCTTCCTGTTTTCATTGCCGGTGAAAGCATGGGAGGTCTTATAGGTTTTCTCACCGTCATCAAAAAACCACAACTGTTCAGGGGGCTGGTATGCGTGTCCCCAGGATTTAAAAGCAGCCTTAAATTCTCGCTCGTCGAATATTTTAAAATGATATCGGCTCGTTTGTACAATTCCAAAAAACAATTTATAATGCCATTCACAAGCGATATGTGCACGCGGGACCCCGAATGCAAAAAGATAATAGATAACGACCGGCTTGAGCATAGATTTGCCACGCCGGGGCTCTTACAGAGCATCCTTCTGGCTCAATTGACAAGTAATCTTCTAAAGCATAAAGTCAAGACCGATACCCTGTTCTTACTCGCCGGGGCGGACACATTCGTATGCTCCAAAGCCAGCAGGAAGATATTCGACGGTATAAAATTTGAGCATAAACATATAATCGAATATCCGGATATGCGCCACGCTCTCACGATGGAACTCGGAAGAGAAAAAGTTTTCGAGGACCTGCTCAAATGGCTGGAAAAAAGAATTTAAGGCACTTCACTTAATAGAAAGTTCATCGGGATGAATGTAATAAATCTATTGCTTAAATGTCTGGCGCCTAAGGCGCGGAGATTTGAGTTCGAGACCAAAGATCCTATCCCCGCTCAGAAGAATATCCTTTTCGAGTACCTGAGGAGAAATAGAAACACGGAATTCGGAAAGAAATATAAATTTTCATCCATCAGGTCCATAGAGGATTTTCAGTCGCGTCTTCCGATCGGCGGATACGAAAGCCTGCGCTTACTCGTCGATAGGATGGCCCGCGGAGAGAAGAACATTCTCACCGCGGATCGGCCGGTATTTTTCGGCCGCACAAGCGGCACGACAGGCAAGCCCAAGCTGATACCCGTCACCAGATATTCCCGAAATAAAAAAGCCGAGCTGATGGCGTTATGGACTTATTACATATCCAGGGATCACCCGGGGGCAACGAGCGGGAAGGTATTCGCGATAATCGATCCCGAGGTTAAGGCGGTCACCGAGTCCGGCGTTCCATGCGGACCGGAGAACGGACACGCCTACGTAAATCTTCCCTATATAATTAAACGAAACTGCGCCATTCCTTACGAAATATTCGACATACAGGGCTACAATGCCAGATATTACACGATACTCAGGATAGCTATCGAACAGGATATAAGCACCCTGGCGACCCTGAATCCGAGCGCCATAATAATATTATGCCAAAAGATCAAAAGGTGGAAAGACAGGATAATAGAGGATATAGAAAAAGGGACGCTCGATCAGGGCTTTGACATCCCGGCCGATATAAGAGCCGTCGCCGAAAAGAGGATGAGGCCAAATCCTTCAAGAGCGAACGAGCTCCGGCGTATATTAAGCGAAAAGGGTGAGCTTCTGCCGAAAGATTTCTGGCCCAATCTAAAACTTATAGAATGCTGGAAGGGCGGGACCGTGAAGCTGTATTTGGAAGGGCTCGACAAATATTTCGGCCGTATACCGATACGGGACTTCGGCTGTCTTTCTACCGAGACGCGCAGTTCTATACCGATCACCGATGAGGGCGCCGGCGGCATATTGGCTATAAACACAAATTTTTACGAGTTCGTTCCTAAAGAAGATATGCATAAAACCGGCAGGCGCGCGGTACTGTGCGACCGGCTGGAGAAAGATAAAGAATATCTCTTGATAGTCACTACGCCGGGAGGATTGTACAGATATGATACGGATGATATTATACGCGTAGACGGATTTTTTAATAATACACCCGTGATCGAATTTATTCAGAAAGGCCTGAACGCTATCTCCCTAAGCGGCGAGAAGCTTTACGAATCGCATATAAACGAAGCCATAAACGCCGCGAATAATAAATTGAAATTGATCATAAAGTTCTTTTCCGCTTCCGTGCAGATGGAAAAACCGCCGCGGTACATATTTTTAACGGAGTTTACCGATGACCCGCCTAAAGATAAGAAGAAGGACCTGCTGAGATCCGTTGAAAACGAACTATGCAGCCGTAATCTTGAATACGAAGATACGAGACAGCGTCAGGAGCTCGCTTCTCCTATTTTGAAAGTCGTCAAAAAAGGCGGGTTTGAGAAATACCGGTCCAAAAGGGTTTTAGAGGGCGCTCACGAGACCCAGTTTAAGATACCGGAACTGATCCGCGACCCTGATTTTCAGAAAAATTTCATAATAGAGGAAGAGATCTTTATAGATTAACGCAGCTTTATTCGAAAGGGGCTTCCTGTGGAAGGCGGTAAAAGGTACAGCGTAGGAAAGATCAGCGTTCTGGAACTATGCGGCGACTATCGCGAGATGGGGCGTCAGTACGGAAGGCTCTTTAAGGACCGGATAGTAAAGTTTTATGAGACAGCTATAAATGGATATTTTATCAGAAGATCGAATATGCCGTACTTAAAGCTTCTGGCCATATCGCGCCTGATATTTCGGCGTTATGGTCCGAAAATAAAGGATATATTCATCGGGATAAGTGAAGCGTCGGGCGTCAGCCTGAATAATATAATCATGCTCGACCAGATAAATACATTCGAATTCATGAGAAATCAGGATGTGGGGCGATGCTCCGATATGGCCGTATGGGGAGAGCATACCGAAGACGGCTCCCTTGTATTCGGAAGGAATTTCGACCAGCCGGAGTACTTTAAAAAATTCAACGATTTTCTGACATTGACCATCTTCAGCCCTGATGGCGAAATTCCTACGGCAAGCATCGGTTACGCTGGGCAAATAGGCGTAAGTTCGGCTGTCAACGCCCGCGGCGTCTTTATAGCCAATAATGAAGCGCCGACAGAGAAGAACGATGTTATCGATGTAAATACTACCAGCGTCCTGGTCCTCGAGCTTGAATTTTTAATGAGATCTTCAAATCTGAATGAGCTCGACAGGCTCATAAAAGGAGCGAAGGCGAACTGCCCTATAATAGTCAGCGCCGGAGACAGTAAAACATCCCTTACTTATGAGTGGACGGCATCCGAGCTAAAGGTGAGGTCCGAAGATAATAGCGGGATACTGGTAACTACAAATCATTTTGCCCACCCGTCATGGGCCAGGCAGACGATCCTGCCGGACGCTTATGTAAAGACGCTGGCCAGACGCGCGAACCTGCTGGCGCTGGGAGAAAAGTATAAAGGTAAATTTAATATACAGAAGATGAAAGATGTTCTGGATACCGCCATGGATAATGGCGGCGCCACGCATTTAAGCCAGACCACCTTTCAAATGGTTCTGTCGCCGAACGAATTACGGATGCATCTGAAGGTCCCGGGTTTTCAGGATTGGACAGAGTTCGATCTAAAGACCCCGCTCACCAGATACGCCTTAACCGGTGACGCTGAATTTTCGATCCAGTAGATCCAGAATGAAGATCCTGGGTTTTGGTCCCGCCGGAGGCTTCACCCTTCCTATAAGCATCATCACAACTTCAGTGACAGCGATCGATGTCGCCAGGTATTGGGGCATCGCGATGTTCGGGATAGGTATTTCCCCCGCCGCGGCTTTCTGAACTATTTCCGGAGAAATGTAGCCCGGCAGATAAGGGACAAGTTTTAATAATGCCATGCGGGGATCGATGCCGGATGACAATCCGATATGATCTTCCAGGGAAACGGTATCTGGGCCGAATACAAAAACATTCACCCCGAATCCGATAGCGTTAGGATTAAAGACGCATATCCCTTTTTCGCGCGCGGCCCTGTACATATGAACGGTCGCGCTCATTTTAGAGAAATCGGTCCCGTCTATTACCGCTTCGGCACCTTCTAAAAATCTATCTGTATTTTCAGGCAGGACGCCTTCGTTGAATATATCGAGCTTGAGCTTCGGGTTTATGTCTTTGAAATGGCGCCCTAAGATACCGGCTTTATTATGGCCTATGTTCGATGTTGCGGAGCCTGTCTGGCGACTTAAATTATGCACCGCGAATGTGTCATGGTCCGCTATCTTTACACGCCCGACGCCGACCCGCACCAGCTGTTCGGCGGATAATCCGCCTATGCCGCCGCAGCCGGCGACAGCAACGCAGGCGTTTGAAAGGCGATCCTGTTCTTCGGATGAAAGCACGCCGATATTCCTCTCCACCATCTCGTCATAAAAATTATCGGTCACGGTTATCATCGATCCTCCTTATTGTTTTAGCGGGTATGATCCCGCAAGGTTTCCTAATATAATACCATATTATATCCTTTGACGCCTGAAATAATGGGCGTATAATCGTTAGAATTAACAGGGGTTATTTAATAAGGCGCCGCCGAAACGGAGTTTTAAATTGAAATTCATAGAGATAAAAAATATAAACGATCCCCGTCTGGCCGCTTATAGTTCCCTTAAAGGCAAGAAGCTGGAGAGCGAAGGCATCTTTATGGCCGAAGGGGAGAAGGTCGTTAAGAGCATGCTGGATAGCGGATGCGAAATAGAGTCGTGCTTTACGGCCATAGGCGCTTTGAAAAAATATGGTCCCATTCTTAAGGCGATCGCGAAAAAAAGAGCCTCCATTTTCGCCGCTTCCGATGAGATAATAGAGAATATCATAGGTTTCCGTTTTCACAAGGGGATCATG
>Ga0268280_1002070_pt1 | contig 12240 bp, 12 predicted proteins | sample saktaG_9_FD_190139 | JGI IMG/M metagenome (GOLD analysis project Ga0268280, IMG submission 190139) | Saline water microbial communities from Sakinaw Lake, British Columbia, Canada - sak_2011_5_24_40m | ecosystem: Environmental > Aquatic > Non-marine Saline and Alkaline > Saline ...
TTCATCAACTACAAGTTCGTTGGTAAATTTTCTATTAATTCCATTGCCATCGTTCAAAACTATAGACATTATTGTGAGTGAATTATCCTGTTGAGTTATTGCTATTTTAACTTGTTCCATAAAATTTTATTTATTTTTATTGTGCTCCAAATCCTACACAACACCAACTTGTAGGATCTGTTAACGCTTCTGTTGTTGTTCCAACTAACCAAGACTCCATTATCACGGTTCCAACCGCTATATTTCCAGTATCTAAAGATGAAACTAAAACCGCATTATTGGCATTATCAACCTCTAACGTCACCAAACCACACCAAGTAGCAGCGCCGAAATTAACATTTATAGTAATCGTCATTCTTCCCGTTGCCGTATCACCTATGCTCGACACGTTAATAGACTCCTGTATTGTTGTTGAATTAGCCGTTGCTCTAATCCAAAATTTCGCGTTTCTCTGGTTCAACGAGTAGTCATTTATAAAGTAATCACCTGTGACGTTTACATTAGCAGCATTCAAAGTCATTCCACCTCCACCAGAAGCATAAGTCAAAGTTGCGTCTGTTGCTCCTGAAATTCCTAAACCTGATGAACCAGATGAACCAGATGAACCAGATGAACCAGATGAACCAGATGAACCAGATGAACCAGATGAACCATTTTTTCCTGATGAACCTGATGTTCCATTTGTTCCATTAGCGCCTGATGATCCTGATGTTCCATTTGTTCCATTTGTTCCATTTGCGCCTGATGATCCTGATGAACCAGATGAACCATTTTTTCCTGATGAACCTGATGTTCCATTTGTGCCTGATGATCCAGATGTTCCATTTGTTCCATTAGCGCCTGATGATCCTGATGATCCTGATGTTCCATTTACGCCTGATGAACCACTTGTTCCATTTGTTCCATTTGCTCCATTAGCGCCTGATGATCCTGATGAACCAGATGAACCAGATGAACCATTTTTTCCTGATGAACCTGATGTTCCATTTGTGCCTGATGATCCAGATGTTCCATTTGTTCCATTTGTTCCATTTGCTCCATTAGCGCCTGATGATCCTGATGAACCAGATGAACCAGATGAACCATTTTTTCCTGATGAACCTGATGTTCCATTTGTGCCTGATGATCCAGATGTTCCATTTGTTCCATTTGCTCCATTAGCGCCTGATGATCCTGATGAACCAGATGTTCCATTTGTTCCATTTACGCCTGATGATCCAGATGTTCCATTTGTTCCATTTGCTCCATTAGCGCCTGATGAACCAGATGAACCTGATGTTCCATTTGCGCCTGATGATCCTGATGATCCTGATGTTCCATTTACGCCTGATGATCCAGATGTTCCATTTGTTCCATTAACGCCTGATGAACCTGATGTTCCATTTGTTCCATTTACGCCTGATGATCCAGATGTTCCATTTGTTCCATTTGCTCCATTAGCGCCTGATGATCCTGATGAACCAGATGTTCCATTTGCGCCTGATGATCCTGATGTTCCATTTGTTCCATTTACGCCTGATGATCCAGATGTTCCATTTGTTCCATTTGCTCCATTAGCGCCTGATGAACCAGATGAACCTGATGTTCCACTTGCACCAGAAACTCCACTCGTTCCAGATGAACCTGAACTACCTGATGAACCACTTGTTCCATTTGTGCCTGATGTTCCATTTACGCCTGATGAACCACTTGTTCCATTTGTGCCTGATGTTCCATTAACTCCTGATGAACCAGATGTTCCAGATGAACCTACAAATGAACCATCTTTACCTGATGAACCTGATGAACCACTTGTTCCATTTGTTCCATTAACTCCTGACGAACCAGATGAACCTGATGTTCCATTAGTTCCAGATGAACCTGAACTACCTGATGTTCCATTAGTTCCAGATGAACCTGATGTTCCTGCTGGTGCCGTGACGTTGAATGTTGTATCAACATAAGAAGGTCTAAGTGATCCTTCATAGAACCAACTGATACTTCTTGCTATTGAATTTGAGTTATAACCTAACACTCTTACACATATTCTTTCAGAAGCGTCTAAGGTTATACCTGATGTTATAGTATGGTCTACAATATAACGGATCACGTTTGTGGTCAGTGCTGGTGTTCTTGCTGTTGTAAATAAAATTCTTGATATTCCACCTGTTGAGTAAGCACAAACTTCGTAGCCAACTGAACAAGTTGCGTTTGCTCCTGAAAAAAAGCCAGTAAAGGACCATAAACCTACGGGTATTTCTGCTACGGCAGGAACACCAACAACACTAATATAATTATCAAATGGGACACCACGGGGATCAGCACTTGTTATAATTATTGTTTCAGAGTTTTCACCAAAAATTGCGGGCACCCTTGTAAGTATTTCATTATTTATGGTTAATGTAGCACCAGTAGCACTTTCATTTGTTAATGTTGAATTTGAAGAAATGTAAAGTGTCAAACCTGAAACGGCTTTTATCTCAACCGTTTTATTATTGCTTGTTGTTTTTGAAATAGTTATCTTCTGTCTTTCGGTCCAACCATCTGTTATGAAACTACCTGATGTTCTTGTAATTAAAGGTGTAGTAGCATTTGTAAATGTTAAAGCACTATTAGTTATTGGTAAAGTTACATCAGATGCTGAACTACTATACCATAATCTTAAACCTGATATATCACCATCTTTACCTGATGTGCCTGAACTACCTGATGTTCCATCTGTTCCTGTGTCCCCAGATGAACCTGATGAACCACTTGTTCCATTTGTTCCTGATAAACCACTTGTTCCATTTGTTCCTGATGAACCTGATGTTCCATTTGTTCCTGATGTTCCTGTGGCCCCAGATGAACCTGATGTTCCATTTGTTCCTGATGTTCCTGTGGCCCCATTTGTTCCTGATGTTCCATTTGTTCCTGTGGCCCCATTTGTTCCTGATGAACCTGATGTTCCATTAACTCCTGATGAACCACTTGTTCCATTTGTTCCTGATAAACCACTTGTTCCATTTGTTCCTGATGATCCACTTGTTCCATTTGTGCCTGATGTTCCATTAACTCCTGATGAACCTGATGTTCCATTTGTTCCTGTGGCCCCAGACGAACCACTCGTTCCATTTGTTCCTGATGATCCACTTGTTCCATTTGTGCCTGATGTTCCATTAACTCCTGATGAACCTGATGTTCCATTAACTCCTGATGAACCACTTATTCCATTTACTCCTGACGAACCTGATGAACCACTAACTCCTGATGAACCTGATGATCCATCTAACCCATCTGTTCCACTTGTTCCATCTGTTCCTGATGTTCCGAACCCCTGAGGTCTTGATGGCACACCTGTAATACTATAATCCTCACAAGATAAATCATCTATCATATTAGGCATATTAATACTTAAATTAAAAACAAAACCTCCTAATAACTCTTTGTATTGTTCCTTAAAAGATTGAAATGTTGTATCATAAGTCATATTATATCCAATCTCTATACTATCACTCGCATTTATATATCTACGATCTAAACTATTTAATGTAGTTTGAGTTCTAACCAATAAATCTTGCGACACATCTATAGAATTATCACGGCCATACTGAATATAAACATTTCCAGTTTGATCTATTCTATCAGCCACAATTAATACAAAACTTAAAGTAGTGGTTTTTTCGTCATTAGAACCATTCGGCATTACAATATGCGCTAAAGGGTATTTATTATCAGGGTTCTCTAAATCTATTTCACTTTCAGTTCCATATGTTATTGTGTTGAACCCGTTTATGGACAATTTATTTATTAACTTATCTATAATTTTATAAAAAACATTGTAATAACTCATAGTATAATATGTATTTTTATTAAAGACAATCTTTTGTGATTTATATCAAAAAAAAGTTCAACTATTTTTTTCATATTCTATTTCTACACTTTTTATTGAACGATTGTATAACTTTGTTTACAAAGTGCCTCGTTATATTTGTTTCTGTATTTATCCTTCTTATTGTATCACCCTTCAAATATAATTTAATTATAGTCCGATCTCTAAAATCACATTCTATTTTTTCATATTCATCATAAACTATTTCTAATCTATTAATTTCAGGTTCATCTACTATTTCCAAATTATATTTTAATTCTACATTTACTACACCTTTTTCTTTTTTTCTTTTATTCAGTATCATATTCCTTAAAATTATAAATACTACATATATGGACGGCTCACCATCTTTACATATTTTTTCTATTTGAGCATCATTGAAATTTAACAATTTAAAATATAAATCTTGTATCATATCAGCACAATCACTTATCCCGTGATAGTTGGCTATTCGTATTAAATCTTTTTCTTTTTTTTGTAATGATATAACATATTCATTATTAGTCATTTACATAACAATAATTTTTGTGGCCCCACCAATTTTTATATCAAAAAAAGCCCTCAAATATAAACAATCTATTGTATCAGGGCTTCTACTTAATTTTTTCTTAATTTCATCTTTATTTGTTATTCCAGCCGTAGTATCAGTGAAAGTTTTTTTATATAAAAGTGCTTCCTGTATCAACTCATCGTCATATGGAAAAAGAAAATTACAATCTAAATTGTTAATTCGTTCAGCGAACTTATACATCAACTCTGTTTTTAGGTTTCTATATCCAGTATTCAAACTTTTTCCGCCTGCCATATATCTAACACAACCTTTTAATAATGATGCTACGCCTGCTCCAACACCGGTGGCATCTATTATTATATGACTGATTAAAATTTTATATTCAGCCATCAAATCTCTAACCTTTTGAACCACTTGTGTAGTTTCATTTTTTTCTATTTTTATTAACTTTACACAACTCCAACCCTTCCATATTCCTATAACCGTTTTATCTTTTCCTAAATCTCCAACATCAACGGACAAATATAATTTATCATCTATATTGACGAATATATCATTGTAGAATGTTTGTTGTAATTTATCATATTGAAAAAGATTGTAGGCATCGTCGTCAAAGTTCCAATCACCATATAGTAATCTTTGTTTTAAAGCGTGATCTAAAACTTTGTTTAACGACTCCAAATATATTTTCGGTGCGTCAGGATTATCTGTTGGTAATGCGGGTATAAATTTTATATGTTCTAATTCTCTATTCTCAACATACGGAGTAAAAAAATAATTTTTACTCCACCCCTGATATGGATTAGAGGCACAAAAAAGTTTAGGCGTTAAATTATATTCTGTAAGTTTATATCTAATTCTTGATGTTAGAACCTCTATTCCTATTTGTGAAATCTCACTTAACTCATCTACGAATGCTCCTGTAAGTTCTAATGAACCTAACCTATCATAGTTCGGATCTGCTGGGTAGTGGTATAAATCTGCTAAAACTATTTGTGAGCCATTATCAAAATATATTATAGATGTTGAGTTGTTTATATGGCACTTATCAAAATTATATTTTTTTATTATATCAATAAAAGTGTTTAGGGTGGTTCTTTTTAATATGCCTAATCTTGAACGGCCCATCAACCATCTTGTTCCTGGATATTGTAGGCACGATAAAAAAAGCCACATACAACCTAAATATGACTTCCCAGAACATGCTGAACCTCCATATAAAATTTGAATAGTTGTTTTATCTTGTAGGTAGCGCCACGCTTTATCTTGTTTTATATGGGGCCTGAATATAATTTCCAATTGTTAAAGTTTTTTTTTATAAAAATTCAAAATCAAGGAAATTTTGATTATATAGGTTAAGTGTATATTTTCCAGTTGGATTAAATAATTTCTCTATTATTTCACAAGACTCCTTTTGTATCTCAACCATAAAGATTTGATTTTCAATTATATGCCTATATCTTTTTGATGGATTTGGCTCCCATTGTTCTAATCCATTCATCAGTTTTTCTATTAAAATAATAGAATATGAGCCAAATCCAGCACACGGATCAAGAAATGTAGAAGTTGGATCCTTAAATAATTCAGGATCAATATTAGAAACATGTTCTTCTATGAGATAAAAATCTGTAAAGACTTCACCAAAAGTATCAGCATGCTCTTTCCTATATTTAGTAAGTTTGTTTATTTCTTCTTTTATATTCTCTATACCTCTAAATTTAGACACATTTTTAACTTATTTTTATTAATTTCAATCTTTCACATCTTTCTTCAATTGTCTGAATATCTTCTTCTGTTAAGTTTAGATATTTGTAAATATTTTCATCATCTACTTTATCCAATTTTGAAAAATCAATTTGTGGTATTAAAGAAAATGTTGATTTGCCTATATCTATCTTATTATTTATAAGAGAAACACAAAATCTGAATAATTTTGAATTTATATAATCATAAAAATTATTCATATCTTCCTCATTATCAAAAACCCAATTAACTAAACTACTTGAACATAATTCACCCTTGGATTTTATTAATCTACCAATTTGATAAGGAGCATAACTTGATGATGTGAATATTTTATATTTTCCTATATCATTTATCATTTTTTTATCCAGATCAGAATTCAAAAGATATTTTAATTTGCCTTTTTGTTCAGAAACATGACAAATTATATCCCCATTATCTAATAATCTTTTATCATTGGTATTTACATTATAAAAACACTTTGGTTTGAAATTAGATAAATCTATTTTTTCAAAATTTAAAATCTTATTAAGAACCAATAACTCATCTCTATTTAAATCATAAGGTAAAAAATGTAAAGCAGTTTTCCTATCATAAACAACACCATTTAATTCAAATGTTTCTTTTGTATTTTGATTATCTATTACAAAATATGAAACACCACCTTTAATATCTGTCCCATTAAAAGGATTTTTGGAATAATGTTCAATTTTATCAACATTATATCCATTAATCATTTTTTCTCTAAATTTCTTTTGAGTTGGTTTAATCATCCAGTTAGATTTTGTAATCATTATTACATATCTATCAGACAACTCAAAAGCCTTATCCACGAACTCTGGATAAATATCCACAGATTGATTATTATCTCCTCTTTCAGAGTTATAAGGAGGGTTTGTAATTACACAACTAAACTTTCTTTTCATGTAAGTTTAGTTTAATTTCATTATTGTTCAAAGGGGTTGTAGGTTCGTCTAATTTTTTCTCATCATCAGTAGGCACAATATATTTTATTTTTATTGCCTCTATCGTCATATTCGTATCTGTTCGTTCTATATACCCCCTATCTCTACATTTCGTCTTAAGAAAAAATATGGTCTGCGCTGCGCCACCATCTTTAATTTGCTTTAATAACTGACTTTCAACATAGTCCATACCTTTTTCTCGTATTTCATCTACTTGGATCTTAAAATCTACATCTGTATTATAATAATGATTAAATGTCAACCTTGATATACCACCGACTTTTAGTGCCGGTGCTAATATGCCCATATTCTCATCTAAAGATTGTAGTATTAATTTTTTATTTTTTTCTTTTATTATACTTGGTTTGTTCGGCGATCCTTTTGGACGACCGGACCTTTTTTTTATTTCATCCATTATTTTTTCATTTGATTATTTTTTTTTAATCTATATAATTTTCATATTTGTATATCTTCTATTAAAAAACCAAGCTGATAAACCTGAGGTCTCATTCTATTTTCAAATACCTTATACTTAGCATTAAATGATGATAATTCATCTTTGAAATGCTGGTTAAGAATTTTCTTGATCTGATACCAACCAGCATCCCAAGAATGTAAATGATATTCAGGGTTAGTCTGATGCATTATTTTTCTCCACTCAAAAGATTTCCTAACCAATTCTCTAGATGTTTCTAATACATCTTTTGCATCTTTGCTAAGATTAGTAGTCTGTAAAAGATTATATACATATCTTTCATCAGACATTCTAGCATCTTTATAAAGTTCATCAAACTTATGCTGTTCTGCTAATGCTTTCATTTCATCTTTTGACATAAAGAAAAATTCATTCTTAATATCCCAAAGTTTATCTTTATATTCAACCTGACGCATTGAAGATTGATTTGAAGATGTATTAAATAAAGAATAGACTATTGAATCGACTTCAAATTGTTTATATTGTGGTGAATTCTGAACTTCTTCTGTTGGTGCTAAATATTCGTCTTTTTGATTTTTATAATTATTAATATCAGTTATAGATTTTCTAGCACAAAAACCAATTGTCGATTTTTTAAAATTTTCAGATGTTATAATATTACCTCTTACTTGAGAAAATGTTGATGATAGTATTGAAACAGATGTTGAATTTTTTTCAATATTATTATTATGATTAAAAAACCAGCCTAAACTTCCGGCTAATGATTTACCTCTGTACTTATTATTAACTATATTAAGAGCAGTACTTAATAATGGCTCATCATTATAATTTTTATAACTTTTACTTTCAATCTCTATCCAATTTTTCAAAGAAATATTTTCATCTATATTAGACACTTTCTTAATTCCAACTCTTTTGATAATAAAATCATAATTATTAATTTCTTTTATATCTAAAATTATATCTTTATTATTTTCAAAATAATCCCAAATTGAAAATGTCAACCCCCAAGTTTTAACATTGGTAAATTCAGAAGAATTCATTAAAAAACCATATTTAAGACTAAAATCTTTATAAAAACTTTTTCTTAATTCTTTATACGATGGACTAATCATAAAAGAAATAGGTGAAAATAAAACAATTTTAATATTTTTATTAAATTTATTAATCTTATATATGTAATATATAAATTGTGCATACAAATTTTCAGAACATTTACCCCATTTATCTTTTTTCATCAAATCTGAAACATTAGTCTTTGAAATATTACATTTCTTATTACCTTTAAAATTTTTTTCACCAGCAGCAGCATAAGGTGGATTAATAAAAAATATAATTTTTTTACCTTCTGAAATAGCATTCTTCAATCCCAAAGGTAATTTCATATCCCCCGCAACATCAATTTTACCATCAATGATACCATCATTCAAAAAATCATACTGAAATTTAACAGCCTCTGGGTTATAACCAGCCTGTTCCATAGTTTCAATATCTGAACCAACCAATGTACTACAATATAATTCCTTAAACTTATAATCTCTAGTCAAATTACCAGTACCAGCAGCACAATCCCATACAACATATTCCTCTTTCCAATCATCACCAAAAGTTTGAGAAATCATTTTATGACCTTCATTAACCCATATTGTAGGCGTAAAAAACTCCCCCTGTTTTCTTCTTGTTTCATCCTGAATAAATTCTTTCCAAAAATCTTTTTTAAATGTTCCTATAACTTTTCTATTTATAGACATATCACTAACAGAACAAGATTCCATTATTTTTCTAAATTTTTTTGTATCAAATGCTTTTTTAATATTTTCTAAATTTTCTACAGATTTTTCCATTTCATTATTTTTTTTTAATCTATATAATTTTCATATTTGTAGATGATCCAATTTCTTTTATATTTTATTAATCTATCATCAACCAATTCATCAATTTCATTTATAAATATAAATATAGGTGCGCCTTCTTTAACTGGTTTATATACGAATACACCATCTTTAACCAATCTATTTACGTTTTGATGCGTTATATTAAACGCCTTTGCTAAATCTGTGGTAGATATGACCCTTCTACTTTCTATATATTTTTTATTATAATTATATTCTTTAATTTTTTGTTCGGCATCTTTTATATTCTTTCTCATCAAACCTACAAATCTAAACTCAGCATTAAATATAGTTCTATATAATTTCATGAACTCCGGATCCATTACTAAATCAGCAACTATATCTAAATTTTTATTGTGTATATCACTAATTTTTAATTTCATAGTTATATTAAATTAATTATTAATATGGACACAATAATGAAAATTATATAAATTATCCACATTATATAAATTATCCACAATTTTTTTTCTTTCATATATTAAAAATTATTTTTTAACTATTAAAAGGAGTGCCGAGACAACGACACTCCAGACAAAAACAAAAAACCTAAATCTTAAAAAGCCGTTCAACTATTTTATTCTAATTTCACATAAACAAATCTATTCTGTTGAACGGTCCTGTCCCCTTCCCCTCAATTTTATTATTTCTTTTTATATTTTAACGCAGATGTTATTTTGTATGATAAACAATTTGATAAAACTTTTTTTTCTTTTGGTTCATCAAATTTTAATTCCAGTTGTCCGTAGTTTTTTTTCATTTTATTTTATTTTTATGTAATCCCTCATATATAATTCTAATACATCCCTCATAGTTTTTTTATTTATTTTAATTTTAATTAAAAATAAATCCAGTAATTCAGCATCTATATTTATACTCGTCATTCTCCTATTCAATTTTACACTTTTCATCTACTTTTTTATTATTATATATATATATATTTAATAAAAGTTTAATTTATTTTTATGTATATTAAATAACTATGTTGTCATATTGGTTTATTTTATTTAATTTTTTTATTTTTTCTTTTCTTAAATGTTTTATATCAATTAACTTCCAATAAGTAATAATATCTAATTTTCCATTGATATAAGTTATATCATTTTTTGAATTTTTCATAACATATAAATAATTATTACTTAATTTGTCTACTAATTGTCTATGTATTTTTGAAATAAGTTTTTTCAATATTATATTTTTTATCTCAGACTTAATATAGGTAAACAAATAATTTTGTGATAAAATTAAACGCCGACCAATATAATTAAGTTCTTCTCTCAAATCTATAGATGTATCTAATCGTTGTTGTTCACAACCTATTTTATCATCAAAGATTTTAAGTTCTGGATTAGTAATAATGGAGTTGTTGTAGTTGTAGTATTTTAATAATTCATTATTTAAATTATCATTAATATACTTTTTTATATTTCCTCTATCTTTTTCTATCTTTTTCATTCTCTTTAATTGTTTTTTTATTTGTATCATAATAAAAGTTTAATTTTTATGTATATTAAATAAATATATTTTTTATAACATCGGTAATTTTTCGTATATCTTTTCTAATTCTATATTCCATATCTCCTCTACTTTTTCTTTGTATTTTTCCTGAAAATATATTTGGTCGTGGCAGGTTATAATTTTTATGCCTCTAATTTTATATAATTCTTTAACCACTATATTCATTATAAAATTAGTTTCCAATTTAACAAGTTCATCATACATTTTATATTTTTTTCTGTCAACTATTTTATATAAAGTTTCATAGTAAATCTTAAACATATTATTAACTATATCATTTTTTTCCTCACCATTTATCCATTTCATAAATGCTATTTTTGATGTTGCCCTTGAATAATATGGCGCTGCTTTTGCCTTCATATCGTCCCCGGCTGAACCTATATCTTTTATTTTATTCAACTGAACCCTAATAGTATCATATATTTTTAATCGTGAAACATCATTACAATACATCTTAAAATCATAGTCGTGTTTATCAACTCCTTTTTCTATCGCCCATATTGCTAGCCATAACGGATGCGATGATGGTATATCTAATGTTCCTAATTTATCACCACTAAAATCAAAATTATTCAACCTTACTTTTTTTCCACAACTACAAAAATTAGTATATAAACGACCCGATGTCCATTTGTAATATATATTCTTTTCTTTTATCATTTGTAGGTTCTTAAACGATGCGATGTAGCCCTTAAAATTATATATAAATACATCTTCACTATTTATTAAAACCTCCTTCTCAATTTTAGCATCTACAATTTGTAGAGACTTAAAATCAGTTCTCAATTTTATATCAACACTTTTGTCTATATCATTATTGTATTTTTCCTTCACAATTTCAGTATCATCTTTTTCTAATTCTATTTTTAATATAGTAGCCCTATTCTTAAAAAAATCTGTTAAATAATACCCCCTATATTTAACCCCAGGTTTATATTCGTTCCATAAAATTACACCAGTATTATATAAATGCGTCAAATATATTTTATATTCAGCCGATATATGTTGTATATCTACTGCGCTTATTTGTGCCATTTCATATTTACTATATGTATATTTCTTTACTATAAAAGATAATATGGAGTTCAATGTTCTATTTGATAGAACATTTCCGTAGCGATCAATAGTGGTTTTTCCTGATTGTGTTATATTCAATTCTTTTAGATTAAAAATTATTTTCATTTTAGTTTTTTGTTTTTTGTTTAGTTTATTTTTTATTTTGTCTTTTTATATAATCTAATTCTGCTCTAAAATCTACACGCTTCTTACAATTTCTAAAGCCATCCACCAATTCAAATTCACTCCATAACCCCTGAAAGTCAGTA
>Ga0268280_1002072_pt1 | contig 12236 bp, 9 predicted proteins | sample saktaG_9_FD_190139 | JGI IMG/M metagenome (GOLD analysis project Ga0268280, IMG submission 190139) | Saline water microbial communities from Sakinaw Lake, British Columbia, Canada - sak_2011_5_24_40m | ecosystem: Environmental > Aquatic > Non-marine Saline and Alkaline > Saline ...
TTCCTGACACCTCGCTCACCAAGCCTTTTGCTTGATGTTGATGATGTCATTTTCCACCTTTTCAGGTAGTTTTTTTCATGAGGCAACGTATCGCCGTTCAGGTAGATTTTTAAATGAGGCAATATGGCACAGCCCTTGCGGCTTGATATCGGGGAAATAATGGTTATAATAGATGGCGGGTGATAGAGAAATGAAAGTGAACGAGAGCGTGGAAGTGAAGCTGCCCAACTCACTGTCAGCACTGGAACCGTTGCACACCGTTGTCGGGCAGTTCTGCCGGCGCCGGGCCATCCATCCCGACACCGAGTTCAAGATCGACCTGGCTCTGGAAGAGATCTTTACGAACATCGTTCGCCACGGTTACGACGATAGCCATCCCCATGAAATCATGATCCGGCTCAGGAGCAACCGGGATCGCATCCGCATCAGCGTCGAAGATGACGGCCGCCACTTCAATCCACTGTTGGCGCCGGTGCTTGACGTCACCGTTGCCCTGTCTGAACGAAGCGTCGGCGGCCTGGGTATCCACCTGGTGCGGCATCTGATGGATCAGGTCCGTTATCAGCGCCGGACGAACGGCAACCGGCTGATTCTGATCAAACGCCTGCGAAAAGAGGAGAAACGAACATGACGGTCCGTGAAGGCAAAATCGATTCATTCGCCCTGGTGGAAGTCACCGGCCGGGTCAATTCGGAGAATTCCGAAACTCTCAAGGATTTCCTGCAGGAGCTCGGCAAGCGCGAGCAGCAGGTGCTGATCGACTGTTCCGCCCTGGAATACATCAGCAGCTCGGGGCTGGGCGCACTGCTGATGCTGCTCAAACTGATCCAGAACAAGGGAGGGATACTGCGGCTCTTCAGCCTGTCACCTCGCATCGCTGAAGTGTTTGAAATTTCCGGCTTTGACAAATTTTTCCCGATTTTCTCAAGCCTGGAAGCCGCCCGCCGAGCCGACACCTAGGCTGATAACCGTTTTTCATTTTCGCATATTCAACGACTTTACTAGCTTGATTTTTGTATTCTGGAGATTCACCTCCCAACTTTTCTATGCCGCAAAAAGCGTCGCCGCCAAAGCCTTTTTTGCAATATTTTTTTTCAGCCGGATCATCTTGACAAAAAAAAACCTGCTAGTTGAAATAAAATAAATTAATCGTTAAAATATTTAGCAAAGGAGGGGAACAGAGGAGAAAGGGAATGGAAAAACAAAAGCAAAACAGCGAAGTGCAAAAATTGCAGGATGACAACCGGCAGTTGAGCCGGGAAAACCTCCGCCTGCAGCGGGCGGTCGAGGAACTGGGCATACTCAACGAGATTGCCACGGCCATCAACTCCACCCTGGCGGTGGAAAAGATCCTGGACCTGATCACCCAGCGCTGCGTGCACCACCTGGGGGCAGAGCAGGGAGCGGTGCTGCTGCTGGAGGACCAAAAAGCAGCCAAACCTTTCCAGACCATCTGCCGCGTCGGCGACACCAGCCACCAGCGTCTCCCCTTCCGCCTTGATGACCAGCTGACCGGCTGGATGCTGAAACACCGTGCTCCCTTGCTGATCAATGACCTCTGCACCGACCAGCGCTTCGCCACCGGCGTCGGCGATCTTTTCCCGGTGCGCTCGCTGCTGTGCGCGCCCATGGTCTGCAAGGGCAGGATGACCGGCCTGCTCGTGGTCTTCAACAAGAAGACCGAAACAGGATTCAGCGTCGACGACCAGCGGCTGCTAACCATTATCGCCAGCGAATCGGGCCAGGTCATCGATAACGCCCGCCTGGTCGAAAAAGAAAATACGTTGCTACTCATGCAGGAAGAGATGCGCCTGGCCCAGGAGATGCAGAGCAACCTCCTGCCCAAGGAGCCGCCACGCCTGCCCGGCTACGACATCGCCGGCAAGAGCATCCCGGCCAAAGAGGTCGGCGGCGACTATTTCGATTTCCTCAAGCTTGACGGGCGGCGGCTGGCGTTCTGCCTGGGCGACGTCTCGGGCAAAGGGCTGCCGGCGGCCCTGCTCATGGCCAACCTGCAGGCGGCTATCCGCGGCCAGGCCCTGGCCGGGACTTCGATCACTTCGTGCCTGGAGCGCGCCAACTCGCTGCTCTACCGCAACACCAGCCCGGAAAAATTCGCCACCCTGTTCTTCGGCTGCCTGGACACGGAGGGGCACGTCATGCACTACTGCAACGCCGGCCACAACCATCCGTTCCTGATCGGAAAAGAAACTGAGCCATTGCGCCTGAGCGCCGGAGGCTTGGCCCTGGGCTGCTTCGAATCGTTCCCATTTGAAGAAAGCCAGGTGCAGATGAAGCCAGGCGACCAGCTGGTCGTGTTCTCCGATGGCATCAGCGAGGCCGTCAACGACCGGGATGAGGAATTCGGCGAGGAGCGGGTCAGTGACCTGGCCGCGACCAACCAAGACGCTTCGGCCGCCGAACTGATCGAGAAGATCCTTCAGGATGTGGGACGCCACGCTGCCGGCCGGGCGCAGCACGATGACATGACCCTGGTGGTGGTCAAAAGGCTGACATGATCGGCCAGACCATCTCCCATTACAAAATCCTCGAGAAGGTCGGGGAAGGGGGTATGGGCGAGGTCTATCTCGCCAAGGACACCAAACTGGAACGCCAGGTGGCGCTAAAATTCCTGCCGCGGCACATGACCGAGGATAAAGATGCGCGCTTGCGTTTCGAACGCGAGGCCAAAGCCGCAGCGGCCCTGAACCACCCCAACATCGTGACAATATACGAGATCGGCGAGCACGAAGGCCAGGTCTTTATCGCCATGGAATATATCGAGGGGCAGACCCTGAAAGAATTGGTCGCTTCTTGCCGTCCACCGTCAACCGTAAACCGTCTACCGATTTCTCAAGTGCTCGAAATAGCCTCCCAGATCGCTTCCGGCCTCGCCGCCGCCCACGCCAAGGGCATCGTCCATCGCGACATCAAGCCGCAGAACATATTAATTGACAAAGACGGCCGCTTGAAAATATTGGATTTCGGCCTGGCCAAGCTTAAAGGCGTTTCTTCGCTGACAAAAGAGTCATCGACCCTGGGCACCATCCACTACATGTCGCCGGAACAGGCCATGGGAAAGGATATTGACCAACGCAGCGATATCTGGTCGTTGGGCGTGGTCATTTATGAGCTGTTGTCCGGTCAGTTGCCCTTCCGCGGCGAGTACGACCAGGCAGTGATCTATTCGATCTTGAACGAAGAACTGGGAAAAATATCAGCTTTGGTCAGGGGAATTCCTGAAGAATACGACCGCATTCTGGAGAAAACATTAGTCAAGGACCCAGCCGAACGTTACCAACACGCCGATGATCTTCTCGTTGATTTAAAGCGGATAAAAAGGGATTCCCCGCCGGATATCAAGACGGGGAAAGCAGGCCCGCCGGGAAAAATCAAGCCCCTGCCCAAATGGGCGCTGCCGACCATGCTGACTGTCCTGCTGGCAATTGCCGCCGGTTTATACCTGGCGCTGAATGAAAAAGCCAAGCCATCGGCCCTGGCGGATCAGAGCACATGGACCCATTCCATCGCCGTGCTGCCTTTCGCCGACCTAAGCAAAGCTAGCGACCAGGATTATTTCTGCGAGGGCATGGCCGAGGACATCCGGACGAAATTGACCCGGCTCAGCCCCAGGCTCAAGGTCATCGCCCGCTACGCCATGCTCCCGTACAAGAACAACCGCAAGCCGCTTTCCGAGATCGCCCGCGAGCTGGACGTGGAGACGATCCTGGAGGGGAGCGTGCAGAAAGAGGGAGACCGCATACGGGTCAACGCCCAGCTCATCAACGCCCGGGACGGGGCCCACATCTGGGCCGATCTCTACGACCGCAAGGTGGCCAGCGTTTTTGATGTCCAGGACGAAATATCACTGACCATCGTGAAGGCGCTGGAGATCAAGCTGACTCCCGAAACGAAGGCCTCCCTCGTTGCCGGGCGACCGCGGAGCTTCGAGGCCTACGAGTATATATTGAAAGGGCAATATATCATCAACAACACCTATATCATCACCCATCTGGACAAGGATTTCGAGCAGGCCTTGGAAATGTTTCAAAAAGCCTTCGCGCTGGAACCTAACTACGCCTTGGCCTACGCGGGGCTGGCCTGGGCTTACGAGATTAAGTACTCTCTCACGGGAAAGCCGGAACTCCACGAGTTGGTGCTCGCCTACGCCAAGAAGAGTTACGACATCGCCCCTGACCTTGCTCAGACGAACGCATGTGTAGGCTATTATTTCTTCAGCCGCAACGATCTGGACCGCTCGTTCGCTAGTTACCGGCGGGCGCTGGCCCTGGACCCGAACCTCATGGAGATCCTGCAAGTGATCGCACTATCTTACAGTCGTTTGGGCCTCTATCTTAAGGCCATTAAATTCTATCGTAGAATCCTGGAGCTTTCACCGGGTTATCTTTTCGCTCAAGGGAACCTGGCGTCCTGTTATCTCCACACCGGCGACCAGGAAAACGCGGCCGACTTGATGCGGAAGGTCATGACCGTAGCGCCCGACATCCCTGTTTACGTCTTGGATGAGGCAGAGATCCTGCTCCGGCAAAATAGGCTTGCGGAAGCAAAGATCATCCTGGAGAAAGCTGCCTCCCTCGACCTCAACATAACAACGCCCCAATTTTCCTATTTGCGGGCCGTGCTGGCGGCCCTGAACGGAGACAGCAGGCTGGCCCTGATGGAATCCCGATCGCCGGACATCTATGCCTTATTGGGGATGAAAGATGAAAGCATACAGGCTCTCAAGGATTTCTACGGAAAACACCCTGTTTCCAACAATTTTTCCTATCTCGACCTCCTCCATAACCCTTTCCTGGATCCACTGCGCAACAACCCGCGCTTCAAAGAGATCGTCAAAGAACAAAAGGCCATTTACGATGAACGGCTGAGAAAGTACGGAGATTTATAAAAAGAAACCAATATGGAAAATTTGACTGGTCAGAAGATATCTCATTACCAAATTCTAAAACAAATCGGATCTGGCGGCATGGGCGAGATCTACCTGGCCGAGGACACCAAACTGGAACGCCAGGTGGCGCTCAAATTCCTGCCGCGGCACATGACCGAGGATAAAGAGGCACGCCTGCGTTTTGAGCGTGAGGCCAAGGCCGCGGCGGCCCTGAACCACCCCAACATCGTCACCGTCTATGAGATCGGCGAGCACGAAGGCCAGGTCTTCATCGCCATGGAATATATAGAAGGCCAGACCCTGAAAGAATTGATCTCTTCTTGCCGTCCACCGTCAACCGTCGACCGATCACCCATCACCCCTCACCCATTACCCCTCACCCAGGTCATCGATATCGCCACCCAGATCGCCTCCGGCCTGGCCGCAGCCCACGCCAAGGGCATCGTCCATCGTGACATCAAGCCGCAGAACATATTAATTGACAAAGACGGTCGCGTGAAAATATTGGATTTCGGCCTGGCAAAACTCAAAGGCGTCAGCCCTTTGACCCAAAAGGACTTCGCCATGGGCACGGTGCATTACATGTCGCCTGAGCAGGGCCAGGGCAAAGAGGTCGACCCACGCAGCGACATCTGGTCCCTGGGCGTGGTGCTTTACGAAATGATCAGCGGCGGACTCCCCTTCCGGGGCGAATACGACCAGGCGGTCATTTACGCCATTGTCAATGAAGACATGGTCCCGCTGCAGTCCGAAGAAAAGCAGGTTGCGCCCGCCATCGAAAAAATCATCCACTGCTGCCTGGCCAAGAAACGGCAGGACAGGTACCCGTCGGCCGAAGCCCTGGCCGGGGCTCTTCGGGATCCGCAGGGCGCCAGGGCGGCGACCAAACCGGAGAAAAGCAGCAATCGCCGATCGTTCCGGCGCGCATTTCTGACAGCCCTTTCACTGTTGCTGCTGTCCGGCATCTTGGCGTTCTTCGCCTTGAACCCGCGGGCGAACAACGCGCTGCGACAGGTGCTGGGGTTGACCGGGATTCCACAAATCAAACACTTGGCCGTGCTGCCGATCATTGCCGGAAGCAATACGGAAACCAAGGCCCTGGGGGACGGGTTCACCACCGTCATCATCGACAAGTTGACCTTGCTGGAAAAATTTCACGATTCCCTTTGGACCGTTCCCGCAGCCGAAGTTTTCCAAAACCGCGGCAAACCTCAACGCACGCTGCGGCGCCTGTGGGGCTGCAACCTGTTTATCTCAGGTGATCTGCAGATGGAAAAAAATTCCCTGCAGCTGCGTCTGAAGCTCAAGGATGCCAGATCGGGCCGCGAATTGAACCAGGTCGAGCTCCAGGGACATCTGGGGAACCTGTCCTTGTTCCAGGACGGGCTCCTCTACAAACTCCAGCAGCTTCTCAAACTCAAGGAAAACCCGGGGACTGGCAACTACATCAATACCGGGGGCACGGCCATGCCCGGCGCCTATGTCCTCTTTTTAAGGGGAAAGGGCCTCCTGCAAGGCACAACCAACCAGCCGGCCCTCGACAAGGCGATCGTTCTCCTAGAAAAAGCGCTGGAGCAGGACAACGGCTTCATCCAAGCGCGACTGGCCCTGGCCGAGGCCCTATACGCCAAGTTCAAGCTGAACCGGGACCCGATCGTCCTGCAAAAGGCCATGGAACAGGGGCTCATGGCCAAAGAAGCGGCGGGGCCCTGGGCTCCGGCGCGCTTGGCCTGGGCCCTGCTTCTGAAAGAGAGCGACGGGAAAGCAGAATCATTGGCGGCGCTCCGGGAAGTCCTGCGCCTGGATGAGCAAAGCTACCAGGGAATCATTGAACTGGCCAAGGCCTGTTCCTCCACTGGCAGGGCCAACGAAGCCGAAAAGCTCTACCAGCGCGCCATCAGCCTGCGGCCCGGGTATCCCAGCGCCGTCGCCCACTTGGGCTATTTTTACCTGCAGAGCGGGCGACTCGATGAAGCCCTGGGCTGCTATCAAAAAATGGCGGAACTGGCCCCGGGGGACTTCAGCAGCTACAACAACATCGGCACGATCTTCCTGCTGAAAGGCAACAAGGCAAACGCCAGGGCCATGTTTGAAAAGTCCAATGCCATCGAGCCGAACGAGACCGCCCAATCCAACCTGGCCACCCAATATTTTTTCGAGGGCGCTTACCTCGAAGCCCTGCCCCTTTACAGCGCGGCCGCGGCGACCAGCAACGATTATTGGCTTTGGGGCAACCTGGCCGACACCCTGCGCCAGTTGCCCGAGCAGCAGCACAAGGCCCGCGCCGCTTACATGAAAGCCATCGCCCTGGCCGATGCGCGCCGGCAAGCCACTCCGGAAGACGCCAACCCGGTCTCGTGCCTGGCACTGTATTATGCCCATACCGGCGAAAAAGCCGCGGCCCTGGCGGCCATCGCCCGCGCCCGGGCCCTGGCTCCAGCCGACCTGGAGACGATCCGCCGGGAAGTGCTGGTAAGCGAAGCAGTACAGGAGCGTGCCCGGGCATTGGCCGCCCTGCGCGAATATCGTGAGCGTTTGGGGGGGATGGAGGAGATCGAGAAAGAGCCCGACCTGGTTGCGCTGCGAAGCGACCCGGCTTACCATGAAATGCTCGGCAAGCGGCAATAAAAATATTGGGCCCGCTTGCGCCGGCCGTTGCGGCTGCGAGGTCCCGGAGTGTTTTATGAACGTTTCGCCAATGTCCACAAGAGCCATTTTGAATTCAATCCAGCGTACACAAGCCCGGACTTTCGTGAGCCGGGCAAGGGGAGGATAAAATGAAAAAAATCATTGTTGTCGTCATGACGGCTTGCGTACTACTCGGCCTGTCTCTCCAACTGCCGGCTCCACCACCAAGAGGATTCAAGATCGTGATCTCGATCATGGACTTGAATGAAGAAAGAGTAATTGATATGGGCGAAAAATACGCCTATGCCGTGCCTAGGGGAGCCCTTATTAAATGGACGAGCGATTTCGATTTTTTACTGCAATTTGAAGGAGAAACTCCATTTGATGAAAATCTAGACAACGAAGAGATAACCGAATCCGTCAGGTCGTTTGAAAAAACGATTAAAGCCGATGCCAAGATCAACCATCTTTACAAGTACACGGTCTTCGTCGTTGATAGCGCTAATAAAAATAAAGGGCTGAAGCTCGACCCGATCATTGTCATCATACCGCCGAGGCCGAAAAATTAAGCCGATCCCAATCCCTTCCCCCCAAGTTCATCAGGCCAGCAATCCCTGATCACTCATTCCCCGGCGAATATTTTTTCCATTTCCGGGGTGTATGCTCCCTTGCTTTTAAAAATGACCAGCGGCTCCTCATTGCGGCATCGCCCCGCTGTTTTTTTCAACTGGACCAGGAAGCGGTCGGGCGGAGAATCGGCATAGGGTTGGACCGAACGAACCCTGGCCGGATAAAGACCGTTCGCCCGGGCGGTTGCCAATAATTCCTTTTGCCGGGAAAAGGGGAAGATCAGGCAGAGATACCCCCGCGAGGCCAGGATGGCGGCACAGCCGCTTAACAGATCAGCAAGAGTGAGGGCGATCTCGAAGCGGGCCAGACGGATGGTCGGATCTGGACTGACCCGGCCCTGGCCTGTTTTGAAAAAGGGCGGATTGCAGAAAATGGTCTGCACATTCTGAATTCCGGCATGGATCCTGTTGAAATCGCCGTGGATGACATGGAAACGCCCTTGCAGACCATTGGCCGCGGCATTGTCCACGGCCAGCCGGTACAGCGTTTCCTGGATCTCGATGCCGGTTACGGCCGGGAATTTTTTTTGCTGCAGGGCCAGCAGGGAAATGACTCCGGCGCCGCAGCCGATCTCCAGGGCCGGCGACCTGGAGACGGGCAGAAAATCGGTCAGGATGGGCGAATCCACGGCGAAGCGGTAGCCGCGCTTCAGCTGCTTGATGATCACCTTGCCGTGATAAAAAGTATCGGAGGTGGTCAAAGATTCAGTCATGGGTCAGTAGCGAACGTAAAATGGATATCGGTGTACGGTTTACAGTGTAAGGGGAAAGGAAGAAATGACAAATTCCAAATTCCAAGCACCAAATATCAAATAAGCACCAAGTTCCAATGACCAAATGACCCAAACAAAGAAAAGATAATGTGATAGCGCCTTGGTTTTGGACATTGGAATTTGGAACTTGGAATTTATTTGGAATTTGGGATTTGTGATTTGTAATTTTCTTCACTTTTTCCTATTGCCTATTGCCCCTCGCCCATCACCTCTTTTAAATACTCCCTCAGTAAGTTCAACGCGCAATAAATGCTGCGCGTTTTAACGATCTCACGGCTGCCTGAAAAGATCTGGTGGAGGCCCTTGTCGAAATTCTCGGCGCTGAGATGAATGTAAACCAGGCCCAAGGGCTTGCCCGTGGTCTCGCCGCCGGGGCCGGCGATGCCGGTAATGGCCAAGCCGATATCGGCCTGGCACAACCGCCGTACCCCCACGGCCATTTCCCCGGCCGTTGCCGCGGATACGGCACCGTGTTTTTTCAGCGTTGCTTCGTCCACTCCCAAAATGCCGCTTTTCAAACTGTTGGCGTAGGCGATCACCCCGCCCAGGAAGACCTCGGAACTGCCGACCACGTTGGTAATCAGGTGGCCCAGGCCGCCGCCGCTGCAACTTTCGGCCACAGCCAGGGTGAGCTTGCGGTTTTTCAATTCCTGCACAATGGCTTCGGGCAGCGATATGTTTTTTTCGGCAAAAATGAAATCCTTCAGCCGCTCCCGCACCTTGTCGGCCAATTCATCGGTCAGGCGCCGGGCTTCTTCATCCGAATTCTTGGAGCGGCCCAGGAAATGGAGCTCGATCACCCCCGGAGAAGCCAAAATGGTGGTAACCGGGTTGCGGTACTTGCGGTAAATGTCGGCGCAGCGGGCGTCGGTTTCCGACTCGCTGATGCCGGTCAAGTTGAAGCTGCGGGTATAGATATGATAATTGGCGATCGGAACGAGATATTTTTCAAGGACGCTCTCGAAAATAGGTATCATTTCGTTGGGCGGTCCGGGGAGAAGCAGCACCTTGCAGCTGCCGCTGTCGACATACAAACCGGGTGCAGTGCCGGCCGGATTGGCGATGACCTCGGCGCCTTCGATGACAAAGGCCTGGCGGGCGTTGATCTCGGGCATGGTGATGCCTCGGCGCCGGAAGATTTTTTCCAGGTCGGCCACGATCTCTTCCTGAAAAACCAGGTTTTTTTTCAGGGCCGTGGCCACGGCTTCGCGGGTGATGTCGTCCTCGGTCGGGCCCAGCCCGCCGCTGAGGATCACCAGCTGGGCGCGCTGACAGGCTTTCTTGACGATCCAGGCCAGGTTGTCCATGTGGTCGCCCACCACCACCTTCATGTCCATCAGTATACCCTTTTCGCGCAAACGCCTGGCCACGTACAGGGAATTAGTATCGACACGGTCCAAGTCGAGCAGCTCACTACCGACCGCGATGAAAATAGCTCGCATATTTTACCTTCTGGCCCTTATAACTGAAAAGACGATGACTGTCAATAATTTATCATCCGCTTAAGGCCCGTGCTTATTTACTTTCGCTGGGGCTGAATCTCGATTGATAAACAGAAACAAAGAAAAAGATATAGGAATTTGATTAATCACATCCCTTCACAATTTCTACCATGGAAATCTCCTAACCCAGCAGAGCTGCGAAGTCCCCGGCAAGGGGGGATAAGAGCTGCAGAAAATTTATTATAAGGCTCTAAAAATCGATCTCGACGATACGATGCGAATGACAGTTGATGTTCACTGCCACCGGGAAGGAAGCGATGTGGCAGGGGTGGCTGACGATGTGCACGGCCAGTGAAGTGGTGCGCCCGCCCATGCCCATGGGGCCGATGCCCAGTTTGTTGATCCTGTCGAAGATACGTTTTTCCATTTCAGCGTAGGCCGGTTCGGCATGGGCACTGCCCACGGGCTTGCGCAGCAGGGCTTTTTTGGCCAGCAGCGCCGAAGTATCGAAATTGCCGCCGATGCCAACACCGACCACGGTGGGCGGACAGGGATTGGGGCCGGCCTTGGAGACCGTTTCCACCACGAAATCCTCGATGCCCTTGGCCCCGGCCGACGGGGCCATCATCTTCAGGGCGCTCATGTTCTCCGAACCGCCGCCCTTGGCCATGAAGGTGATTTTGAAAGCATCGCCGGCAACCACATCCCAGTGGATGAAAACCGGGGTGTTGTCGCCTGTATTCTTGCGGCTGAGCGGATCGCAGACCGACTTGCGCAGGTAGCCTTCGCCGTAGCCTTCGCTGGTGCCCTGGCTGATGGCGTCGCGCAGGCTTTTGAATCCGGCGTACTCCAACTGCATCGCTTCGCCCATCTCCACAAAAAAAACGGCCAGACCGGTGTCCTGGCACATGGCCAGTTTCTCTGAAGCCGCGATGTCTGCGTTCTGCAGGATCTGCTTAAGGATCACCTGGCCGCCCGGCGCTTCTTCAGTGGTCAGACAATTTTGGACCAGCTTTTTTAAATCCGGGTCAATGTTGAAATTGGCGTCCTGAACGGCTTGCTTGATCTTCTCTTTCACTTCTGAAAGGTTGACTTTTTTCATTTTCCCCTCATGAAATTAAATTCAAGGCAGTAAGGTGTACTTTATATTTTTTTGGACCATTAGTCAAGGGTGCTTTCATTTTTAAACAGCCGACGCCGGTCTGCAAAGGCCAACAAAACATGATCGGGGCCGGGGGATGGGGCCAGGGTTTACTTCACCGCCTCCACGGCCTTTCTAATCGCGTCCTCAAGCAACTTGATATCGGGTTTCTTGATGAAATTCTTTTCCATCAGCAGGCCCATGGCGTCGCGCGCTTCCTTGATGTCGGCCATGGTTTTATTAAAGACCTCGTCCCAGGTTTTTTCAATACGGGCCACGCCGTTCTTGACGGCTGCAACCGCCACGTCGGCAGCTTCATGGGCGAATACCTCGGTCTCATCCATGGTGGGCATGATGCGCTCGGGGTTGATACCCTTTTTCTGGGCAAAATTGGCCATGGAATAGGCAGCGGCAATTGCCATCTCATCGGTGATCTTTTTGGCGCGCACGACCAGCGCCCCCTTGAGGATGCCCGGGAAGCCCAGCGAATTGTTCACCTGGTTGGGGAAGTCGCCGCGGCCGGTGGCCACGATATAGGCCCCGGCTTCCTTGGCCGCATAGGGGTAAATTTCCGGGACCGGGTTGGCACAGGCGAAGACGATGGCCTTGGCAGCCATCTTCTTGATCCATTCCGGCTTGACCGTGTTCGGACCGGGTTTGCTGACGGCAATGAGCACGTCGGCGCCGTTTATCGCCTTTTCGATGTCGCTGACG
>Ga0268280_1002077_pt1 | contig 12224 bp, 8 predicted proteins | sample saktaG_9_FD_190139 | JGI IMG/M metagenome (GOLD analysis project Ga0268280, IMG submission 190139) | Saline water microbial communities from Sakinaw Lake, British Columbia, Canada - sak_2011_5_24_40m | ecosystem: Environmental > Aquatic > Non-marine Saline and Alkaline > Saline ...
ACCGATATCCTCAAAGGGCTGCTCAGCACGGTTGACCGCGTCGTGCAGCAGGTCGACTCTGCCGAGTTCGGCATAACCGATATTGACCGCTACTTCTCCTCGTCCGGAGCGCTGCAGCTCTCGGCCCGGCGCCGCAACCCGAAAGGGGACAACGTGAAACTGAACTATGTCGAGACCTTTACGGCCGATGTGAAGATTGACGACGCCGACAAGGCACTGAAGGTTGAGTTCCGCTCCAAGCTGCTCAACCCGAAATGGTTCGAGACCATGCTTGATCAGGGACACAGCGGTGCGGCTGAAATCAGCAACCGCTTTACCTACATGCTTGGATGGGATGCAGTCACCAAGGGCGTTGACGACTGGGTCTACAAGGAGGCCGCCGAAACCTACGCCATGGACCCCAAGATGCGCGAACGGCTCATGAAGGTTAATCCGAAAGCCTTCAAGAACATCGTCGGGCGTATGCTTGAGGCCAGCGGACGGGGCATGTGGAGCGCAGATCCCGACATGATCGAAAAGCTTCAGGAGATATACTCCGATCTCGAAGACCGTCTTGAAGGTATTGAGATTTAGGCGGCTGCGATACAGAACATTGACTGCGAAAAGGCACGGCTGACCACCGTGCCTTTTGCTTTTTCGTGCTCAAATCCCTGCTGAAGGGAGGGGTCTGAGCATCCGGCCTGACGCTGGAGGGCGTATCCGGTTTCTTTTTTGCCTAACCATTTGATATATTAATGGAAACATCACTCAATGGTCAGAAGAAAACACAACATAGTGCGCAGCATCCTGCGCTCTTTTGAGGTCCTGTTATTCTTTGTGATTTCTGTTGTCGGTTTCAGCGCCCTTGCAAAGACAACATCGCTCAACAACAAGACAAAGATAAAGTCCCTCTCCGGTTCCACGGCCGCTTCCTGTGAACGCTCGCTTCCTGGGGCTCCTCTTTCCCTGACCGGCGCTCTCGACAGCCTGAACGGCTTTTTCAGTTCTCCCCAAAAGAAAAGCACCTCATCGTATACCAGCGCTTCTCGAGTTTCGGCTTTCAGCACCATGTTCCGTCAACGCCCCGACGGCCTGCCGAATTGCAGTGCCGTCCTGAAACAAGACGCTTTTTCCGCTCTTTCCCCGCTGCACGCACCCGGCAACCTCTTCCAGCAGAATGCCGTCCTCCTGATTTGATACCGCGCTCCCTCTCTGAATTGTTCCCGACCGGCCGTTAGTGGCCACAGGAAAAAAGAAGGGTACTGTCATACCGGCCGCTCACCAGAAGAAGGAGCAGCCGCCGGTCATAACATTTTATCAAGAGGTCGCGCTATGCATTTTGTGTTCCTTACCATGGAAGCCACCAACAACAGTGCGCTGAAAGCTGCTGCGGGTGAGCTGAACAGGAAGTTTCATACAGGTCTTGAGGTTTCGGTCTTCAGTCTCGGACTTCATAACAGTAAAAAACTCTGGGAGACACTGGAATCAACCCTTCCGGATGCGGATTTTGTGTTCGGTTCCATGCTCTTCAGCGAGGAGATCGTCAGACCGCTGGAAAAGCTGCTCGATCGTCTTACGTGCCCGGTCTGCATGATAACGAGTAATCCCGCACTGGTCACCCGGACAAGGCTCGGCCGGTTTTCACTTGGCAGAACGACGAAAAATGAAGATAAAGATTCGGGTATTTTCAAACAGTGGACGGCAAAACTGAAGCCGAAACACAGCCATGGCGAAAGCCAGCGGCAGCTTGCGCTGGTGCGCAGCGTCAGCAAAATCATGAAGCACATTCCCGGCAAAGCCCGTGACATCCATACCTTTATAGCAGCTCACCAGTTCTGGCTCAACGGCTCACAGGAAAACATGGAGCGGTTCCTCTGCCTTCTGGTCGACCGCTATGCCCCCGGATGGAAGGGCCGGCTGCCTCAGGAAGATCCGCTTTTTTATCCCGATGCAGCGATCTGTCATCCTGACGGGCCGGAACCGTTTTTTTCTGCTGCCCGGTTTCTGGAGTGGCAGCGGCGGAACAGGCCCGGCCTTGATAAAGGTCCCGTGGTCATTCTTGCCATGCGCTCAACCGTGCTGAGCAAAAACATGGCGCATATCGACTCTCTGTTGCGCTCACTGGAATCCAAAGGGATCAAAAGCTGTATAGCCTACAGCGGAGGTCTGGATTTCCGGCCTGCTATCAAACAGTTTTTCAATCCGGAAACACCGGGATCGATGAAGCCTTCGCTTCTGATAAACGCCACCGGCTTTTCGCTTGTCGGCGGCCCTGCGGAAAACAAGGCGCCCGAAGCGATCACCGTTCTGAAAGAACTCGATGTCCCCTGTTTCAATCTTGTCCCTCTCTCCTTCCAGCCGATTGAACAGTGGCGTGAAAGCAATCTCGGCCTGACTCCGCTCCAGACGGCGCTGAGTGTGGCTGTAACCGAACTTGACGGCTCCATCGAGCCTCAGGTCTATGCCGGAACGGAAACGGGAAGCGACCGTTCGATAGCGCTTGAAACGGAGGTCCGCATCATTTCCGGACGCATAGAGAGGTTCCTCCGCCTGCAGGAAAAGCCTCCCGGAGAGAAGAAAATCGCCATTATCCTCTTTAATTTTCCGCCCAATCTCGGCAATGCCGGAACGGCGGCATACCTCAATGTTTTCGAGAGCCTCCATCGGCTGCTTCTGGAGATGAAAGATGCCGGTTACAGGGTGGATGTGCCGGAAACCGCTGAAAGGCTGAGAGAACGGCTACTTGAAGGAAACCGTCTCGTCTACGGCACTGACGGCAATGTTGAGGCGCATCTGCCGGTCGATGAGTACCGCACCCTTTTTCCGGCCTGTGAGGGCATTGAACCGTTCTGGGGAGAGGCGCCGGGCGAGATCCTCAATGACAGGAACCGTTTTCATATCCTCGGCTGCATGTTCGGCAACATCTTTATCGGCCAGCAGCCGGGTTTCGGTTACGAGCGCGACCCGATGCGCCTGCTCATGGCCAGGGACGCCGCCCCGAACCATGCGTTCGCGGCTTTCTACACCTGGATTGAACACTGCTTCAACGCTGATGCGGTGCTGCATTTCGGGACGCACGGCGCGCTTGAGTTCATGCCGGGCAAACAGGTTGGACTCTCAAGCCTCTGCTGGCCGAAAAAACTCATCGGCAGCCTGCCGAACTTTTACTGCTACTGCGTGAACAACCCGAGCGAGGGGGCCATCGCCAAACGCCGCGGGTTCGCAACGCTGATCAGCTACCTCTCGCCACCGCTTGAACATGCGGGCCTCTACAAGGGACTGCGCAAACTGAAAGATCTGATAGCGGGATTCAGAAGTTCCGGTTCGGATGAGCTGCTTCTGGAGATCAGAGAACTTGCTGCGGCTCTTGAGCTTGACGGAAGTCCGGACGGGATCGGGCCGGAAGAGTATGTCACCAGGCTGCAAAGCTCCCTCTACAGTATCGAGGAGCGCATGATTCCGCTCGGGCTGCATATCATGGGTGAGGCGCCGGCACCTGAAAGCGTCAGCGATCATCTTGCCCTTCTGGCAGCGCACAGCCGCCCGGAACTTGACGGCCTCTCTCTGCCTGAACTGATCTGCCGTCACCTCCACTACGACTACCCTCAGCTTGTCGATCAGATGGACCATGACCGGGATGCCCAGCAGAAATGGCAGCAGGTGTCAGCAATTTCGCAGGAGGCGGTCAGGCGCTTTACCGGACATCTCTCTCCGGCAAAAAACGGTACTCTGCCGGTGTTGAGGATACTTGAGGGGAGCCTTGCCGTCAGGCTTTCGGAAGCCAATGAATATCTCCGCCGGGAGGCCGGCATCAAACCTGCAGAGCTGCTCCGCTTCTGGCAGTTCCTCAACGGGGTGCTGATGAATCTTGCGGGAAACAATGAGCTGAAGGCCGTGCTGCACGCATTTGAGGGCAAGTATACACCTCCCTCTCCGGGCAACGATCTGGTTCGCAACCCGGAAATCGTACCGACGGGCAGAAACATTCACAGTCTCGACCCCTACTCCATCCCTTCATCCTTTGCGCAGCAGGCGGGAAAAAGTTCGGCTGAAGAACTGCTTCTTCACTACCGTGAGGAGCAGGGAGAGAACCCTGAATCCATAGCCCTCATTCTCTGGGGAACGGACAATCTGAAAAGCGACGGTGAAGGCGTTGCCCAGGCTCTTGCACTGATGGGGGCAAGGGTCAAAACCGACGAACTGGGCAAGATCGGTGATGTCGAACTTCTCCCCCTTGCCGAACTGGGCAGACCCCGCATAGACGTGGTCATGACGATCAGCGGCATTTTCAGGGACCTGCTTTCCCCGCAGGTACGGCTGCTTGACAAGGCTGCCCGCATGGCGGCGGCGGCCGATGAACCCGGAGAGCTGAACTTTATTCGCAAGCATGTGCAGTGTGAGATGCTCGAAAAAGGCTGTTCATTCGAGGAGGCTTCCAACCGGGTCTATTCAAATGCGCCCGGAAGTTACGGGGCAAATGTCAACCATCTCGTCGAAAGCAGTACGTGGGAAGAGGAGGGCCAGCTTGCCGACGCTTTTGTCAGCCGCAAGAGTTTTGCGGTGACGCCTGACGGGCAGTGGCAGGAGTGCCCTGACGCCCTTCGCTCCGCACTGCGGAACGTGAAGCTGACTTTTCAGAATATTGACAGCTTCGAAACCGGTATATCTGATATTGATCATTATTATGAGTATCTTGGCGGAGTTTCAAAAACCGTTGAACACCTGACAGGGTCCAAACCGAAGGTGATGGTCGGCGATATCGATGGCACGGGAAAGAAGCAGAGAATCTGTTCGCTTGAAAAAATGGTATCGCTTGAGGCACGCACCAAACTGCTCAATCCGAAATGGTATGAAGCCATGCTTGAGCACGGTTACGAGGGGGTAAGGGAGATAGAGTCCCATCTCAGCAATACCTACGGATGGAGCGCAACATCCTCGGCGGTAAAAAAATGGACCTACGATCAGTTCAATGAAACATTCCTGCAGGACGGGGAGATGCTTGAGAGGCTTGCCGGACTCAACCCTCATGCCACCATGTCTATGACCCGGAGACTGCTGGAAGCTCATTCGAGAGGGTTCTGGGAAGCGGATGAAGGCACCATTGAGAAGCTGCAGGAACTCTATGCCGACCTTGAAACAAGAATTGAAGGGGTTCACCATTAGTTTAAAGTAAACCATCGTAACGACAAAAAAAACATACCATGAGTAGCTCCTCTTTCAATGCTGAAGAACACAAGAAAATGCTCAGCTCGTATTTCAACGGCCAGGGCTTTCAGCGATGGGCGTCGATATACGGGAACGATAAACTCTCCTCCGTGCGCAATACGGTCCGTCAGGGACATGCCGTCATGATGGACAAGGCGTTCGACTGGCTGCAGCAGCTCGGACTGCCGAAAGGAGCAACCGTGCTTGATGCCGGCTGCGGAACAGGACTCTTCAGTATAAGACTGGCAAAAGAGGGTTACAGGGTAAAGTCGGTCGATATCGCTTCTCAGATGGTTGAGAAGGCGAAAGCGGATGCCACTGCTGCAGGGGTTGAGAAAAACATCGATTTCGAGGTAAACTCGATTGAATCGGTGAGTGGAACCTACGATGCAGTCGTCTGTTTTGATGTGCTGATCCATTATCCGGCCGAAGGGTTCGCCCAGGCCTTCCGCAACCTCAGCAGCCTGACGAAGGGATCGGTTATTTTCACCTATGCACCCTATAACAACATTCTAGCGCTGCAGCACTGGCTCGGCGGCTATTTCCCGAAAAAGGAACGACGCACGACCATACAGATGATCCGTGACGAGGAGATGCAGAAAGCCATGGCCAATGCTTGTATGCAGGTAAAAAGCCGCGAAAAGATAAGCTGGGGCTTTTATCATACCATGCTCATGAACGCTTCACACCGGTGAGCCAGGGCTGAGTGAAAACCATATGAAATTTTTAGAAATAAATTGTAAATTAAAAGTCAAGGGATTTTTTGCGGAACAACAGGAGTTCTTCTGATTCCCGAAAGTATTCCCTTTTTTGTAAAAAAACATATCTGGAGGATGGATACCGATGAAAATACTGATGGTTCAGCCAAATTATCATTCAGGTGGAGCTGAAATTGCCGGTAACTGGACGCCAAGCTGGGTAGCCTATATCGGTGGTGCCCTCAAACAGGCAGGATTCGACCAGGTGCGATTTGTTGACGCCATGGCCGACTACCTGACGGACGAACAGATTGAGGAGGTTATCCGGAAGAACAAACCGGATGTGGTGATGGCTACCAATATCACACCATCCATCTTCAAGGCGCAGGATATCATGAAGATCGCCAAAAAGGTTGATCCGAAGATAAAGACCATCATGGGCGGTATTCATTCGACCTTCATGTACCCGCAGGTTCTGAGCGAAGCACCGGAAACAGATTACGTCGTCCGCGGTGAAGGCGAAGAGGTAACGGTTAATCTCATCAGGTCTATCGCAGCAGGAACCGATCTGCAGGACCGGGCTGAAATTACCGGTATCGCATACATCGGTGAAGACGGCACGGTGGTCGCTACACCGGCGCACCCGGTCATCGAGGATCTCGATACCCTTACCCCGGACTGGAGCCTTTACGACTGGGATAAATACATCTACACCCCTCTCAACTGCAGGCTTGCTGTACCGAACTTTGCCAGAGGGTGTCCCTTTACCTGTACCTTCTGCTCGCAATGGCAGTTCTGGCGCCGGTACCGTGCACGCAGCCCGAAAACTTTCGTCGATGAAATCGAAGTGCTGGTGAAAAAGTACAACGTCGGCTTTTTCATTCTTGCCGACGAGGAGCCGACCATCAACAAACAGAAATTCGTCTCCCTCTGTCAGGAGCTTATCGACCGCAAGCTTGACGTTACCTGGGGCATCAATACCCGCGTGACCGATATCATGCGCGATGCAGACCTGCTGCCATTCTTCCGCAAGGCCGGTCTGGTGCACGTGTCGCTCGGCACTGAAGCGGCAAGCCAGATGAACCTGAACCGGTTCCGCAAGGAGACCACCATCGAGGAAAACAAGCTTGCGATCAAGCTGCTGCAGAAAAACGGCATCGTGGCCGAAGCCCAGTTTGTTATGGGACTTGAGCATGAAACCCCTGAAACCATCGAGGAGACCTTCCAGCTCTGCAAGGACTGGGACCCGGATATGGCCAACTGGACCATCTACACTCCATGGCCCTTTTCCGACCTCTTCAAGGAACTTGGCGACAGGGTTGAAGTTCGCGACTACTCCAAGTACAACTTCGTGACCCCGATCATCAAACCGGACAACATGGAGCGTGAGGATGTGCTCAAACTGGTGCTTAAATCTTATGCCCGTTTTTACGCACGCAAGACCTTCTTCAGCTATCCATGGATCAAGGACCCGTTTGTACGCAAGTATATGCTCGGGTGTCTGAAGGCATTTGCCCAGACCACCATCACCAAGCGGTTCTACGATATCGACCGTGTCAAGACCAAGAACAACAAGATCGAGATCGATCTCGGTTTCGACAAGTCAAGGATTCTGAGCCAGGACGAGGTGAAAAACCTCAAGGAACTGCGCCCGGAAATGGTCGCCGACATGAGTTTCGGTCTGAAAGAGGCCGGGTACCAGCGCGAACATGACGAGCACAACTGGGATGAGTTCGACGAGACAACCATCAAGGACCGGAACTCTTCGACTGTACGCAACTGCTGAGTATGAAGTGTTTCAGTTCCTCCTCTATACTAAAAAACCCTCCCGATAACGGAGGGTTTTTTTTAAGTAGGGTGATTTCTGTTCGCGAATCCTATCTGACCGGAATATCCTTCCCTGTCTTGGGCTTTGGCTCTATTTTAGGCACAACGATCTTGAGCACGCCGTTATCGTAGGATGCCTCGATTTTTTCAGCATCAACATTCTCCCCCACGGTAAAGCTTCTGCTCAGACTTCCCCAGGAGCGCTCGATACGATGATATCCTTTTTTCTTCTCCTCCTCGCTCTGGTTTCTTTCGGCACTGATACAGAGCACATCATCCTCCATCGAGACCTTGACATCCTCTTTTTTTATGCCCGGCATGTCGGCCTCAATGAAAATGGCATTCTCATCCTCGCTGATATCCACCTTGAAGGCCGGAGCCATCATTGAAGAAAAAAAAGGCGATACCTTGTCGTTAAACACATCCTCGAACATTTTCAGGGGATCCCGGCCGTACAGTTTCAGTGACATGACTGCTCCTCCATTTTTCAGGGTTATAAAAGCTTAACCCGATACAACAGGATAATAAACACCGGACTGTGAAAAATAATTCCCGTTTCATGCCTTCCCGGCAACTCACAACAACTGAATGGATGCTTTCTCTCCGTTTCTGACCGGCCATCGGGAAAGAACCGCTCCGGTTTCTCCTTCGCAGTAATGCGCAAATAAAGGAGAACGGAAGAACCTTTCTTCGTGCCTGCCCGGAACCCGGCGCACAGGATTGAGAATACCCTTTTCTTCAAATGCAAAGCCTGCACAGGGAGTGGTATATCAATCTGCATCAGCCGGATGCCTCATTTAATGGAGATCATGCTTTCCGGGACTGCTGCTCTTCGCCGGTCAGTGGTTTTTTGCCCGTACTCCTTACATTGAGCAGTTTACTGAGCAGTTCAAACCAGAAATTGGAACCCATGGAAACCATCAGGGCGGTGACAAGGATGCCGAGAAATTTTTCCGGTTTTGAAAGCTGAGATAGTATCTGAGGTAGTATCTGAGTTATTTCAGGTTGCTGACTTTCAGGATTGATTTTTACCGGCCAGCCGGCAGGCATATTAATGCTGCTGATCAGCTTGAAGTCTTTATTTAACTGTTCGATTTTTTCACTCAGGTCATTGTTTACACTGTCTTCCGCCGCTCCGGATTCTGCGGTCTGAACGGCTTTGCCGGAAACTGCTCCTGTTTGCTGCAGCGGCTTGTCTGAATCTGCCGGGGAGGAAACAACTGCCTCCGTTCCCTGTGGTTTTTTTCCGGATTCCTCCCCGCCGCCTTTGCCTGCATTGGCAGATTCGGGCTTGATCGATTTATAGTGACTCGCCATATCGACTAAAGAGGCGCTCAGCACCTTGTCGCGATAAATTGCCCTGCCCATCTCAAAGGAATCCGCATTCAGCAGCAGGGCAACAACTACGGCCAGAATCATACCGAACGTCTGCGAGTACTTTTTGTACCATCCGGTGACCCGCTCCATTCCTTCATCATACCATTTTTCTATGCTCTGAAAGGCCTGGTCCATATTGTTGCCGGCAATATTCAGCAACGGAAGAAGCACCTTTTTGAGCTGATTGCTGTCAGGAAGAGCTTTCAGCATTGTTTCGGTATCCTGTAAATAATTTCCGGTTGAGGGAATTATCTCCTTGAGTATTAATTCATCAAAATGCCCTGATGATTTACCGTACCACTCCTTGAATTTTTTGCCAGCATCCTGCATATCAATCCCTGCATTTGAAAGCAGGCTTATCAGCTCATTTTTATTGGAGCTTTCAGCAGGCAGCTCCGTAACCTTTTGCTTTAACGCCTCCATTTCACGTTCTTTGCCCGGCGAAGCAATTTTATCCATCAGTAAATTCGTGATAACATCAGGATGCTGCTTCAGGCTCTCCAATAAGGACAGAACAAAACTGCGGGAAGAGATGTAGGACGGAACCCTGTTTTTCCGTGATGGAAGAGGCACTATGGAATCCCGGAGACTATGGAAAAGATTCCCCGGAGCGGTTTTTCCCATAAAAAACGGCTGCAGATACAATTTTTCCAACGCCATGGAATCACGAAGAAGTTTTTCAATACCGATACCAAGCATTCTGGAGCGCTTTTTTGTCAGGCTCGATACAATTTCGATGATCGCCGAACAGAGAATGCTCAGAAAAAAGTAGATAAAAACCAGACCTACGGCCGTATCCAGAATCTGCGATTCAAACATTTTTCCCTCCTCGTTGAACATTAACAAAGAGATCTTCCGGCAGGATCCCTCTCTATATTTTCACAGTTCCCGTCCACTCCTGCAAGGCCTCCATACTGTTCCGGAGCCATTCGGTAATTTTTTCCGACACAAGAAAATGACCTGAAAACATCCGATTCTGCATTGCATCATGCGTTAAGAACGGCCGGACGGAGCCGCGTATTCAGACTGAAAATTAACGGTAAATATCAAAAAGTCCGCATGGCAGCCGCAATACAAACCGGAAATAAGTATCACTCCAACGTTGCAAAGAGGTTCCCGCCTGTTTTCTGAAGCTTTCCTGACACAACAACTGACTTTTTTTGACACAACTGTTGCTCAAAAAAGCAACTGTTTCAATGTTCAACAGGAGCGATGAGTCTCAGTCGCGCCCGTTTTATTTTCACAGGACAAAAAAACACTCACGACAACTCATTTCATAAAAACAATTTAGCGGAATAAATAAATAAATAATCAAGTTTGGCACGGTTATTGAATATTTATTATCAGGAAACAAAAATTACAAACCATAAACAAACAGGAGCACAATCATGACTACCATCAACAAAATCAAAGCCATTCTTTTAGGAGCCGCAATCATCGCTTCAGTACCAGCAGCAGCACCCGCAACTGTTATAGCCGGTGCATCCACCAAGGGAACAGCAAGTGTAGAGGCCACCATGCCCGAGTTCCTGATCCTTCATTACTACTCGGCTCTCAGCCTGAACTTTGCGACACCTTCAAGTGAAAGCGTCGATGAAAAATCGAACTCGATGACCGTTTCCTGGAAGGGAGAGGCCACCGGCAACGAACTTGCAACAACAAACCTCACAGATGCTGTGCTTGAACTTGACGGCAATACAACCACAGTTCACATACCGAATGCCTGGGCGGTAAGAGGAGTTACAAGCAATGGCAAGGCAGGTATTTCGGTAGAAATACCCGACAAAGGTGACAAGATGGTTCTCGACTCATCAGTTATCACGCTCTCCAATGCGCAGATCACCAGTGAATTCGGCAAGGGCTCATCCGTTAAGGTTGACCTGAAAGGAATTGCAAAGAGCAATGCAACCGTAGGCGGCATTGATATCGACCTCGACTTCACCAATGCAAAACTCTCAGGCACACACCAGGGCGGACAGTACACCATAACCGCATCGACGATCTAATAAAGCAGTACCATCAGTACCGGATCGTCGGGCAACCGGGGGCTCCCATGTTGGAGCTCCCGGTTTTTTTATGTTCGTCAGCAAAAGAAGAAGTTAACCGGAGTGGTTTTTCCCATAAAATGAGAGATCAGAGTGATGCGTATCAGGGAAAATCTCACTTACGGAGTTCCGTTGTGTGAGATTCTCCCTTTGACGTTAACTGCATACCGTTAGAAAAGAACCTGAACCGCCCCGGAAATTTCTCCTGCCCGATATCCGTCCCGCCATGTTTCGTTATACCTCAGAGCGGCTCCTAAACCTGATTTACTGAGCAGATTCAATGAAGCACCCAGAGTCAGGCCGTGATTCGACTCCCGGGGCCCCTTAATCGTAAATGAGGCGTTCGGTCCTCCAGCGAACGAGGCGGAGAGCAAACGGTCATCAATGCCGAAATCATAATTCCATGAGGCATTCAATTCAGGGATGAAGAGCATTGTATCACTCTTGAACTCTCTTTTCAGATGCACACCGAGACTGGAGGTCAGTGATTCGGTGGACCGCTTCCTTACGATAAGGTTCATTTCGTCGGCACCGGTTTCCTCAAAGCCGGACTCACCCAGGTAGATATAGTTAAACCCGATGAAAGGCTGAATGCTCCACTCTTTTACAGTAAAACAGTAACCCATTTCACCGGAAGCTGACCAACTGTTTCCACTATGGTCGCTTACGGTATTAGTCGGAATGGAAAAAGCATCGAAATACCGGGTTACCCTGTAATTATGCCGACCGTAAGAGAATAGTCCGTCGAGATAAAAATTCTTATTGAGGTAACTCGCATAGGCGGAGATATATTTGCTGTCAATATCGCCACTTCCGTAGTCATGATCAATGGCAATATCAGTGCTGGCTGTACCGAGACCAAGACCTGCAATAACTTTATCTCCAATCTTGTAATCAACCCCGAAAGAAAGCCCCCCGGAGTCAAAATCATACCCCGCAAAACCGGCATCCGTGTCACGCTTTCCCCATAGACCGGCAACATTAAACCAGATCGAGTAATCCTTATCCCGCTCATTCGACTTCAAAGGATATCCAATACTCGACAGCGATCCGTTGGAGGCAAGCAGGCCATGTATATCGGAAAAATCACCTG
>Ga0268280_1002079_pt1 | contig 12223 bp, 7 predicted proteins | sample saktaG_9_FD_190139 | JGI IMG/M metagenome (GOLD analysis project Ga0268280, IMG submission 190139) | Saline water microbial communities from Sakinaw Lake, British Columbia, Canada - sak_2011_5_24_40m | ecosystem: Environmental > Aquatic > Non-marine Saline and Alkaline > Saline ...
GGAGAAAAAATGAGCGCTCCACGGTCACGTTTCAAATCATGAGCCAAGGCATATTCTTTCGAAATTGAAACATAGTAGGCTCCAACAAAAGGACGATTGTCAAATTTTCCATCCAAGGCGAAAGCCATTGACTTGCGAATTTCATTAGAAGGAATTTCAAAAAAATGTTCCTTACTGTCCAACATCACTTTGCCAACTATGCCAATCAGTTCCCCATTATAATTGATGACTGGTCCGCCGAGATATTGGGCTTGGCTACTGAAATCAACTTCGAAGACGCCTTCATATTTTTCGGTTGATGCTACGGCTAGTCCAGCTAAATTGAAATTTTTGTTTGTATTGCTCAAGAGTCCAGTCGCATAACGATTTTGATATTCTCCAAAAGCATTTCCAATAGCAACCAATTTCTTTCCTGGCTGAATTGTGAGTGAGTCACCGAAAGAAATAGCTGTCAAATTTGGCGCATTAACTTTTAAATAAGCCAAATTTGTAAAACTGTCTATCGCTATCAAGGTAGCATCATAATAGCTTCCATCGTGTAGAAAGACCTTATAGTTAGCATCCTTTTCAATAATAGCTTCTCGATAAGTCACAACCATCCCATCACTAGTCACAACTACTCCGGTTCCTGCCATGTTTGTTTTTTTTGCCAATTTGATTAGGACATCTTTTTGCAAGCCCAATGAAAGAATATTGACGGTCGCATTTGAAGCTTGGGAAGAAATTTCATTAACCGATTCCCCGTCTTTAATGGTAACCTGCTCAATTGTTTTAATTACGGTAACGTTTTCAGCTGTATGTTTGAGAAGATCAATTTTAGAAAGATACCTGTTAGTCCTGATAAATGGGAGGACTTTTTGGTCAAAATAAACTCCGCCCGCTCCACCAATGATGAAAATAGCAAATATAATAATCAAGGTTTTTAGAATAAATTTGATTTTGACTGGACTTGGTTTCATATGTTTTAAATTTCTTTAAAAATAAAAAATGATTGTCTTAAACGGCTGGGAGCCAACGTGTGCTGGAAAGCACGATTGTGACGATAACGCCCAAGAGAATCATATTAGCAATGATTCGCCTTTTTGACAATTTTTCCAAAAAATGACATTGGATAATGTCCCAGAATATGAAATAAAAAACAAGCCCTATTACACTGGTCGTCAGATAGCCAAAAGGCCAAAAATTCAATACCCAGACGATTTCTGCCATAACAAAGCCCAAAATGACGCTGTAGTTTAATGCTGATTTTTTAGATTCTCTGATGAGCAAAAAATATTGATAAGTTATCAAGATCGTGACAAGCATAATAACAGCCATTAAAAGCCAAAGTGAAATTGCGAAATTGAGATAAATTCCATAAGCAACCGCATATATTAGAAATATTGCAGCTACATTCCCACCACCCAGAATTCCAATAGCAGTTTGATCTTTTCTGCAAGATCGAAGACGATAGATTGAAAGATGGATAAAATAATAAACTATTGAGCAAAGTAAAATGAAAAAATGTTGTTGCCAGCGAGCTTGGATGAAATAAAGCAGACCAATAGAGCCCGCCACGAAAAAAATTGGCACTGAGGTCATGGTTAAATTTCTGGAAATTTTTCTTGAAACCTGAAATAGATAAAAAAACAATGCAAGGAAAATTATAATGGAAAGAAGAAGATTTTTGCTTGTTAGAATAACCAAGCGGTCGCCAATAAAATCAGTCGAAATAAATTCCAAGATTCCCAGGAAAATAAGTGTATGGAGAAATATCTTTGCGTGAAAAAACATCTTTTGTTTTTTTTAAAATTAGTATCCAATTAGGCTGGAGCTTTCCCTTAAATTTCTCAATAAATTTATCTACTCAAGACGATTTTACCTTTTTCTATCTGAACTTTGACCGTATCTCCATTTGAAATTTTCTTTTCAATTATTTCGAGAGCTAGTTCATCCAAAATTTCATTTTGAATTACTCTTTTCAGAGGTCGTGCGCCATAGACCGAATCGAAGCCCTTGTTTGAGATATATTCCTTAACATCTTTAGCGATTTTAAGTTTGATATTTTTTTCTACAAGGCGTTTTTGAACTAAATCCAGTTGCAATTCGACTATCTTTTCTAGAATTTTTTTGTTGAGGGGGTGAAAGATAATAAGCTCATCAATCCGGTTTAGAAACTCAGGTTTGAAATGCTCTTTCAAGCTTGCTTGGACCTTGACTCTCATTTCTGCTTCACTTGTTTCATCCTCACTGCGCTCTCCCTGGAAACCAAATCCTTGTGCTTTATATATTATATCAGAACCAACATTGGATGTCATCACAATGACTGCGTTTTTGAAGTTAACTTCCCTGCCCTTGGCATCAGTCAATCTTCCATCATCAAGAATTTGCAAGAGAATATTAAAAACTTGAGGATGGGCTTTTTCAATTTCGTCAAAAAGAATAACGCTATATGGTCGTCTTCTGATTATTTCAGTTAGTTGACCACCTTCTTCATATCCAACATAGCCCGGTGGTGAGCCAATCAATTTTGCAGTTGAATGAGATTCCATATATTCGCTCATATCAAGACGCACTAAGGATTTTGGATCATTGAAAAGAAATTCAGCCAGAGTTTTAGCCAGTTCAGTTTTTCCAACTCCAGTAGGTCCAAGAAAAATAAAGGAACCAATGGGTTTATTTTCTTCCGAAATTCCAGCTCTCGATCTTCTAATAGCATTTGAGACTGATTTAATGGCCTCATCCTGACCGATAACTTTTTTTGACAACTCTCTTTCCATAAAAGCCAACTTTTCAATTTCACTAGCCAGCATTTTTGAAACTGGAATTCCTGTCCAGCGTGAAACTATTTGAGCAATATCTTCCTCGGTTATTTCTTCTTTGAGAATCGAATTTTCCCTCTGAATTTTTCCAAGTTTTTTTTCTTCTTCCCGTATCTTCTTTTCTAAGAGAGGAATTTTTCCATATCTAATTTCAGCAACTTGATCAAGTTGCCCTTTTCTTTCAGCCAATTCCGCTTGAGATTTGAGCTTGTCTATTTCTTTCTTATGTTGACGACTAGCCATTATCAAATCTTTTTCAGTTTGCCATTGAAGCGTCAGACTGTGAGCTTTTTCTTTTAATTCAGCTAACTGTTTGTTGATTTGCAAAATTTTTCGACGCGAGTCTTTGGATTTGTCTTTTTGAATGGCCTTTTTTTCAATTTCAAGCTGACGAATTTTTCTTTGCATTTGATCAAGCTCAATTGGCATTGAATCAATTTGCATTCGAAGTGCGGAGGATGCCTCATCAATCAAATCAACTGCTTTGTCAGGCAAGAATCTGTCAGTGATATATCTGGTTGAGAGTTTTACGGCAGCCTCAATAGCATCATCGGTTATTTTGATTCCATGATGTAGTTCATATTTTTCCTTAATACCACGCAGGATAGCAATTGAATCTTGCAAGGATGGCTCGGAAACAAGCACTGGCTGAAATCTTCTTTCTAGGGCAGCGTCTTTTTCAATATAGCGCTGATATTCCCTGATGGTGGTAGCTCCAATTGTTTTCAACTTTCCTCTAGCAAGAGCAGGTTTAAGCATATTTGAAGCATCAAGAGAGCCTTCTGTAGCTCCGGCGCCCACAAGCGTGTGAAGCTCATCAATAAAAAGAATATATTTCCCAGCAGCGCTTTCAGTTTCCTTTAAGATAGCCTTTAACCTATCTTCGAATTCTCCCCTAAATTTTGCCCCGGCCAGCATCGCTCCTAGATCAAGTGAGATCAGTTCCTTATCCTTCAGTGTCTCTGGAACATCGCCCGAAGCAATTCTCTGAGCCAAACCCTCGACGATTGCTGTTTTGCCTGTCCCAGCTTCACCTATTAAAACGGGATTATTTTTCGTGCGTCTACTAAGAACTTGCATCACTCGACGAATCTCTTCATCTCTTCCAATGACAGGGTCAAGCTTGTCCGATAACGCCAATTGGGTCAAATTCACAGTATATTTTTCAATTACTTGAAATTTCCCTTCTGGTTCTGGAGAGTCAACTCGTTGAGAACCTCTAACTTCAGAAAGTATTTTTAAAACAGCATCATAAAAAAGTCCATTTTCTTCAAGCATATTCTTGGCAGGAGAATCAACGAGTAAGAGCGCCAAGAGCAAGTGTTCAGTTGAAACGAAATCATCATCAATGTTTTCCATCTCATCCCCAGCTTGTTCGAGGATATGCATCAATACCGGAGTAATGAAAATTTGACCCAGCGTACCAGTTGGAGCTTTGGGATATTTTTGGGCTTCAATCAGGGATTGAGCCTTTATTTTTTCTATGTCTGTTCCTATTTTTTTCATTATGGTTGGAACAATTGAACCACTTTGGGAGATCAAACAATTAAGCAGGTGAAAAATATCGACTTGCTGTTGTCCAAGAGAAAGAGCCAGCTCCTGCGATTTTCGCAGGGCCTCTTGACTTTTAGTTGTCAGTTTTCCTATATCCATAGAGACTAGCCGATAGCTTTTTAGGCATTAGCTTGTTAGTGATTATCTATTTTATTATAGTCTTAGAAAAATTATATTTCAAGTATTAAAAAATCCGGCTGTGACTTCCGGATTTTTCTAAAATGTACTTTCAATGGAACTATTCGATTGAAATGGCATTAACTGGGCAACTATCAGCCGCTTCTTGACAATCACAATTTGCGCATTCTTCACTAACAACGTGAGACTTTCCATTTTCAATCTTGAAAACTTCGCTGCAGATTGACTCACAGGTTCCGCATCCGATGCACAAATCCTCATTTACGACTGGTTTTGACATACTTTTCTGATTTCTTCAAATCTACAAATAGACTGCTGATAAAAAATTTATGCGCTACTTGTAAAAATGGAAATTTAATTATTTATTACTTTTTTAATTATATTTTTCTTTCTTATCCATTTAATCTTGGAAAGCTAAAAAATTATGGACGCGTCACCCTGGGCTTTCTCCCTGGATTGCTTTTCAAATTCGTTCATACTATTGTCCTTGAATTCAACCAGACCATCAGTTTTATTCCAAATGAATTCTGGTTGAGTCAAAATGACATTCATGGCGCTCATTTTGTTGGCCAACCAATCAGCGAAAGAGTTTTTAGCCACGAAAATCTGTCTCAGTTGTAGTACGTCTTCTCCGCCTTCTTTCTTTTTGTTTTCAACTTCGACAATATGGAAGCCAATAGAACTTTCAATAATGGTATCGTTTTCAAATTTATCCTTGCCGAAGAGAACGGTTTGCAACTCTGGCAATAGCTGTCCTTTTTTCACCCAGCCAAGTTCGCCACCTTTTTCCTTTGATGGACCATTTGAATACATCGTAGCCACTTGGGCAAAATCCTTGCCGCTTGCTAATTCGTTCTTGGCTTTTTCTATGGTTTCTTTGGCGCGAGAAACATTGGCTTCATGCTCATTAAAATAGCTGACTAGCGCTTCCTTGTACATTTCAGGCAATACGACTTGCCTTTTGAAATCGCTGATTGTCCAGCCATATGAATCAAGCAAATTTTGCTTGACCTGGCTGGCCGTTCCAAGTTCTTGTAGTTTTTGATCGATAGTTTGGTCTGCCTGGCTGCTGGAAATCTTAATGCCCACCCTGCTTGCAAGAATTTCAATCGCTTTATCCTCGATCATTTTTTGTAGCAATTCTTTTCTTTTTATTGCAAGTCTTTTCTTGCCGTCTTCAGTTGAAAAATCAACCCTCAAGCCGGTTTTAGAAAGGTCTTGAGTGGCATAAAATTTTTGAACGGATGAGAGATTTTTTTCCAGATCGCTTGAAAGCACGAAATATCGATAGTCTATGATGGCAGCAGGAATAGGAATAAATTTTGAAACAACTCCTTTGATTTTGATTCCTGCGGATGTTTTTGTTCCATAGGCCAGAAAAATCGAAAATAAGAAAGCTGCTATCAAAATAATCACACTTGAAACTATGAGAGTTTTAGGCCTGATTTTGATTTCATCGAAATTCTTTGTTTTGTTTTGTTTTTTCATATTTTAAAAAAAATTATATCTTAATGATTTTATTCATATTTAAAAAAGAAATTTAGCCATTTTTTGTAGTTTGGAATTTCCGATGCCACTTCAACCTTGTTGTCCTGAGAGATATTTTCAGCTGGCGCTTGTTCCATAGTTGGTTTAACCACCACCACATTTTCGTCTGCTTTTTGCATATTGAGCTTTTGCTTGGCTGTTTTTTCCTGATACTGGGAAGTCTCAAAAAATGCAATTGATTTTGAGAGAGCATCGTTTTCTTTTTGAATCTTTTCTTTTTCTTGATTTAACTCCTGAATTTTGTTTTCAATTTTTTTGTCGCGATAAGCTTCCTTAAAAGCGCTATAGGAAACAAATCCAGCAAAAAAAACTCCGATTGCAAAATAAACAATGATAATTGGGAACTTTTTCTTCATCCAGTAGTAGAAATTCAAATGAGCTATGCTCAAAAAAAATTCTTCCGTATATAAAAACCTTAAACTTTTATAAACCTATCTAAACAGCAAGATGCAATTTCTTTTGAATTCTTACTACTGGATTCATTGCAAATCAGTGGCCCGTAAGCATTGGCGCCAAAAGAAAACCAACCATTGAGAATATGGCTAACACTGAAATAATTATCCACGCAATCGTCGCGTGTCTTTTTCTTTTTTTGTGATTCATGATTATATCTTAGCAAAAAAATGACAAAAAAACAAACTGGGGTTCATTTTCCTAAAGTAATTCTATAACCATCAACTTTTTCAAGTTTTTTGATCCCATCGACATGAACATCCTCGACCTTCCATTTTTTCTTGGCGGAAATTTTGGCTTCTTTTATGTTTTCTGCTACAACATAAACAATTTTATGTTGTTCCACTAACTCATCACTGGAACTTTTCCCTAACAATACGATGTAAAGTTTTTCATAAAATATTTATGAACTTATCTTTTCAGCACGGCCAGATACGCTTCGGAAGGAATTTGGACATTGCCGATGTTCTTCATTTTCTTTTTCCCCTTCTTTTGTTTGTCTAAAAGTTTGTTTTTGCGGGTAACGTCACCTCCATAGAGTTTGGCAATCACATCTTTGCGAAATGGCTTGATAGTTTCGCGGGCCACGATTTTTCCTCCGATGGCAGCTTGGACTGCGATGGCAAAATTTTGACGAGGCACTGCCCCAGCCAATTTCTCCACAATCTTTTTGCCTTCTGAGCTTGCTCGTTCACGAGGAACTATTCTTGATAGCGCTTCTACTTTTTCACCTGCCAGAAGAATATCCATTTTAACAAGATCGGATGATTTGTAGCCAAAAATTTCATAACTCATTGAAGCATAGCCGGAAGTGACACTTTTCAGGTCGTCGTGAAAATTCACAATAATGTCAGTCAGTGGAACTTCAAAAGAGATCAAAATTCTTTCCAGGTCAAGGTATTCCGTATTTAAATAGGTCGAACGTAAATTAGACATCAGCTCCATAATTCCACCTAGATATTGAGCGGGAGTGATGATTTCAAGTTTCACATAAGGTTCTGCAATATCTTCCAAATTTGAAGGATCTGGCATATCCATAGCAGAATAAATTGTCACTTTTTCATTGTTTCCTTTAAGTTTCAGCTCATAAACTACGCCAGGAGTTGTAATAGTCGGAGTGAAATTAAATTCCCTTTCAAGACGCTCTTTGATGATTTCCAAATGAAGCAAGCCCAAAAATCCGCAACGAAAACCTTTTCCAAGAGCTGGATTACTTTCAGGCTCAAAAACAAAAGAAGCGTCGTTGAGTTTCAATTTATCTAAAGAGTCTCGCATTTGATTATAGGCATCGCCATCGGTTGGATAAAGACTAGCATAAACTACTGGTCGCACTTCTTTGTAACCTGGCAAACTTTTCGCCAAAGGTACGCCGCCTTTAATAATTGTCACCGTGTCTCCCACCCTGCAAAAATCCACGCTTTTAAGGCCCGTAGCGATATAGCCAATATCCCCGGCTTGCAATTTTTCCGTCGAAACCATTTCTGGTTTAAAATAGCCAACTTCAATAACACCGCTATCTTTTTGGGTTGCAATCATTGAGATGATGTCATCACGCTTAACCTGGCCATCCACAATTCGTACATAAGCCAGCACGCCCTTATAGGTGTCATATTTTGAATCGAAAATCAGCGCTCGCAAAGGTTTGTCCATTTCTCCATTTGGCGCTGGGACTTTTGCTACAATTGCTTCCAAGATTTTATCCACGCCAATTCCTGTTTTGCCGGAAGCTTCCAAGATTTCTTCTTCTTTGCAACCCAACACGTGGATGATTTCTTTTTTGGTTTTTTCCACGTTGGCGTTTGGCAGATCAATTTTGTTGACCACTGGAATGATTTCCAATCCTTGTTCGATTGCTAAATATAGATTAGACAAGGTTTGGGCTTGCACACCTTTGGTACAATCAACCAGGAGCACTGCGCCTTCGACAGCCGCCAAAGAACGGGAAACTTCATAGCCAAAATCTACGTGCCCGGGAGTATCAATCAGATTCAAAACATAATCCACACCATCCTGAGAATAGTTCATTCTGGCAGGCTGAAGTTTGATGGTGATTCCACGTTCCCTTTCCAAATCCATCTGATCCAAAAGCTGTTCTTTCATCTTTCTTTTTTCAACAGTCTTGGTCACTTCCAAAAGACGGTCAGCTAAAGTTGACTTACCGTGATCGATATGCGCAATTATGCAAAAATTTCTAACGTTTTTCTGGAGTTCCATTTTTCAATTCTATAAAGATAAAATCTAATCCTTATGATACTAGCTATTGGAAAAAGAATCAACCTTAATAAAAAATGCTAATTTATAAATAAAAAAAGCTCCGGAATTTAATGCCGGAGCCCTGAGCCTATTACAGCTCAAAATATATAAACAGACCAATCTGCGCTAAATAATTGACTTAGCAAATTGATCAAGCATGACGGAAGGACAAAAATAAGAGTTCCCGTCACAAGACCGAGAAAGGTACCCGTGATAACTTCTTCCATATATTTTATTTCAACCAGTCTTAGTTTTTTAAAGATAGAAGGAATAAACTTTTGTTATAAATACAACATTTAAGTAATACACTTTTTAACCTTTTTGTCAAGTCTAAACGCTAAAAAACCCTTGAGTAAGGGGTTTTATAAAAAAATACGTAACTTGGATTCCCTGCCTACCGGACAGGCAGGCCGTTTTCACGGTGATAACAATGTTATGAAATGTCCTGGATTGCCACGGATGATTACATCCTCGCAAAGACGATGGGGTTTTTTTATTTTTTTTGTACATTCGTAGGATTTTCAGCAATATAACAATGTAGCAATATAACAATTTTGAATTTAGATTCCCGAAACTTCTCCGGTATCTTCCCCAATGGTTTTTTTGGAACGGAAAACTTTTCGAGTCAACGAGTTTGTGAATTGGAAAAATTCAGGAATTCGCAGATAGTAAGCTACTAGCGAAAAAGCGGCCACACCCATTGTGCCAGCAATGACAAGTTGAGAAAGTACTGCCACAAAAGTGTCGAGTTCGCCTTGCGTTCCAACTAAATATTTCCCAAACTGAGCGGTTAGTCCCCCAACCAAAGAGGCGATGGCGATTTGCAAGGTTGAATGACCAATTTCCTTGCCACCAATGCCGCCGACTTGTTTTTTTAAAAAAATCAAAAGTAAAAGCATATTAATGATGGAAGAAACGGAAAAGGCAACTGCTAAGCCAAATACGCCGAAATTTTTAATTAAAATGACAACCAAGGAAAGATTGATGATCTCACTGAAAATTCCAATATATAGCGGTATTTTTGTGTTTTGCAGAGCATAAAAAGCCCTTGTCAAAAGTGGCAAAAGTGATTGCGCAAAAAGACTTAATGCTAGCAAGCCAAGAGTTTGAAAAGTGAGAATTGTGTTGTCCCAATTAAATTTTCCACTACCCAAAAGCACGCGGACTATTTGAGCGCGAAGCACGACAATAAAGACACTTAGTGGAATGACAAAGAATAAAATCTGAGTAAAGGTTTTTCCAAAGGCGCTGACAAACTCATCTTTTCTTTTTTTGGCTGCCAATGCGCTCAGGGTCGGGAAAACTGCAATAGAAAAAGAAACTCCAAAAAGGCCCAACGGGGCGCTTTGAATATTATTGGCAAAATTGAAAACTGCCAAACTACCAGCCGTAAGGGTTGAAGCAAAGATTGTGATGATAGTAAAATTAATCTGGCTGACTGCGATGGTTAGTGTTCTTGGCACCATCAACTTGAGAACTTTTCTAACATTGCGATTCGCAATAGCCTCAGAAAAAACCAATTTGAAATGAAACCCTGAAAACTTCACCGAAGGAAATTGAACTAGCATATGCAAAAAAGCTCCCAACACTACTCCCAGGGCTAATCCAATTGGACCGAGGTATTTTACAAAAAAGACTGCGCCGATTATGATACCTAGGTTATAAAAAATTGGCGCTAAGGAATAAATCAAGAATTTTTTAAAGGAGACCAGGATGCCACCAAATATTCCACTAATACCTAATAGAAATGGACTCAAAAACATAATTCGAGTCAGCAGAACTGTGAGTTGCATTTTTTCTCCAGTGTATCCAGGAGTAACAAGTTTCATCAACTGCGGAGAAAAAATTACTAATAAAATTGAGATGATGCCGGTGATAATTATTTGCAAACTAAGAATTCCCGAAGATAGTTTCCAGGCCTCATCTTCTTTATCTTCAGAAATCAATTCTGTAAAAACTGGAATAAAAGCGGCGCTCAGGGCTCCAACAATCATCAAATTATAAATCAAATCTGGAATTCTAAAAGCGGCATAATAGGCATCCAGCGTATCCCCTGCTCCAAATTGCCCTGCCAAGATTCGGTCGCGCAGAAGCCCAAGAAAACGACTAGCAATTCCAGCCAAAGAAATTATCAAGGCCGCCGCTGCTACCGACTGAGTGGGTTTTTCATTTAAAAATTTGCTATTGATTATCTTTTGAATCACAATATTTTTTGACTATTATTTAATATTTTCAAAAACAACTCCTTCATATCGATCAATTGTTAAATCGGTTTCAATTTTCAAACCATTGTTTTCCTCGGTCATATTTTGAGGAAAATTCCATTTAACAAGATAACTTTCAGGATAGCTTATATTTGAGAAAAAAGCACTCCCGATTGAACCGGATTGCTTTTGAGCTACCAAAGAGTAGGAATCGACTTGTTGAGCGTTATTTTTAACATTTAATTGAAAGAGTCGCAACGGAATCAAATATTTGTAGCTTATGGTGACTGATTCTCCCGGGCTGACGTAAACCCAGTTAGCAAAAACTGTCTTTTCATTTTCTTGATAAATTCTAGTCCCAGAATTCTCATCAATTGAAATCCCGCTTTCTTCCCTTTGAACATCTTCATCGCGCTTAAAACCAAGCAAATCATAATCAAGCGGAGGATTGTTGATTTCCCTGGTTTGGCCGTTTGCTTCAAGCAAGGTGCTTCCTTTTGGCACATAAACTCTCATATAGTCAGAATTAACTTTATTGAGCCATTCATACTGGGAGTCGCCTCCGCTATGTTTCCTGATTATTTTAACCGTATCAATTATTGAACCATCGGCTTGAATCTCGGCTTTGTGCTGAATACTTTCTTCTATGGATGCATCCGTCTTAAATCCATTAATATTAGTATTGATGACACTGAGATAATCCTTGTCTGCCGGAAGAACTTCTCCGGACCATCCTTGGTCTGAAATAATATCTTCGAGTTCTTTATCTTGAGAATAAAGTAAAATATGTTTTTCATTTAAACCTTCGATAAGGGCGTTCATTGTGCTAGAAATATCGGCAAGATTCTTAGTATTTAGTAATTTTTCCAAAAGCATTGGCGCTAAGTCTGATAAAATCTTTTTTGGCTTATTTTCTTCTTTATCATAATCAACTTCAACTTCATATTGAGTAAGTTCGATGAAATTATCCGCATCTAAGGTGACATCATAATCGGGCATCTCTATGGGTCCGGTTATTTTGAGCAGTTTTTGCATCAAAGTCGGGGTCAGGGAAATGACGCCATCAGTGGTTGGTCCGCCAGTTTTTTCGTAAAACTGAACCGCCTTTTGAGCAGAAGCCGGAAAATCAGGAAACCAGTTGCTATCATGCAAACTCCAATTTGCGCTGATTTTTTGAATCGGTGCAGGAGGCACAATCCTGTCTTTCAGCTGACCATCCGGATTGAAAATTCCGTCAATAAAAAAATTCTTGATGTGTCCATTTGAAATATC
>Ga0268280_1002085_pt1 | contig 12191 bp, 10 predicted proteins | sample saktaG_9_FD_190139 | JGI IMG/M metagenome (GOLD analysis project Ga0268280, IMG submission 190139) | Saline water microbial communities from Sakinaw Lake, British Columbia, Canada - sak_2011_5_24_40m | ecosystem: Environmental > Aquatic > Non-marine Saline and Alkaline > Saline ...
ATATCAGACGGGCTTGGTAGCTCAAGACGAGGTCGGTCGTCTCCGAGACCGCTTTCTCCAGGACGGTCCGGCCGAATATTTTTTGTTGGGGATGGACCGATTCGTTGAAGATCTGGAAATCGGTGATGACCACGTCCGGCGGATAGGGATTGTCTTTGATCCTCGCCGGGGTTAAGCCATTGAAGCCGTTCGGCCCGCCGAAGAACATTTCTCCGGCCCGCGTTTTCAAGTAGGCGCCCCCGTTGAACTCGTTGCTCTGCAGTCCGTCCGAAACGTCGAAAACCTTGGCTGACTTGGCGATCGGATCGAAACGGGCCAGACCCCGGTTTGAGGAGACCCAGACGTTGTCCGCGTCGTCGAGAAGTACGCCGTAGGCCGAATTGTTGGGCAAGCCGTCTTTATCCGTAAAGGAGACGGACGTCCCGGTTTTGGAGTCGAACTTGCTGAGGCCGTTCATCGTTCCAATCCACAAATTTCCGTGAGCGTCCTCGGTGATGGCCATGATGAAATCGTCGCACAGGCTGTTGGAGTCGGCCCGGCTGTGCTGGTAGCGGACGAACGTTCCTTTCTCGCGGTCGAGCTTGTTCAGCCCTCCGCCGAACGTCCCGACCCAGAGCGTCCCGGACCGGTCTTCGTAGACGACCCCGGCGATGTTGTGGCTGAGGCTGTCGGGGCGGGCGGGATCGTTCCGGTAATGGACGAACGTTCGCGTCCCCGAGACGAGTTTGTTCAAACCCCCGCCTTCGGTCCCCGCCCAGACCGTGCCGAAACGGTCGACGCACAGGCCGCGGAGGAAGTCATAGCTGAGGCTGGCCGGATCGTCGGGGTTGTGTCGATAGTGGCTGAATTTCTTGGTCTTCGGATCGTATTTGTCCAACCCTCCGCCGAGGGTCGCGATCCACAGCTTCCCGGCGTTGTCCCAGCGAAGAGTGTAGGTCGCGTTGCTGCTCAGCCCGGCGGGATTTCCGGGATCGTGTTGAATATGGGTATGGGTATTCGCTTTCCGGTCCCAGTAGTCCAACCCCCGGTCTTCCGTGGCGATCCAGAGGTTCCCCGAGGCATCCTCCAAGAATCCGCGGATCGGATTGGAGACGAGACCGCGGGGATCGTTGGCCACCCGCTGGTAAAGCCCGAATTTTTTCTGATAGGGATCGAACTTGTCGATGCCCGTGCCCCGGTTTCCGATCCAAAGAACGCCGGCTTTGTCTTCGAGAAAAGAGATGATGTAATCGTAGCTCAGACTGTTCGGATCGGCCGGATTGTTGCGGATGACGGTGAAATCTTTCGTTCTGGAATCGAAGACATTGAGACCGGCGTACGTCCCGACGTACAGGTTGCCCGCCCGGTCCTGAAAAATGGCATAGACGTTGTTGTGGCTGAGGCTTCTCGGCCGGCCGAAGACGTTGAGGTAGCGGGTGAATTTTCCGGTTTTCCGGTCGAGGGCGTTCAGCCCGCCCCCCTCCGTTCCCGCCCAAAGGGTTCCGTCGCGGTCCTCGAAGACCGCGCGCGTATGGTTGCTGCTCAGGCTCCTCGGGTCTCGGGGATCGTGGCTATAGCGCGTGACCTTGCCCGTCTTCGGCTCGAAGGCGTGCAGCCCGCCGTTGGTCGCCAGCCAGAGGACGCCGGCCGAATCTTCGACGATGGAATAAATCTCGCCTTGGGCCGTGTTGTCTTGGCCTGCGGATTTGCGGACGTAGCGGGTAAATTTTCCGGTTTTGCGGTCGAAGGCATTCAACCCGCCGTCGGTCCCGATCCAAAGCGTCCCATCGCGGCTTTCGCGCACGGCCCGGATGGTGTTGTGGCTCAGACTCTCGGGATTGTTAGGGTCGGAAAAAAAGCGGGTGAATCTGTCCAGTTCGCTGTCGTAGCGGTTCAGGCCGTTCTTGGTCCCGACCCAAATGGCCCCCTGGGAATCCTGGAAAAGAACATACGTCGTGTTGTCGGTCAGGCTGTGGACGTCGTCCGAAGGCCGATAGATCTTGAACTTGTAGCCGTCGTACCTGTCCAAACCGTCTTCCGTTCCGATCCAGATGAATCCCCGGCGGTCTTGGAGAAGGGCCAGGGCCGAGCCCTGCGACATGCCGTCCTTGATCGACAGATGCGCGAAATTGTTGGGGATGTCTTCATCGGGCAAAACGGCTTTCGCCCACGCGGTAACAGCCAAGACCAGAAGTGCGAGGGCAGCGAGAAGCAGCCGGATTCGGCCCAAATCCCTCGCTTTCGACGAACGACAGAGAGTCATGTCCATGGTTGTGCCCCTTTGTCGGATCCAAGAGATGCCCGTTGAGCCGGGAAGGGCCGGGGATGTATTTTCATAAGAAAACAATAAATCGCCGGGCATGCGCTTTGCGCCTTTTTTTCCGACATGGTCCGAAGGCCCGGATCGTCAGATCGCATCAAGGCGTCCCCAGAAAGTCTTTCAGTCGGCGGTATTCATGCCCAAGTCGGTTGAGCGCTTTAAGGGCGCCTTCGAGGTCCTTCTCCAGACCGGCCGTTTCCATGTCAAAGGCCGCGTCTTGGAGTCGAGGCAGGCTGAGATTCGCGGAACTCCCTTTCAGACCGTGACCCAGGTCCCGGATGGCCCGGAAATCCGCGGCGCGGATAGCGTTCTCCATCGCTCCGGTTTTCTCCGCATACTCCGCGGCGTATATGTTCAAGAGCTCTTGAAGAAAGGTTTTATCTCCGTCCAGTCGATCGAGGGCCTCGGCCTTATTCATGGGAATTCCGCTGTCGGCCGTCATGTCGTCCTCTTCCGGGCTCTTGTCTTTTGGATAGGAAAAGCGGACACGCGGTTTCGGCCAGCGACTTTTGACCGATATAAAGCTTTATCGCTGGCCTGGATCATGCGGTCCCCTGTGAGCCGGACGAGATGATCGGAAGAAACGCAGCCGGCCGAAATCGTCACTTTTATCGCCTTTCCATTAGCCCTGATCCGTTCCGCAGCGCAGGCCCGACGAAGACGTTCGGCGATCAGGCAGACGGATCCCAGATCGCAATTGGGCAAGACGATTATCAACTCATCTCCGCCGTACCTGCCGATTTTGTCGTAGGGCCGAACGCCTTTAGTCAAAATTTCCGCGATCCGCATGAGGACTTTGTCGCCCGTCTGGTGGCCACGCTCATCATTGATCTTTTTAAAAGAATCCAGATCAAGCATGATCAGACTGAGAGGGGAGCTGGTTCGCCAGGCGCGGACCAGTTCCTCGTCCAGGAACTTTATGATGAACGTCCGGTTCCATAACTTCGTCAATCCGTCCTTTGTCGCGAGCTCCGTCAGCTGGGCCTGGGTTTGTAAGAGCTTATCCTCGAGGTCGATAATGCGTTGGCCTGTCTGCAGCCGCGCCTTCAACTCCAGAAAATTGACCGGTTTGATCATATAGTCGTCCGCTCCCGCCTGAAGCCCGACGATGATATCCTGCGGTTCGTCCCGCCCGGTGAGCAGTAAAATATAAGTGTAGTTGGCCTTTTTCCCTTCACGGATTCTTCGACAGATCTCGGGGCCGTCGGCTCCGGGCATCATCCAGTCGAGAAGCGCAAGTCGGACATCCGGCCGCTGAAGAGCTTCCCAGGCCCCTCTCCCATCTTTGGCGAGGAGAGTTTTATACCCCCAACTCTTAAGCTTTTTCTCCAGGATGCGGCTCGAGATCGGATCATCCTCGGCGACCAAGATCGTCCGGTTCGGGAAATCATCCGACATGATCATCCGCTTCGAGGAAGCGCCGCCTGCTGAAATGCCGTTGTTCCATAATAAATCTCTATTTCATTTTATATATGATAATCCTCCCGTCTATCACCTGAACGGATGAAGGAAAGGGTGATTTTCCTGTCGGCAGGGTCACCCCCGAAGAGGGACGCCTTGTTATCCGCCGGGAATTCTATGGAAAAATAGCGTTCCGAGATTTCCGAATCGGCGATCATTCGGCCATAAATCAAACCGATTTTCGACGCTTGTTTTTTCGAACTTTCCGTAAATGAATAAAATACGGACGCGCAAAAATAGTTTGGCGCTACGGTCTCTCATCTCGGCCGGTCATTGTCGCCGCGGACGGCGGTCGAACTCCGGCCGCCCGAAATGTCCGCTCCACCCGCCACGGGCTCTTATAGGTCTTCGCCACTTCAGCCGCGGGAAGATCGGTGTTCGTCCGCAAGACATACTTCCCGTCGTATCGGGCTTCGGCGGCCACCGAAAATGAATCTTACTTACGGCGGCTTGACGCGCCGGCCATATTATTCAATAAAAGGCGACCGAAGAATTCATGGTGAACGGCGTTCACGGCCTCTGCGGCGCGATCCTTTCCGATGATGAAGTAGGCCGCGACCTCGGACGCCCCGATGGAAATCATCTCGACGTTGATTCCCTTTCCCGAGACCGCGCATAAAACGCGGGCCGCGACACCCGGCTTCCGCAGAAGCCCCTCACCCACGACCGCGACCAGGGCGATATCGTTCCTCAATTCGGCGCGCTGGATGATTCCGTTGGACATCCCTTGGATTTCCTCCAGGCTCCGGACTGCGTCCTCCTTGTCCACGAGAAGGTTGATGCGCGTCTGAGATGTGATGACCGAGTGGATATTGATGCCGCCGTCGGACAGCCGGCGGCCGATCTTGCTGATCACGCCGGGCTTGATCCCGACGCCCGGTCCGCAGACACTCAACAGAGCGATCCGGGAATTGCAGGTGATGCTTTTCACGACGGTATCGGTTTCGAATCCTTGGGCCAGGGCCTCCGTGCCCGGGTTGTTCGGATCGAGAAAGCTCTTGATGATCACGGCGGTCTTGCTCGGCTCCAGCGGCTCGAACGTCCGGGGGTGGAGGATCCGGGCCCCGAAATAGGAGAGCTCGGCGGCTTCAAGCCATGACAAGCGGGGCACGCGCACCGGGCGGTCCACGAGGTCCGGGTCCGCGCTCATAAAACCGTCCACGTCTTTCCAGACCTCGAGCCGCGAGGCGTCGAGGGCCGCGGCGACGACCGACGCGCTGTAATCAGAGCCGTTCCTGCCAAACGTTGAGACCCTGCCTTCCGGCGTCCGGCCGAAAAAGCCCGTGATCACGGGAACGGCATTCGCGCGGAAGAGAAGGGGCGCGCGGGAAAGGATGTTCTTCCGGAACTCTTTGAGGTTGACGGTCGCGTTCTCGGATGTCTCATCGGTGACCATCCCGATCTCGTCCGAATCCCAGGCTGCGGCGGGGACCCCAACGCTCCTCAGCGCGCCCGAAAGGATAACGGCGGACAGTCGCTCTCCGTAACTCAGGATATGGGCTTGGAGCGACGGACTTGCCTCTCCGGCCAAGGAAACGGCCATGATGAGCTTTGCCAACGTTCCGATCTTTTCCTCGAGGGCGCGGGATGTCTCAGCGCGAATCTTTCCGGCCGCGATGCAGCCTTCGGTCAGGTCCCGGTGGATTTCGCGGATCGACGACAGGGTCCGTTCTTCCGTCTTTTTCCCCGCCGTCCCCTCGCGGATGGCCTCCGCAAGACGATCGGTGACCCCTTGTGACGCCGAGACGACAACGGCGCGCCGTCCCCTGTGGGTCCTGATGATCCCAGCCGCTCGGACGTAGCTCTTTCCATCCCTGAGGCAGCCGCCTCCGAACTTCATGACGATCATGTCCGTTTCTCCTTGATGCCCCTCCTCCCCGGGATGAGTCCTGCGGCCAAAGCCAGCTCCGCGTTGAGCAGGCACCCTCCGGCCGCCCCGCGGATCGTGTTGTGGACCAGAGCAAATAGTCTTAAGGACCGGCCCTGAAAACGGGGCCTTCCGATGGTCACGGCCATTCCCCGGGCGCGCTCTGGCGTTCCCGCAAAAGCGTCGAGAATGGGCTGTGGTCTGTCCTCCTCGGTCCTCAAGATGAGCGGGCGTTGTGGGGCTGAGGGAAGCTCCCGGTGTTTGGGAACTCCCCTAAAATCCCTGATCGCCGTGAGGGCGGCCTCCGGGTCCGGACTCTCGCCGAATTCCACGTCGATGCCAAGGAGGTGGCCCTCCCGGACAGGGACCCGGCAGCAGGACGCTCGGACCTCGATGGGCAGGGGGACGATAGTTTCCCCTGCCAGGGAGCCGAGGATTTTGCATGTTTCCATCGCTATTTTCGTTTCTTCGTTCCGGATGAAGGGGATGACGTTGCCGATGATGTCCATGGCCGCGAGTCCCCGCCTCCCCGCTCCCGAGATGGCCTGAAAGGTCGTCACGGACACGCTCCGTATCCCGAACGGGAGAAGTGGGTGGAGGGCCAGAACCAGCCCCGAGGTTGAGCAGTTGGGCCCGGCGATGATGGCGCCGCCCCATCTCGCCGCCTGGCCGAGGGCCAGGCCGAGGTGTGCCGCGTTGACCTCGGGAACAATAACGGGCACATCATCATTCGTCCGGTGAGTCGAAGCGTTGGAAAAAACGAAATTCCCTCTTTTTCGGAGCGCGTTCTCCAGGGGACCTGCCGTGGACGTCGGGAGAGCGCTGAAAAAAACGTTGACGCCGCTTTCGATGAGTCCGGCGGGTCCGGCCTCGATGATGGTCAGGTCGCGGACAGACGCCGGAACTTCGCCGCCCAAAGCCCAGACCTTAGACTCCGCATAATTTTTACGGGCGCTCCGGGCTGATGCCGCCAATAGGGCGGTATCGAAATAGGGGTGTCCTTCGAGCATCCGGACGAACTGCTGTCCGACGATTCCCGTGCAACCGAGGATTCCGACTTTGATGCGCGTCATCGGGACTCCTCCCGTGCGCGGGGCCGAGCCGTTTCCCCCGGGGAAACCCTAGCCTTGACAATCTCGGGGATACGACCCTTCATAGCCATGATGTCGTCCATGATGACCAGCATGCCTTCGATTCCGGGGACCCAGGCGGCGTGGAGAGCCTTCTCCAAGGAGGCCGGTTCTTTGATCTTGGCCGCGTTGCCGAGCGCAGTGGCCGCCGCGTCGGCCAGGCAGACATCCTGGCTGACGACCACCGCCGCGTCCGCATGCCCGAAGCTCAGGGAGTGACCGACCGTTCCAGATGATGTACAGACGCCGATGATCCTCGGGCCGGGCATGAACTTCAGCCCCAGGTTCCGGATCCTGGTAGGACCCGTGAATATGCCCACGACGGCCGGCTTGGCGAGGAACATGGCGATGTCTCCGCCGTTGGCCACGATGGCGTGTTTCGATCCTGCCCTGATCATGGCCCGGAGGGCGAACTCGGATATGGCCCCGGCCACGGCCGCCATGGGCCCGACGCCCACCCGGGCTGCGGCCTCGGCCATTCTGCGGACGATCTCGGGCGCGTCACCCTCGATATCGACCGGCTTGAGGGCATGAAGGAAATCCGGGCGTCCGCGGATATAGGCTTCGAGGACCTCCCTCTGGCAGCCGATCTCCTGCCCTGCGGCCGGGATAAAAGCCTCTTCCGCCGTGACCGCCGAGATGGTTTCCTTGATCCTGACGATCTCTGTTCTCATGACTGGCCCCCGTCGACGTTAATGGCCTTGACCGGGCAGGCGTCTGCGCACAGTCCGCAGGCGTCACAGAGAGAAGCGGCAGCTCCGACCCGCCAGTCTTCGTCCCGCGTGAAGACGGCCCTCGGACAGAGTGAGAGGCATTGCCCGCAGGAGATGCACCTGTCGGCGTCGAATCCGAGGCGCGAGCCTTCGGGAACGGCCGGGAGTTCGGGCGCGCGCCCTCCCGGCGCCCCATTGGACCTGATCTCGAGCGGCCTGACCACGGCCTGCCGCGGGAGCGTTTCTACGGGCTCCGAGAGTTTAAAGCCGCCTTTGACGATCCAGCCTTTTAAGGCCTCGGCGATCTCTTTGGCCTTCTGAAAGCTCGAAAGGGGAGACGTCCGGACCTTCTTCCCGGCCAGCTCAACCTCGCCTGACTTGAGCTCGGCGTAGGTTACCTTCCGGAGCGACGGCCTGTCGCGGTGCGGGCTTCCGTAATCGAGGATCTCGGTCACGATGTCCGAATCGCCGACTCCCGTCCTGGCGGCGATGTCCGCGTCGAGGACCGGGATCGGGACGCCGAGCCCCACGTAGAGCGTGCAGCCGTAGCCATTAAACGTCGCCGCCCGGATGTACTTGGCCGACATCTTCTTGAGATCGCCCTGGACCGCCAGCGTCCCGAATCCGTTTCCCGGGTTGTGCTGGGTGCCGGGTCCGGTGACGTAGCCCCGGGCACCGCCGAAGAAGACGCGGGTCCCCGTCCCGATCGTCCGGTACTCCGGGTCGTTGCTGAGCGGCGAGAGGTCCCCCGATCCTGAGTAAGTCACGTTGCCGAACTTCGGGAGGAGCTTTCCCATGTAGGTGAGTTTGGTCCGTCCGGTTGAGTTCGAGGCCGCGTTGTATTTCTGATAACCGTTCCGCGGATTGCTCAGTAAAGCCGTGTTCAGGTCTTCGAGACGGATCTCGGTGATGATCCTCTTTCGGGGATAACAGTCCGTGCCGTAGGAGACGGACCGCAGGACGACAGGCTTGCCGCGGAGCAGGTCTTCGATGACGTGCGCGCCGCCGTAATCGATGCCCAATTTGACAGAGCCCTGGGTCGCGCCGACGAAGGCGTCCACGGCCGCGACACCCGTGTAGGCTTCGACGTCGTTGAGCCAGACTTTTGTCATCTTGATAGGGGGCTCGGAATGGCCGAAGTTCAGCCAGGCCCCGGACGAGCACATGGCGCCGAACGTGCCCGTGGTCACGACATCCACCTCCTCGGCCGCGCGTTCCGGGCCAAGTTCCTTGACGATCCGGGTCATCTCGTCAGCGCAGACGACCCGGACGGCGCCTCTTTCGATCTTTTCGTTGATCTCGTTGATGGTTTTCGACATGCTTCACTCCTTGAAAGTCGTTGGATATGCAGAGGACCGGGTTTTGATGGGTTCGTGGGTTCCCGGATACCCTCCTCCCGGTCAAAGGGTGGGGTATCCGGGCTTCACATGATCATGCTTGCGGAATGAAGCCGGTGGGAAAGGAAGGGCAGAGAAATCCTGCGGGATGCCTGAGCATTACGATGCAAGATCTTGTCCGTCATTTCGTGAAGATTAATAGCGCCGCTAAAAACGGATGTCAAGAATTATTTTCTCTTGAGGTCATTCTCCCGCGGGCGAGTGGCGAGCCGAAGGCGCGTCCCTTGACAGCCTAGCGCGGACCAAGACGAAGCCGGAGGCCGAAACTTTCGGCTGCTCTTCGAATTGAAGAAGCTGGCCTGAAAAATGCTATAATGCTTTTGTGTCCGACCTGATCTATCGCAAAGAGTACACCGTCCACACGTACGAAACGGACGCCCGGGGCCTGGCCCGGCCCGTCGCCCTCCTCAACTTCCTCCAGGACTCCGCCGGGGACCACGCCGGCCGTCTCGGCCTGTCCGTCATCGACCTCTTCAAGTGCAACATGACCTGGGTCCTCTCCCGCCCTGGGTGCCAGGCTCGAGGTCATGACCTGGCCGTCCGGGAAGCACGGCTATTTCGCCATTCGCGACTTCGAGGTTTCCGACGGAGGCGGCCCTGTCCTCTCGGCGACGAGCTCCTGGATGGTCATCGGCCTCGAGAAGAAGCAGGCGGTCAAGGTCGGCGACGCCCTTGACAACATGCATGTCATCGACGCCTGCTTCGAATCCACCCGGACCGGGCGGGCCGTCGAGATCCCCAACAATATCCATCAAGGAGAAGTCGTGTCATGAAGTCGGCAAAAACCCCAGCTTTTTTGGTCGGCCTTCTTTTTCTCGCCGCCTGTTCGACGTACAAGTCGCAGCCCCAGCTCCATTACTACCACGACTGGAACGTCTACGAGGGACACATCAAGGTTGTTCGGGCGACGGCGGAGGAGATCGAATTTCAAATTCGCGTCGATTTCAACGAAATGAGGTGCTACCACCTCGTCCTCGAGGGCGACAATCCGGTGGCCGAAGGCTGGTTCTCCACCCTCCGGACCGGGGGCCAGTCCTACAACGTGACCCTGAAGCCCAGCAAGGGGCTGGCCTTCGAGCCCGGCAAGACCTACCGGCTCTGCATTGGACTGCAGAACCCGCAGGCGGTCCAGATGAGCTCGAACAACTACTGGTGCATAGTCGATTATACCTTCGTCTTCCAAGAAAAATCCTGACCGGCTGCCCGGCGAATCGAAGCGGCTCATCCGAAGTTTGGTATATAATGAGTTCATGACCGAGCTCGTCTATCACAAGGAATACACGGTCCACACGTACGAAACGGACGCCCGGGGCCTGGCCCGGCCGGTCGCCCTCCTCAATTACCTCCAGGACGCCGCCGGATACCACGCCGGTTGTCTCGGCTTGTCCGTCATCGACCTCGGCAAACGTAACATGACCTGGGTCCTGTCCCGATACCACGTCCTCATCCATCGCTATCCCGCCCTGGGCGCCCGGCTCGAAGTCGTGACCTGGCCGTCCGGCAAGCACGGTTATTTCGCCATTCGCGACTTCGAGGCTTCCGACGGAGCCGGTCCCGTCATCTCCGCGACGAGCTCCTGGATGGTCATCGGCCTCGAGACGAAACAGGTGGTCAAGGTCGAGGACGTCGTCGGCCCCCGCTACGCCGTCGAGAAACGGGCCCTCGATGATCCGTTCGCTTCTCTTCCCGTCCTCTCCGCCCGCGAGTCCGAATTGCGCTTCCGCGTCGAGACGGCCCACCTCGATTGGAACCGTCATGTCAACAACGCGGTTTATGTCCAATGGGCGCTCGAAGGCGTCCCGCCGGACGTCCTGATGCGCCGGCGGCCGATGGAACTCGAAGTCTCCTACAGAGCCGAGGCCCTCTACGGCGACGAAGTCCTGTCCGTGGCCCAGCGGGTCCCGGAGGGAGAGTCCGGAACCGCGTTCCTTCATCAGATCCTCAACGCGGCGACGGGCACGGAGCTCGCCCGGTTGAGGACACGTTGGGAATGAACGAGCGAATACCGGGAAGATTTTGAGATTGAAACGCGCCGCCGCCGTCATTTTCATCTCTCTCCTCGGCGCCCTCCTCGCCGCGCCGGCCGCCTCCGCCGCCCAAAAGGGACAGAAGCCGAAACTTCCGGAAAATTTCAAGAAATGGCTCGACGAGGAGGTCGTCTACATCATCGCGCCCATGGAAAGGGACGTCTTCCCCAAGCTCCAGACCGACCGGGAGCGCGACCTGTTCATCGAGGCCTTTTGGAAGCAGCGTGACCCGACGCAGGGCACCCCGGAGAACGAGTTCAAGACCGAGCACTACCGCCGCATCGCCTACGCCGACCGCTATCTCGGCCGGGACACGCCGCGACCGGGATGGAAGACGGACCGGGGCCGCATCTACATCATCCTGGGAGAAGCGCGGGACATCCAGAGGTTCGAGGGGAAATCCTCGACCTACGACGCCGAGGTTTGGTTCTACCAAGGGAAAACGGACCTGGGTCTCCCGGCGGGCTTCAACCTCGTCTTCTTCAAGGAAGGCGGACACGGCGAGTATAAGCTCTACAGCCCGGTCGGGGACGGGCCACAAGCTTTGCTGGCCGGTTATTTCGGCGGTCCGGATTATGCGGGGGCCTACGAGAAGCTGCGGGAGGTCGAGCCGAGCCTGGCCGCCGTCTCGCTCTCCCTCGTCCCCGGCGAAGGCGGAGAACTCTACGGGCGGCCGTCGATGTCGTCCGACCTCCTCATCCAGCGCGTCGAATCGGCCGTGGCCCGGAACGTCGAAGCCAAGTACGCCCAGAAATTCCTCCAGTACAAGGACCTCGTCGAGGTCGAATACACCGCCAATTACCTCGATAGCGACAGCCTCATCAAGGTCTTCCGCGATCCCTCGGGCCCCTACTTCGTCCATTATGCCGTCGAGCCCCGGCGGCTGTCCGTGAACCAATACGAGGGCAAGTACACCACGACCCTCAAGGTCAACGGCCGGGTCACGACCGCCGACGGCCGTCTTGTCCACCAGTTCGACAAGATCGTCTCGCTGAACCTGGGCGCGGACGAGATGAACGAGGCCAGCCGGGCACCCTTCGATTTCCAGGACCTCTTCCCCCTCATCGGCGGCGACTACAGCCTGTCCGTCCTGATCAAGAACGAAGCCTCGAAGGAGTTCACGTCCGTCGAGCAGGCCCTGCGCATCCCCCAGGGCGGAACGGCCGTCCAGATGACCCAGCCGCTCCTCGGCTACAAGGTTGTCCGCTTGGATCCGGCCCAGCGCCGGATGAAGGCCTTCCGCGTGGGCCCCTTCCAGATCTACTGCCAACCGAACCGGGTCTTTACGAGGAGGGAG
>Ga0268280_1002087_pt1 | contig 12181 bp, 7 predicted proteins | sample saktaG_9_FD_190139 | JGI IMG/M metagenome (GOLD analysis project Ga0268280, IMG submission 190139) | Saline water microbial communities from Sakinaw Lake, British Columbia, Canada - sak_2011_5_24_40m | ecosystem: Environmental > Aquatic > Non-marine Saline and Alkaline > Saline ...
CCCAGCTTGTCCATGGCCATTTCGAGGAGTTTCTGGGAATCTTCGCCGATCGTACAGGACGCCTTCAGCTGCCGTGACGACATGCGGGCGTTGCAAAGCGTGTCCTGTCCCTCGAAACGTCTTTCCTGTACCCTTCTTGCCCGATTGATCCTTTCCCTGACCTCGGCGGATGATTCGGAAGCCGTCCTCCCTGTCATTTCCCGGTAGCGGATGGCGGGGACTTCGATGTGGATGTCGATCCGGTCGAGGAGAGGTCCTGAGATCCTGCCGCGGTACTGCCGGATCTGCTGGGGGGTGCACCGGCAGGCCCGGTGGGGGTTGGTGTAATGGCCGCAGGGGCAGGGGTTCATGGCCGCGACCATCATGAAGCGGGCGGGAAAGACGGCCGTGACGGAAGACCGGGTGATGGCGACACGACCGTCTTCCAGCGGCTGCCTCAGGACCTCCAGTGCGTTTTTTCTGAACTCCGGAAGCTCATCCAGGAAAAGGACACCGTTGTGCGCGAGGCTGATCTCGCCGGGTCTGGGCACCTGTCCCCCGCCGACAAGCCCTATGTCGGAGATGGTGTGATGCGGGGTGCGGAAGGGCCGCGTGCTTATGAGCGGGTCTTTCCGGGTCAGGAGTCCCGCCACGGAAAAGATCTTGGTGGTCTCGATGGCTTCATCAAGGGTGAGATCGGGGAGAATCGTCGTGAGGCGCTGGGCCAGCATGGTCTTCCCGGAACCCGGCGGTCCCACCATGAGAATGTTGTGACCGCCTGCGGCGGCGACCTCCAGGGCGCGCTTTGCCTGATCCTGCCCGCGGATCTCGTTAAGGTCAAAGAGATACCGGAAACTTTCACTGAAGACTTCCGAGGGGGCTGTCCGCTTCGGCTCGATGGTGAGCCGGCCGCCGAAAAATTCCACCACGTCCGAAAGAAACTCAACGGGAATCACATCGACCGACTGCACCACAGCCGCCTCCCGCGCGTTATCCGCCGGCAGGATAATGCCGCGCAATCCCATTTCCCCCGCCCGGAGCGCGGTGGGGAGGGCGCCGTGAATGCCCTTCACGCTTCCGTCCAGCGAGACCTCGCCGATGATCATGTATTCCCGCAGGCGTTTTTTCTCGATGAGTTCCTGGGCCGCCAGGATGCCCACCGCGATGGGAAGATCAAAACTGGTTCCCTCTTTCCGGATATCGGCGGGAGCAAGATTCACGGTGACCCGGTCCCCCGGGAATGCATAGCCGGAATTCTTGATGGCGGCGCGGATGCGGTCCTTGCTTTCCTTGACCGCGGCGTCGGGAAGACCGACGGTCGCGAATTGGGGGAGGCCGGGCGAGATGTCCACTTCCACGTCCACGGGGTGGGAATCAATTCCGATCACAGCGCTGCTTAATACCTTGATAATCAACTCCGACCCCATTCAACCGTCGCTCAAAGAAACGCCCCCCCTTCGGTGTTTTCTGGAAAAGAGGAAGTTGCGTATACCTATATGGTTGGTCTGAAAACACAATACCAATTCATTTCCTGGAATATGCGGGGAGGTTTCAAGCGCTTGACGATCCATGGGCGGGAAAGGATTTTCCCCGTGCGGAATTCGAAAACGGTTTGCGCGTGTTCTGAAAAGTGTTGTCCGGCGGGAAATTACGGCCGGTTCTTTCTGGAAGGGGTTTTGCCCCGGATCTTTTCCAGAGCCTTTACGATGTCGTCAGCACCCCCAAAGGACGTTTTGCCCTCCCGGGTGACGATGACAACGGTCGGTGTGGCGCTGATCCGGTCTTCTTTGATGTATTCCGTGTAGGACATGAAATAAGGCCTGGCGTCAAGTGCGGCGAAAGAGATATCTTTTGCCTTCAGGAACTCCCTCAGTTCCTCTTCCGTCCTTATTTCTTTCCCCCCCGCCTCAAAAAGCGCTCTTCTGAATTTGAGCACTTCCCTGATGTCCGCGTCGGGATTCGCCCCCAGGATGCAGATGAAGTATCTCGCGTACAGAATCGTCTCCTCATGAATGGGCGTATCGATGAAAAGGATGCGGCCCTTTCTTTTCTTGACGATATCCATCAGCAATTTTTCCATCCGGGACTCCGCCCTGCGGCAGGGAGAACAGAAATAGTCCGTGTAGACCCGGATCTCCTTCTCCCCGCATCCGTAAACCGGAGGTCCGGACTCGGCCGCGTAGACCGGCAGGGTGCTTCCCGAAAAGGTCAGGGCCATGAAGACGTATCCGGCCAGCATGAAGAGGATCAGGGGATACTTCTTCGCGGCCGGCGTAAATCGGACCTCACCGGGCAGATAGAAAAGTTTCTTCCATCCCGTCATTTTCGGCACCTCGTAGTTGACCGCGTAAGCGACGGCGACGCAGGCCGCGAATGCAAGGCAGTAGGAGCAGAAAATATTCTCCTTGATCTGGAACCACAGGAGAAAGATTTCCCCTCCCAGGCCGGCGGCGAGCAGCATCCGCGCCGCGGGGATATTCCTCGTTCCGCTCAGAACCGCGATCACGGCCATGTAAAAAATCCCGATGTATTTAAGGTCCACGCCGAGAAGATCACCCTTCAGATAGGCGCACGCCGTATCGCAGTAAGTGTAAGAGACCATGATCCCGATGCCCGCCAGCGCGAGCAGGATCGTGACGGTCTGTTTGATCTGATCCCTTCGTGAATGCACCATGGCCGTGAAGCTGACCCCAAGCCTGTCCTTTCAAATAGAGTCCAGCTGGTTTTTCTATTTTTATTTTTCCGCGGGTGCTGCTGGTGCTACTGGTGGTGCGGGTGCCGGTGCGGGCGCTGCCGGTGCTGGAGTTACCTCAGGCGCCGCCGGGGCTTTTTCTTTGGGCTTTTCCTCCGCCGTTTTTCCTTTTTCTGCTTTATCTTTTTCAGCGGGGACATCCGCTTCTTTTTCAGGCTTCGCCTTTTCTGCTGTCAGACCTTTGATCTGTTCTTCCTGAGCCTTGATCTTTTCGGCCAGATCGTTCATTTGCTGCTTGATGGCGGTCAGGTTTCCCTCCGCCTTGATTCGGTCTCCTTCCAGATCTACTTTCTTCAGCTTCAGTTTTGTGAGCGCCTTGATATTGTCATCTTTCTTGCCCAGGCCGGCCGCGTCGATGGCCCCCAGTTTCACGATGTCGTAGTCAAGGCCGGCATCCTTCACGTCGATGTCCGCCAGATCTTCCTGATAGTCGGCAACCTTTTTCTGTTTCGCAGCCAGTTCACTTCTCATATTCGCCAGCTTCGATTTCTCTTCCGCGACCTTGACCGCAAACTCAGCATTGGGGAATCCGCCGCGTTTGTCGTCCGGGACTTTTGCCACGAGATTCGGATCCACATTTGAGGTCATGGATGTGACTTTCGTGGAAACGGAACTCCTGATATCACTCACCGTCGCGCAGCCGGTAAGCGCTAGTGCTATCGACAACAAAAATATGATTCCTGTCCTTTTCATCGCTTGCCCTCCCCATCACGTTTGTGGTTACAAAAACATCCTCTGTTGAATGGAAACCCTGCACGCCTCCTGAAAACATGCGACCCCTTAACGTTGAGCAGTTAAAAAAGATTATATGAATGAGTTTTTTTTGCAAGCACTATTCATGATTCCGGGTTGAAATGTTTCAGGCGAGTCAGCCGGAAATCTCCTGCTCCGGATCATGACCCGCAGCCGTTTCACAGGGGCGGTTTTTCATGGGACAGATCCGGCTCGCCGCAATAGCGGAGGATATGCTCCCGCGCGGCGTCACGCAGTTTCAGGGCCGCTTTCCACAGGTCCGACGCCGATTCCCCTTCAGTCTTCTCAGACTCGATGGGTTTCCCGATGGTGACGGTGATCATCCCGCGGCGGGGAAACCAGGTGTCATCGAGCAGGATGGAGCGCGTGCCCCGGATGGCGACGGGAACGACGGGAACGCCTGCCTCGGCAGCCGCGATGAACGCCCCCATGTGGAAAGGCAGCAGGCCCGGCATCCGGGTGAAAGTCCCCTCGGCGAAGAACATGAGGGATCGGCCTTCGCGCGCGGCTCCGGCAATGTGCCTGGCGTCTTCAACACCCTTTTGCCTGTCAAACCGCTCCACGAGCTCCGCCTGAATGCGCTCCAGAAACAGGCGATTGATCCAGCTGGCTGCAAGCTCGCCCTTGGCGACGAAACTGAACTCCACGGAAACCGCCGCGACGAGGACGTAGCTGTCGATGTAGCTGGAGTGATTCGACACGATGACGCAGGGCCGTCCATGCGGCAGGTTCTGGCTTCCTGTGACCATGAGCGGCGTGAAGGACGCGCGCGCCAGGAATCGCGCCACGCCCCTCATGAGAGCCCAGCGCCGACCGGAGCCCGGCATGAGGATAACCGTGAGCCAGGTGAAGGGAGCGATCAGCCCGAAAAGCGCCCAGCAGTAAAAGGCGTAGAGTCCTGCCGATACCACGCGCCGCAGCCGCCGCAGTTCCGGCAGCCATCCCGCCAGGGCCACGCGCGTGACCTGCCACCATACGGCCGCGCCGGTCTTTCCAATCTGGTCCCGTTCGTAAAGCTCGCGATTCGCGGTCCGGCGGATTTTCCCGCTGGATGTCTTGAGGACGGTTCCCGGGGGCGTCAGCACCACATCGTCCGCCGGTGTGCCCGTGAGGTCCATGGCAAGCGCGTTGATCTCAGAGCGCAGGGCGTCTGATTTCTCCGGGTCCTCCTCGCGCGTTTCCGCCAGCACGACCAGCCTTTCCGTACCGGAGACGGGTTCGGTGCACCCAAAGACGGCCACACTGCCTTTGCGGATGCCCGGAATCACGCCCACGGCCTCTTCCAGCTCCTGGGGATAGATGTTGCGTCCCGCTCGGATGATGATGTCTTTCGTGCGGCCCGTGATGCAGATATCGCCGCCCGCGATGTATGCCATGTCCCCGGAGTTCAGCCAGTCATTTTCAAAGAGGCGCTCCGTGTCCCCGGGATTGCGAAAGTAGCCGCTGGTCGTGGAGGGGCCGCGAAACTGGAGCCGGCCCTCCCTGCGCTCCGGGAGTTCGCGCCCGGCGGCGTCCACGATGCGCACCTCATGACCCGGCAGGGGCCGGCCGCAGGCCACGAAACGAAGAACCTTCGAATCCGATGGATCGGCGGGGACGGCTTCACCATCGCTCAGGAACGGTTCGCGCCGGATCACGTCGATGAGTGGGCCCTGGCCGGGAGGAGGGATAGACAACCCGACCGCGCATTCCGCCATGCCGTAGACCGGCAGCAGGGCCTCCCGCCGGAAGCCGTATTTCGCGAGCGCTTCGCAGAACCTCTCCACTGTATCGGGGCTCACCGCTTCTGCGCCGTTGCAGGCCGCCCGCAGGGAGCTGAGATCCAGACCCTGGAGATCTTCATCCTTCAGCCGTTTCAGGCAGAGCTCATAGGCGAAGTTGGGCGCCGCCGAGATCGTGCCGCGGTAGCGGTGGATGGCTCGCAGCCAGCGCTCCGGGCGGGAGATGAAGCTCAGGGGAGACATGAGCACCAGCGGGGCGGCATAGTAGAGGCTGCACATCCAGGCACCGATCAGTCCCATGTCGTGATAAAGAGGAAGCCAGCTCACCACCACGTCCGATGGGCTGATCTCCACGACTTCGCCGATGGCCCGGATGTTGGCGAGAAGATTGGCGTGGGTGAGGACAACCCCCTTGGGATTTCCCGTGCTGCCTGACGTGTATTGCAGAAAGGCGATATCCTGGCCGCCCAGCTTCGGTTTCACGTAGGCGTCCGATGCCGACGATAATTCTGTTACGGTCAGGAGATCCTTCAGATTCTCCGCCTGGGATTTCAGGACCTGCGCGAAGCGCTTGGCCTCGGGAATGATGATCATGATCGCCGCGCCGCAGTTCCTCAGGATGGCGCCGTGGCGCCGCAGGTGGTCCTCGATCTGACTTTTTCGCGCGGGCGGGTAGATGGGAACGGGGATGCCGCCTGCCATGAGAATGCCCAGGAAGGTAAAGAAATAATCCGGCCCCGTGGCCAGCATGATGACGACGGGCTCTCCCGGCCGGAGCCCCCGGCGCTGCAATCCGGCGGCCAGGGCTTCCGCGCCTTCCCTGAGCTGCCGGTAGGTCAGGACCTCGCCCTCGCCCTCATCGCTGTAAAAGCGCACGTGAGGCCTGTCGGAATGGCAACGCACGTGCCAGTCGACGACATCCACAAGCGTCTGGGCCGTATGGGGCGCGGGCAGGGCTTCACCCAACTCCTCGGCCCGGATCTCCATGTCCGCGGCGTGCATGCCGGCAGGGTTGGCGCTGAGCACAGCCCGCAGCAGGTCCCGCGGCGTTTCCGCGTCCGCGAAAATGCGTTCGGGGATCGTGACCTTGAAGTTCTTTTCGATGCGGGCGAGGAGTTCCACCCTTGCCAGACTGTCCAGCCCCAGATCGCGTCCCAGCGCGCTGTCAAGCGTCACCGGCCTTCTCATCGGCCGGCGCGGATGAAGCTCGACGGCCAGTTCGCGGATCGTCTTGAGCAGTGTGGCGGCTTTTTCTTCCATACCCTTTATAAAACATTATCGCCGCTGCCTGTCAACGGCCCTCTGCCTCAGCATTGGTTTGCAGGAAATGAAGCTCCTGGCGGGTCAGCCGTCATTTTTTTGATGCGGGGGAATCTTGCGGATCCGGTCTCGTCCGTGGATGAAGGTCAGAATCACGGCGATCGCCCCCAGGGTCAGAAATATCGTGGCGAAACCGATCAGGACAATTTCGCGTGCGATGTTCAGTTCGAAAAGGGCGATGGCGGAAAACAGGATGATGATCAGCACCCTCGCGAAATGAGCGATCATCGTTGAATCGGGTATCTGCTCACTCGACAGCACCTTCTGCACGGTGCCTGCCGCCCAGAAGGCGATCAGCCATCCGGCCCCGAAGATGAGGAGGGCGCCAATGGTTTTCGGTAGAATCAAGATGCCCCTGGCCAGCATTTCGGAGAGAAATTTCAGGTCCCAGATGATCAAGGCAAAATCGAGAAAGATCAGTAAAATGATGAAAAAGAAAATATTTCCAATGAAGCTGTATAAACCGTATCGCACATCGGCCTTGGTAAACGCCTTTCCCCATGAAAACTTTATCAGGAAACGCTCCAATTTCATGAGAACGGACAATTGAATCACCAGGCGCTTCACAAACCAGCCAAGCAGCCAGCCGATGCCTACCAGAAAGATGCCCGTAAACAGGGATGGCAAAAAAGCCACGAGCTTTTTGGTCAGAGCCAGGAAAAGAGACTGCAAATTTTCATCCATGGTGCTTTCCTCCCGTTGCTTCATTTTTAAACAAGGAAGACCAGAAAGATACCCTCTCTTCGTATTCTCTCAGCCACAACACCGGGCACCTGGCCTGTTCCGTTATCTGCCGTGTTAAAGACTCCGCGAAAAGGAGCTCGATAAAATCCCCCGTTTTTCCACCCATGACCATCAGGTCCGCATCGCTTGACTTTCTGACGATGCCCTCCAGCACGCTTTCATCCTTGATGATCTCCACGGACGCCGTCAGGGAATTTCTGTGAACTTCCTCCTGGATTTGATCCAGCCTCGTCGCCCGTTCCTCTTTCGTCATCATCGGATCAAACACCACCGCGATGGTCAACTCGGCGCTGAAATAGTCCGCCAGTGCGGATGCAAATTCCATGGCCAGACGGGTATGGACATCGGCGCCGAAGGGAACCACGATCCTGCGGATATTTTCACGGGAAAGGACACCATACAGGACGGCGATTTCACTTGGCGATTCGTATAGAACGGTGTCGATGAAGGATGAGAAGACCCGTTCAAAGAAATCCGGGTTCTGCTGCCTGCCCATGATGATAAAATTGCAGTTTTCCTCCCTCGCGGTGTCGATAATCCCCCGGGATATACGATGCGAGACCTTGACAATCGCGCGGGAGGAAATACCGGCTTCCGCCGCCCGGGTCTCCGCCTCAAGCAGCAGGGGCCGGTCCGCCTTGGCTTCATCGATTCCGGCCATAAGCTGCTGTCCTTCGTGAACTTCGACGATGTTCAGAAAGACAATCTCGGACGTGTGCTTTTTTGAGATGGCGAAGGCGATGTGTGTCAGGCCGTCCGCGGTTCGCGGACTGGAAAGGCATGTCAGAATATTGTACTCCTGCTTTTCAATCCGCTCCAGGGATTTCACCTTCTGGAGGTGGAGCACCTCCCGGTGAGAGGCGTATCCCTTGTATAGGAGCAGGCCCGCGAAAATCCAGACGCCCGTGACGATCCACGCTTTGAAACTGTAATGGAACATGTAAAGAGCGAGGAAGAGCAGCATCGCGATCCCTATGATCGACAGCCAGGGATACAGGGGGGCGACAAAACCGCGATCGAGCTCGGGTCTCATTTTCCGAAGGCGGATCATGGCAATGTTGACCTGAAGGAAAAGAAGGAGAAACATGATGTCCGCGGCGCTCGCCACATCCTCAATGGGAAGAGATATCGACATGAACACGATGATCACCAGCGACACGACAATAGCCCAGTGGGGGGTAAATTTCTTGGGGTCAACCTTGCTGAAGAAAGCGGGGAAATTGCGATCCCGTCCCATGGCAAAGGCGACACGGGAAGAAGAATAGATGGTTGCGTTCAGGGCGGACATGGTGGATATGAGCCCGCCCACCAGGATCATGACGCCGCCGCCGATAAAGAAATGCCTGGACACTTCCACGAGGGCGAGCTCCTTGTGCTGGGCCAGGTAGTCCCAGGGGGTCAACTGACCCGGGTTGACCGATCCGAGCGCGGACACGGCAACCAGAAGATAAATCGGCACGACAATCGCCAGGGAAAGGAAGACGGCCCGCGGGATATTTTTCCTGGGATTCTCGATTTCCTCGGAACTCTGAGCAATGACTTCAAAACCCTGAAAGGCGATAAAGGTAAAGCCCATCGCCTTAAAAACACCGCTCCAGCCGTTGGCCATGAAGGGTTCGAAGTGGGACTGCCAATTCGGCGTGCGGAACATCATCTCCAGCCCGAAGCCGATGAAGACGCCGAGGATTATGATTTTGGCGACGGTGACCAGGCTTCCGATTTTCCCCGTTTCAGAGGCGCCGCGGTAATTCACATAGGCGAAGATGACAGCCACGCCGGCCGCCAGGACCTTCTGGGGCGAAAAGAAGCCCCACGACGGCACGGCCACCCCGATTTCACGAAAGACATGCTCGAAATAAGCGCCGAACCCCAGAGCGTAAAGGCTGCACGCGACAGCGTGGGCAAACCAGCTCATCCACCCCGACAGAAACCCGTTCCATTTTGGAAGACCTTCCTTGACCCAGAGATAGCCGCCGCCGGCGTCATGAAAACAGGATCCTAATTCGGCATAGGACATGGCGGTGAGCAGGGCCACGAGACCGTTGAGCACGAAGGCCAGAATGAGCGCGGGGCCGGCAACGCCTGCGGCAATGCCGATCAATACAAATATTCCCGCACCGATCATGGCCCCAACGCCGATCATCGTGGCATCCATCAGGCCCATTTCCCGGCTCAGCCGGATCTCCGTCTTAAACTTTTTCATGGCAGGAATCGCTTTCCATCAAGAGCGTCTTCATTATTTCAGCTCCGCGGCCGTCGTGCTGTAAAGGATGGACATGGCATGGCTCCAGCCCAGGGGTTTGATGCTTTCCTGGATGTCATTATCGAAGATCTGTTCCGGCAGGAGATGATCCCGAATGCGCTGGAGCACATAATCCACGTGGATTTTCGCTTTCGCTCTCTCTCCCCTCAGGCGTAAAACAATGGCGAGCCAGAAATGGAGAATCGGCCAGGCGCCGCCGCCCCGTCTCGAGTCTATGCCGTGCCGCCTGTGGCCGTCGTAATCATCGTGCTCGTAACGATGAATACCGCCTTTCACGGCCAGACGTTTTTCAATGTTTCCTATCAGCCGGTCGACGAGCGGATCGTCAGGCTCATGGATTTCAAAGGGCCAGACGAGTCCGAGGAGCGAAGCGTCGCAGGTCGCGTCCCTGAGGCTTCCCGCCGTGCGGACAAGACCCTTCCGGTTTGCCTTCTTCAGCACACCTTCCATCTCCGCGGCATGTTTGTCGTAGACCCTGTCCAGGGAGGCGGCGCACCGAAGCCCCTTGACGCAGGCGGCCAAGGAGTATGTGTGGAACTGTTCCAGTTCGGGGTACGCGTACCGTTCCTCCCAGAGGTCCTGAGTCATCGCCGAGAAGAAGCTCTTTTCCCAGACAGAAAGAATTCCGTCGGCCAGGCATCTGACGAGGTCCCGGATTTCCGCCGGGTAATCACCTCCGTAGAAATCATCAATCGCCCACAGGATAGAGCCGTTCTGATCGATCTGAAGGCCAAGCCATCTCTTCGGTCCGTTCACATGGTAGTTTTGAAACAGAAGTCCAGAATCACGCAGCCCTTCCGTCCGGTGAAGAAGCCATCGAAAGAAGCCCTCCTGGAAATCACGGAGCCCCGCCCGATGGGCGGCGACACACATGAAGGCGGCATCTCTCGGCCAGACATAGCGGTAGTTCTGAACATGGAGAGGATAATCGGGGCGATCGCTGTTTGCCGCCACGACGGCGCCGTTGGCGACGACGCAATCCCGGATCACGTCCAGAGACATGCTCAAGAGAGGATCGTCTTTCATTACCCTTCCGCCATTTCCGGCATTATACCGTTTTCAACATTCTTCGAGGGTCTGTCTCGCATCGAAGGACATGATCGCAAGTGCATCGTCATGGACGTCTAACGATTATCCAGTTCAACGGCCTCGCAGATCTTGTCCGAAAAATCCGGAATGGCCGCCGACACCCGCACCCAGGAGGGCATCATGGGAATTCCCGCGGGATTTTTCACGAACTCCTTCATCGCCCTTCCGAGAGACCACGTGAAGGCTTCGACCGCCTCAATCTCGCCGTGTCTGTCATATTTCAAGCCGTTCAAAAGCGATAAGGCGTGGTATTTTTCAATGGCCACCCGGGATTCCAGAAGGTAGGCCGAACAGAGGGTCCTGAAGAAGGATTGACTCATGACGATGCCGTCCTGGCTCAGAACCAGGAAAAGAGCCTTGGCGATATCGGTCGCCATGCGGATCAAGCCCTCATCGGGCTTATCCTTTTCCAGGATTTGATGCTTGTGTTCATAGGTTTCGATGATTTCAACCTGGCAGACGCGATTCACCGTCGTATTCTGGTAAACCTCGCTCAGGAGGGAAACCTCAAGACCCCAGGTGGGAGAGATCCGGATGCCCCGTGCCAGGCTGCTGATAAAGGCAAATTCTCCCGAGAGGGCATACCGGAAACTGTCCAGGAATTCCAGGAACGGATTGTATCCCAGAATGCGTTTCAATGTCCTGATCAGGGGCGTGTAAAAGAGTCGGGTGACCCGCCCATAGATCTTGTCGGTCACCCTCGCATAGTACCCCTTGCTGAATTCAAAGTCCATGGCCCGGTGAACGACGGGATAAAACAGTCTCGACACGATTTCTCTCTTGTAGTTGACAATGTCGCAATCGTGCAAGGCGATAGCATAGATGTCTCCCAGAGACAGAATGTAGCCCATCGTCATCCAGACGGATCTTCCCTTGCCGGGCATGTTCAGATCAAAGGCGTTTTTTCTCAACTCTTTGTAGAGCTTCTGCATCCTCGGCCCGTCGTGCCAGACGACTTTCACGTCTGCCGGAAGAACGGACATCTTGTTCCTTGCTTCCCTGAACTGTTTTTCGCTGGCCCGGTCAAGGGAGAGAACAATGGCATGAAGGTAGTCAATGCCCCGGAGTTCCTCGATGATCCGGGGCATGGAGGGCGTTTCAAATTCGGAAAAGAGCGCGGGAAGCAGAAGAGCCATTTTCCTCCGTTTTGAAATCGACTTCAGCTCGGACTCCAGTTCTTCGAGAGGCCTTTCTCTCAATTTCTGCAATGTACCGATCACACCGTTCTGGAAAAAATCAGCCATGGTATTCTCCCGTCTTCCATATTTTCAGCAGGTAATCCTTTCTCTCTTCAAATTCCCGGGCCTGTTTTTCAAAGTGCTGTTCGGCCTGCGCCTGGTTTTTATCCTTCAATTCATTGATCAGGGAGGCCACCCGACCATAATACAAGGGGATCATGGTGTCCAGGACCTTGAAACGCTGCCGGGGGGTTGCGTGGAAAGCATCCACGTACCGGTAGACAATTCTCACCCAGCTTTCGATGGGCAGAGAGAATTCTTCTCTGTTGGTGCTTCTGGCCAGCTGCTTGACGGCCTTGTAGTCTTTTCTTTCAAGGAATTT
>Ga0268280_1002088_pt1 | contig 12181 bp, 9 predicted proteins | sample saktaG_9_FD_190139 | JGI IMG/M metagenome (GOLD analysis project Ga0268280, IMG submission 190139) | Saline water microbial communities from Sakinaw Lake, British Columbia, Canada - sak_2011_5_24_40m | ecosystem: Environmental > Aquatic > Non-marine Saline and Alkaline > Saline ...
GTGACGGCGGACTGCACGGTGTCCGTTCCTTCGGATCCGGATTCCATAACAACGTCGCCGGTGCTGTCCACCACGTAGCTGTCGTTGCCCTGGCCGCCCTGCATGGTGTCGTTGCCCGCTCCGCCGATGAGGATGTTACTCGCGCTGTTGCCGGTGAGGATGTTGTCAAGGCTGTTGCCCGTGGCGTTGACGGCCGCGGTGCCGGTGAGCGTGAGGTTTTCGACGTTCGCCCCGAGCGTCCAGGTGACGACGGACTGCACGGTGTCGGTGCCGGCGGATGCCGATTCCGTGACGATATCAGCAGTGCTGTCCACCACATAGGTGTCGTTGCCAAGGCCGCCCTGCATGGTGTCGGTGCCCGCTCCGCCGATGAGGGTGTCATTGCCGTCGCCACCGGTGAGACTGTTTTTTCCGCTGTTGCCGGTGAGGAGGTTGTCAAGGCTGTTGCCGGTCGCGTGTATGGCCGCGGTGCCGCTGAGGGTAAGGTTTTCGATATTTGCCCCGATCGTCCAGGTGACGCTTGACTGCACGGTGTCCGTTCCTTCGGATCCGGATTCCGTCACCAGGTCGCCGGTGTTGTCCACCACGTAGCTGTCGTTGCCCAAACCGCCAACCATGGTGTCTTTGCCCGTGCCGCCGCTGAGGGTATCGTTGCCTTCTGCGCCATAGAGGGAATCGTTGCCTTCTGCTCCATAGAGGGAGTCATTGCCGGTACCGCCAGTCAGGGTGTTATTACCGGTGTCGCCGATGAGAATCAGGTCGCTCATGAGATTTCGTGAGAAGTTGGAGTTGACGGGATAACCGAGTTTTTACAATCAACCGCAAGTCGGGATCATAAACAGAGATCGTTTTTTAAACAAGAACTGTTCTGCTACTGAAAAACGGCTTCATAATGCAGAAAAAGGATACGAACAGGAATACAGAAGAAATTGAAAGAGGAGCTAAATTTACCGTAATAATTTATTTATTACACTTATTTTTTTATAAAAACACGACGACTCTGAGATTTTTTACACAAAAAGCCATACTCCTGCAAAACACCGGATCCCGGACCCGAACAGCAATAGAGATCGCTTCAGCGTCAATGAAGTTTCAACGCATAAGCAGAAATACCGGAGTTGAACTACCGTAACTGAGATTGGTTATGTCAGAATCAGTTGTCGCGACTTGAACTGAATGAACAGGTGCATGGAGAAGCAGGAATAGAAGAAGAAAAAAGAGAGGGCTTTTATTCATTACTGTTGCTTTTCAGGTATCATACATAAACCTATAACCGGAAAATTTTCAAGTCGCAGCAGAGGGGCAGAAGAGACCTGAGATAGGAGCAGTTATCAATGGCGTATTAATAAAGGAATGTACATTAGAAACAAACCTCAACCGCAAGACTCCCAAAAAAGGGTTCCTTACGGATGAGGCAAAAGGGAGGTAAAGCAACTGGTTCAGTGAGCAAATTTGATCTCGAAATTTTCTGTCACATCCTGTCCCGAAGCCATGAAAAGTGACCTGACCGTATAGGTTCCTTCATCCTGAATGGCATCAGGATTGCAAACCCAAACCTCAGTATAATCAATCCAGTCAGCGCCGGGAATGTTGACGGGTGTATGTACTTGGGCAAAAACTCTCCCCTCACTCCATCGCCAGATTGTCTTGTCCTTGAGTTCAATTGAAAAATCGTACAGTTGTGTCGTTGGACAGAGTCCTTCCCAGATACTCCGGTAAGGCCATTTCACCCGAAGAGTCAGCGTCATGCATTGCTGGCGTTGTGATCCCGGAGGCATCTTGTCAATCCAGAGAACATCCGATCCCGGCGTTACAATAACTTCAAGCTGATTTTCTTTTCTCTCAACAAGAGCAGAAGAATAATCCTCAATCGTTTCGTAACAGATTCCGCCACTGTTCATTTTGCCATGAATGATGACTTTACCGGCAATAAATTTCTGTAGTTCGGGATCTTGCTGAAAAGGCAAAACTTTTTTTAAAACGGGAAGCTCTTTATAATCAAACTGCTGAAGAAAGTAATCGGGTCCTTCTGATTTACTCCCGATATGCCGCAGTTTCGAAAAAAGAAATCCATCATATCTTTCCATGTCACATCCTCCTTGTAGATTTGGTTTGCAACACAAAGATGATAAACCGAATCAATCCAATGAAAATCATCAATCCTGCCTGCTCAACTGTATGCCCGTTTCTGTTTGATATCAGCTCACAGAAAAAACGTTTCCGCCGAAAAACCGTGACAACCCGGAAATCAAAACAGATACTCTCAACAGGATCTGCCCGAATGCAAAAGGGAAGAAAAACAAAGAACATTGCACAACAATAGCGCAATTACCCTCTCATTTATTTACGCTATTTTTTCATCAAAAAAAAAGAAGAAGCAGCAGATCTTATCATTCAGAGAAAATGAATCGCGAAGCGGCTCTTTGTATAAATACTCGTTTGCCTCTCTCTTCAATTCATATGCCGCTCAACCCACGGGCTCTCGCGGCAAGTGCAGGGGCAAAAAGCATAAAGAGCACGCCGAAAACCATCAGCCCGCCCTCGGCAATGTTGTAGTCAGAGAGGATGCGCTCGATTGAATAGCCAAAGAAGTAACCGAGCGTGAACTCAAAGATAAGGGTAAGTACCACCCAGAGTGTGCCGACCTGAAGCTGATGCTGCAAGGTTGTCAGTGCAAGCCAACGAATAAAGAGCCATGCGATAGTAAAGATCATGACAGAACCGATCACCACTCCGATCTGGTGAGAAAACAGCTCACCAATCCGGGGTACAAGAAAGAGCCGCCGGAGAGTTCCGTGAACCGATTCTGCGACAGCTATCAGAAACCAGACCGATACGGCTCTTTTCCAGTTTATGGAGATATCCTCCGTGTTACTCTGATTTTTCATCGGTCGTGTGAAAATTATTCCTGCAGCAATTAATTTTCCGCTTTTTAGCTTTTCCGGAAACAGTTCGAAACATGTTCACGAGTCCACAGAAGCCCCCACTCTTTTTGGAACTGCGGGTCATTCTGATATACCGGACTCGATATCCTTCAGTTTCGGCAGCTGCCTCCGGACTGCGGTAATGGAGCGGTTTATGGTGCGGTAACGAACCAGACCGAAAATGCCGGTGATGAGACCGACCGGAATGCAGGCAACCCCGACTGCCCAGAACCAGTTCTCCCGGGAAAAATGCATAATGGAAACGCCCGCAATGACCAGAGAGACTCCGGAACGCAGATATGCAAGCAGGGTCCGTTCATTTGCCAGAATAGTCCGGTCAATCGCCAGTTCGTCCCGAAGAATCAATTCGCTGCTTTCAAATTTCGTATAGGGTGATTTAGACATATCGTATTTTTTTCATTACAGATCAATAGTTTGGGAAGTAATATCAGGCAACCCGCTCCTGAAAGACGATCCTCTCGCGCCAGGCAACAATATCCTCGATAGTCAGAACCGGATAGCCGTGCTTTTCGGCAAAAGCGATGGTCTGCGGCATATCGGCCATCGTTCCGTCGGGATTGGTCAGTTCGCAGAGTACCCCGCATGGCTTCAAACCGGCAAGCAGCATAAGATCAACTGTAGCTTCGGTATGCCCCGGCCTTTCAAGCACGCCCCCTGAACGCGCACGCAAGGGAAAAATATGGCCGGGATGCCGAAGATCGGAAGGGCGGGCATCATCGGCTGCGGCTGTCCGGACGGTATGAACGCGATCGGCTGCCGAAACTCCGGTGGTCACCCCCTCGGCTGCTTCGATGGAGACCGTGAACGCCGTCTGAAAGCCGCTGGTGTTGTTGACCACCATCATGGGCAGTTCAAGAGAACGGATTTTCTCTTCGGTCATGCACAAACAGACAATACCGCTGCACTCCCGGATAAGCATCGCCATCTGGGGTACGGTAACGGAGCAGGCGGAAAAAATAAGATCGGCCTCGTTTTCCCGATCGGGAGAATCGGCGACAAGCACCCCTTTTCCTTCACGAAGCGCAAGGAGAGCGAGTTCGACTCGTTCAAAACAATCACCGTATTTACGGGTAAGAATCTGATTCATGGCAACCTGTTTTATAATTGCAAAAAACATGAATCAGGGCGCAGGAATACCTGAAGACATCCTTATCCTCTTTCATCCGGACTGTGACCGTCGGCTTTGGCATTTCACCAAATCTGCTGACCTTCCATTGAAACGGAAGCGCTCGCGGGCTCTCCGGTTTGTTTGCCGGAATACCGCCGGTGGGGAGTTGCACCCCGCCCTGAGAACAAGCTTATGATATGAGAGACAATTGAAAGAACAACCCGAAAAGATACACAAGGTTCGTAAAAGTTAAAACGTATTGACGGAAATACTCTTATGCCTTTTGGGAACCCCTGTTTTTTTTCAGGCAGGTCTGCGAACTTTTAATTGTCCGTCTCGCTTTATTCTTCCTTCAGGGTAAAGTATTCCGGCGCAATGGGTATATTTACCCCTGTGTTTCATTTGCGGTCAAGGTAACTCTTAATCAAAACGGAGAATCATATATGGAAAAATGGGTATGTGTACCATGCGGATATGTCTATGATCCTGAAGTAGGTGATCCTGACGGGGGCATCGAGCCGGGAACACCTTTTGAAAACATTCCGGATGACTGGGTCTGTCCTGTCTGCGGCGTTGACAAGACACTGTTTGAGCCTTACGAAGAGAAGTGAACTGATTGTATACACAGAAAGAGCACCGGATCCGGTGCTCTTTCTGCGTTTTATTGCCTTCTGATTTCCGCCTGATCAATACCACCATGAAAAGGGTGCTCCTGCTGCCCCCCCTCATCGGAGCGCTTATCCTATGTTGTTTCCGGTCGGCGTACCATCTCTCCGGCTTTTGCCTTCAGCGTGCGGAACTTGTCGCTGACAGCCTCGATTTTTGATTCCCATGCAGGATCGGGTTTCGTCGATTCAGCCTCTTTCAGAAAGGTCAGCAGGGTCGAGGTACAGGCAACCGGATCGAACAGGATCCATTTTACCGATATGCCGAGAAAAAGAGAGAGCACAAAGAGGGCAAACTTCACGAACGCCCATGAAGATGGAAGAAACAAGGCCAGCGCTCCGAGAGGAATCATGAAGACAATGGTTGTCAGAATAACGAAAACGTAACTGAGCAGCGTCAGTGCCACGGCATTCTTCAGCAGTGCTTTCCATGACTGGCAGTAGATAAGGATGCCTGACCTGGCGGCATCGAAAACATTCTCGTTCTTCGTCCGGAAGGTATAAGCTATAACAGACTCATCAATATAGGTAAGACTGAAATTCACGATTCGCTGCACTATGCCTGCAAGACTTTCAAGTCCTGGAATGGGTAGAGCATTCATAACATTGAAAAGCGTGCGGTTGATCGAAACAAGCACTCCTTTCACCAGTTGATCGACAAGGGCAAGAACGCTGACCTCCTTGTAATACTTCATGACCCGTTCCTTTGCCCAGACAGTCTGGGAAATACCTGAGGGCAGGGCCCCGGCTCCTGCAATCTCGGTAATAAGAGCAATGTGCCCGGCCTGAAGAAGATAGAGAACGTATTCCCTAAGCAGCCTGAAACCGAAACCGCCGGCTAACAAGGCAATTATGAAAAGCACCATGGCAGCACCGCTCCCGAACACGCTGCCGATCAGCACAAGAATACCGAGAAAAACCGCTACCACAAGTGCGATGGAACCATAAATCACTGCCCGGTAGAGCAGATAGATTTTTGTCTGTCCCACGATTTTTATGGCTTCACCAAGTTGCAGACTCATAATAATGCTCCTCTTTTTAACGTTATCTGCGGGTTTCTCTCTTCGATGGTTTCCCGCTCTCAGGGCTTTTGCTCACCGGAAGTGGTTTCAGGAACCACTCCATCTTTTTTCCCTTCCGGAACCGTACCCTCTGCTTCAGAACCATTGCCTGCAGCGCTGTCCGCTGAGACCGACTGATCAAGCAGATAGTCGGGAATACCGATTACAACTGAATCAACAGCCGTCGTGTCAGGTACAGGGGCCATAACCTCTTTAAAGTCCGGCACGACGATTCCCCTGCGACGCATGATGGAATAGATGATTCTTGAACGATTGCGAACATAACTTGATGGACCTGTCGGAGAGTACTTGATCGGGTTAGGAAGTATCGAAGCAAGTCTTGATGCCTGCTGGGCCGACAACCCTGAAGCACTGACTCCATAGTAATGACGCGCGGCCTGTTCGATCCCGAAAATACCGTCACCCCATTCGGCAACATTGACATAGAGCTCAAGAATGCGGCGTTTGGAAAGCTTTTTTTCAATTCTCCAGGTGAGAATAGCCTCCTTGATTTTACGTAAAGGATTTTTGGACGGAGAGAGATAGAGATTCTTGGCGAGCTGCTGACTGATCGTGCTGCCGCCCATTTTGAATTTCCTGGCCATTATGTTTTTTTCGATAGCCCTCTCAATCGCCTCATAATCAAAACCCTCATGCTGCCAGAACTTGTCATCCTCGGCAATCAGAACTGCCTTGACAAGATTCGGAGAAACGTTGTTGAGCGAGACCCATTTCTGCTTTATTTTTTTGTCATCAAGTCCCGCCCTTTTCCATTCGGCTTCGCGATACTCCATAAACGCCGTTTTGGCAGGATTTTCATCTGCAAGTTTTCCTACATCCGGAAAAACAAAATAGCGACCGATATCCACTACGAGCAGCAGAAAAAGAAGGCCGGCGAGAGTTCTGATAAACTTCATGCTCCTGACTGTTTAACGCACCCGGTAAAAAAAGATTTCCGGCAGTAAAATACCAAATAAGAAGGATATGCAACGATATGACCGGAGAAATTATTGAGCGGATTTCTGTATAGTGATACCGGTCTCTTTTGCCTGACGATGTTTATAAACAGCGGAACCATTCCGCCATGAAACAAGACCTGTCTGCTTATTTCGGGAACACTCTTCAGCCGTTGCGCAAAATGTGCGACGTAAATGCCGGAAGGAACAGTACCCTTTGAAAGAATCGGCAGAAAAAAATATGGTGTTGAAAGGATGCCCTCCCCCGTTATGCTCCGAAGGTTAGTCTTGCCATAAAAAGGCCGGCTGATCCTGAAGAAAGGGATCCTGTCTGTTCAGACAGGAAGAAAAAAGTGCCCTCGGGCAGACTCGAACCGCCGACCTACAGTTTAGGAAACTGTTGCTCTATCCACTGAGCTACAAGGGCATTGTGGTGAATTTAGCACTTTTAAACAAACTTGCAACAACCTCACTTATTTTCTCCCGAACATCCTGTCAAGCTGGTCAAGAGAGAGCTTGATGATAACCGGTCTGCCGTGCGGGCATGAGTATGGTTCACGTGTGGCAAAAAGATTGTCAATCAGGGATCGCATCTCTTCAAGATTGAGCTTCTGGCCGGTCATAATGGCATTACGGCACGAATAGGACTTAGCAAGATTGTCCCGTTTCTCGAGTTTGAGTTTTGAGGCATTGTCCTGATATTCAGCAATCATATCCTGAAGGATCGTTACCTCAGTGCCCGGTTTAACATCCTGGGGAACCCCCTCGATCATGATGGTTTTATTTCCGAACAGTCTCAGGTTAAAGCCCAGCCGGTAAAGATCATCCCGTATCTCCTCAAAAACCTCATACTCCCAGGGACGGAACTCCACTTTCTGAGGGAAAAGAAGCTGTTGTGAGTTCGGAACATTCTGGGTCATGACATCAACCGCCCTTTCATACAGCACGCGCTCATGCGCCACATGCTGGTCAATAATCATAAGCCCCGTCTTGATCTGGCAGATAATGTACTTATTATGAAGCTGCCAGATTTTCGGTTCGGGTTCTTTCGGATTTAAAGCACCCTCATCTTCATTAAGACGCGAAAGCAGGGCTGAAGAAGGAGCATCATCCCCTTCCCTCAGCTCGCGCTCCGGCCGGGTATATCCGGCGAGAGGCAGCATCGGAAACATTTCACCCTGCGGCAAAGCTGAAACACGCGGTGCTTCAGGGACATGAAAAGCGCCTTCACGGTATGTCGCATAGAGGTCACCCGTTGTCATGGAGCTGTTCGGAATATCCTGGAACGAAAGTCTTCTGAACGCAGAATCCTTAAGGCAACCGGATAGAACATTGTCATTTTCTGATGCCAGATCAGGAGAAAAATCATGAAGCTGGATGGTCCGTTTAACAACCGGATAGAACATGTTGCGGACACTGCGCTCATCATCAAACCTGATTTCAAGCTTTGCCGGGTGCACATTCACATCAACACGCGAGGGATCAATTCCGAGAAACAGCAGCACAAATGGAGACTGACGCTCAACGAGCAGATCACCATATGCCTGCTGAACAGCCTGGGAAAGCATCCGGTTCTGGACAATCCGGCGATTGATAAAAAAATACTGGTCGAGTTTGCGGCGTTTCTGCATGGCAGGCTTTCCGAGAAATCCTCTGATAGAGAGATAATCATTCTCTTCGGAAAACTCAATCAGACCGGCGTCAAAACCTGCGCCGTAAAAGACATTGAGCCGTTCCGCCATATCCGGAGTTTTCAAGTGAAAAAGCTCCTCGTCATCGCTGTACATTCTCCACTCTATCTCAGGATATGCAAGCGCAAACGATTTGACGACCTCGAAAATATGATGAAATTCCGTAGCGTTGGACTTCAGAAACTTCCGGCGTGCAGGAACATTGTAAAAAAGATTTCTGACTGTAATGGTCGTACCCTGTTCACCCTGAACCCCTGATTCTCCGGCAGGAAGACCGCCCTCATACCGGAGTCTTAATCCGAGTGTCTCTTTTGCCGTTCGGGTTTTCAGTTCAAAATGAGAGACCGAAGAGATGCTGGCAAGCGCTTCGCCCCTGAAACCAAGACTCTGAAGAGAATCAAGATCCTCAACCGCTGAAATTTTACTGGTTGCAAAACGTTCCACGCACAAAAGTGCATCTTCCCTCAACATTCCCGAACCATTATCCACAATCCTTATCAGTTCCTTGCCGGCATCCTTTACTGCCAGGGTTATTTTGTCCGCACCGGCATCAATGGAATTTTCCAGCAACTCCTTGACGACCGATGCCGGACGCTGAACGACCTCACCTGCTGAAATTTTGTTAGCAACTATATCCGGTAATCTTGCAATTTTTGCCATACGATGTCATAAGTACAATTGTCTTTTCGCAAAAGGCCTGAAAAATTTTATCAGTGAAACAAGTTATCGATAAAACGGCGTCTTTTTTTAAAAAACTGATAATTAATTATACCTGTATTTTGAAACGCTCCTATGGTCATGAGTTCAGGTCCTGAAGATTGAACCGGACGGAAAGGTGTTCTGCAATATGCTGACGAAGCCGCTTCATCATCATTCCTGCAGTCAACCGTGCCGCAGGCACTCCCATAGTTCTCCAAGAGCGGCCTGGCTGAAACGGCGCTTGATCAGTTCACGGTCCCCATGCATAAGAATCGTTCGGGAAAGCAGAATGCCGGTAGTTTTTCGGGCAATCGCAAGACAAAGCGTGCCGACGGGCTTCCCGGAAGAGCCGCCCGACGGCCCGGCGATCCCTGTTGTCGAGACAGCAATATCGGCTCCGCTTCTTTCGATACATCCGGTTGCCATGGCGCAGGCAACCTCTTCACTCACTGCACCGAAGGCTTCGATGACTTCCTGCTTCACTCCAAGGGTTTCCTGTTTGGCCCGGTTGCTGTAAACCACAAAACCCTGCAAAAAATATGACGATGAGCCGGGCACATCTGTCAAGCGGCTTGCAAGAAGACCGCCTGTGCAGGATTCAGCAACGGCAACACTCATGCCGGCCGAGCGAAGCATCGCTCCGACACTCTCTTCAAGAGTGACCTCACTGGTCGCATAGATGAACCGGCCGGCCTTCCGGGCAATTGCATCAACAACACTGCGGTTATCACGTTCAACCCCGACCCGTTCACGGCCGATTGTGCTCACCATCAGATCAACGCCGGCAGCATGGGGAAGATAGGCAAGGGTCGTTCCCTCCGGCAGAGAGTCTTCAATATCAGCAATTATCTCCGAGAGCATCGACTCGCCGATACCAAGCGTTTTGACAGGAGTATGAAGGATGACCGAGGAGGAGAGCGCTGCAAAATAAGAAAGCACCGTAAGTTCCATCATCGCCTTCATTTCCGAGGGCACACCGGGCATCAGAACCAGATAATGGTTTTGAAACTGTTCTCCGCAGTCAATAATCATCCCCGCAGCACTCCCTCTGGTATTGACAATCACACGGGAGCCTTCTATCACCATCGACTGATCACGGAGTGAAGGAGATATTTCCCTTCCTCTTTTTTTCATCCAGCCTGAAAGATACTCATGTGCTTCCACGCTCAGCTCAACTCCCCGACCAAGCAGCTTTTGCACAGCTGTTCTGGTCCGGTCATCCCTGGTAGGCCCCAGACCTCCCGTGACAAGCACAAGCTCCGACCGTTGAAGCGATTCTGCCAGCACCGAAATAATCTCCGGTTCAAGATCTGAACATGAAACAATTCTTCCGACAGGCACTCCTATACCGGCAAGTGCGGCCGCCATAAATGCCGCGTTGGTGTTTACCCTCTGTCCTTTCAGCAGTTCGTCACCGACAGAAACAATTTCAGCGTGCATAGACTCCCTCTCCTTAAACAAGATAGCTTGCTATGCGAAGGATATCGGCAAAAACACCTCCGGCCGTAACCTCTCCTCCTGCTCCCGGCCCCCTTACAACAAGAGGGGTTGCCTTATATCGCTCTGTGGTGAAAACGACCATGTTCTCCGATCCGTTCAGTCCTGCTATCGGACTTGCAAGCGGAACCCGTTTAACCCCGATGCTTGCCTTTCCGTCACGGATCTCACCGGCATATGCTATGGTCATTCCTTCAGAGGCTGCCTGTTCAATTTCTGCGGCATACCGGGCGTCAACACTCGATAAACGCTCAAGAAACTCTTCAACAGGCATCTGCCCACAATATTCAGCAGGAACAAGACTTTCGCAGATGACTTCGCCGTATTCAAGCATATAGCCAAGTTCACGGCCGAGAATCAGGAACTTTCTGGCAAAATCCGCACCTGAAAGATCATCCCTTGGATCCGGTTCAGTATAGCCTGCCTGTTTGGCCCGGCGTACAATATCACTGAACCTCCCTCCTTTGCGAAGTTCATTGAAAATAAAACTGAGTGTTCCAGAAAGGACACCTTCAATACTGATAATCTTGTCACCGCTGTTTTTAAGGTCATTCAACGTGTTTATGATTGGTAATCCTGCGCCGACATTTGTTTCATAGAGAAACCGGGCATTGCTTTTCCGCTGTGCGTCCCTGATGCTCCTGTAGAGCGGCAGCGCCCCGGCCATGCCGAGTTTATTGGCCGTCACCACGGAAATATTGGCAAGCAGCAACTCGGGATAAATTTCAGCTACCTGCGCGCTTGCAGTACAATCGACGAAAATGGTATTGTGCAGATTTTTTTCCCTGATGAGCTCAAGGTAGCCCTCAATTCCTTTATGCGCTGTTCTCGGTTCAAGGAGATCCTTCCACTGCTGAAGATCAATACCATTGACATCCAGTGCTATCCTGGCGGTATTAGCCATTCCGCATACCACCACATCAAGATCATTATCCTTGCGGAGGTTGAGACGATGAGCGCTGATCTGACCGATCAGGCTTCTGGCTATCGTGCCGGTTCCGGCAATAAAGAGATGGACTTTTCGCTGCGAAAGAAAGAAAGATTCATGAATACAGTTGAGAGCCTTATCCTCATCATGACTGTCTATGACGATGGAGATATTCATTTCGTTGGCACCCTGGGCAACAGCGATAACATTGATCCCGTTTTTTCCGAGTGTTTCAAAAAGCTTTGCAGAGACACCGGGATGACCAGACATGTTGTTTCCGACTACTGCGATCATAGCCAGATTCCGCCGGATCACAAGAGGGTCTATCTGACGGGATTCGATCTCTGAGCTGAACTCCTCCTCAAGAATGTTTCTCGCTTTTGCTGCCTGAGCGGGATTGATCGCAAGGGTTATCGACTGTTCAGAAGAGGCCTGTGATATGAATATGATATTGATACGGTGACGGGCAAGACAGCTGAACAGACGTGAAGCAATTCCCGGAACACCAACCATGCCGCTTCCCGACATATTCAGGAGAACTACTTTGTTGATCGAACTGAGACCTGTTACCGGCAGAACCTGACTGATGTGCGATGGCTTGACCTTTTCAATTCTTGTGCCTTCAGCTGAA
>Ga0268280_1002089_pt1 | contig 12174 bp, 5 predicted proteins | sample saktaG_9_FD_190139 | JGI IMG/M metagenome (GOLD analysis project Ga0268280, IMG submission 190139) | Saline water microbial communities from Sakinaw Lake, British Columbia, Canada - sak_2011_5_24_40m | ecosystem: Environmental > Aquatic > Non-marine Saline and Alkaline > Saline ...
TCTTCGACCACAACGACGGCCACGACGACGACGCTCACGACGACCACCGAAACGACTACGGCGCCGACGACCACGACGACGTTTCTGACCGGCGGACAGGACGTGACGTACGAAGGATCCTATTGCGACGAAATCGTCGTCGACGAAACCTACATCGAGAACCTTCTCGATTCGCTCACGCTCGCCGAAAAGGCAGGGCAGATGCTGCAGGCGGAAAAGAACGGTGCCTCGACAACCGATGTCCGCATCTATAACCTCGGATCCGTCCTCTCGGGCGGCGGTTCCTCGCCATCGGACAACACGGCTTACAACTGGTATCTGATGTATGAAGGGTTCCAGTACGCCGCAACCCAGTCCTCTTCAGGAATCCCGATCATCTACGGCGTCGATGCCGTCCATGGCCACAACAATGTCTACGGCGCGACGATTTTCCCCCACAACATCGGTCTTGGCGCCGCCAACGATCCCGAACTGATGACGCGGATCGGCATCGTCACGGCCCGGGAAGTCCGGGTCACCGGCATCAACTATACCTTCGCTCCGGCCGTTTCCGTCGTTCAGAACATCGCCTGGGGCCGGACCTATGAATCGATGTCGGAATCCGCTGAAGTCGTTTCTAACCTCGCCGGCGCCTACATCGAAGGTCTGCAAAGCTACTGTCTCGCCGCTTCCGCCAAACATTTCGTCGCCGACGGCGGCACCGACGGCGGCCATGATCAGGGGAATGCGACGCTGACCGAGGCCGAAATCAGAGAACTCCATCTCCAGCCCTATTACGAGGCGGTCGAGGCTGGCGTCTACACGATCATGGTCTCGTACAGTTCGATCAATAACGAGAAGATGCACGCAAGCGATTTCTGGATCAACGACGTGCTGAAAAACGAAATGGGGTTCACCGGCTTTGTCATTTCCGACTACAACGCCATCCATCAGCTCCCGGGCGATTACTATGATCAGATCGTGACGGCGGTCAACGCCGGCATCGACATGCTGATGGAACCGTTCGACTGGAAATCCTGCATCGAAAACATCATCGCCGCTGTCCAAAACGGCGATATTTCCGAGGAACGCCTCGACGATGCCGTCCGGCGGATCCTGACGATCAAATACAAGATGGGCCTCTTCGCCGACGATTTCTACGATGAAGCGACCAGCGATTTCTACCGTCTCGGCTACGACGCCAATTTCTACACGCTCGAAAACCGGGGCGTCGCCCGCGAAGCGGTCCGCAAATCGCTCGTCCTGCTGAAAAACGATAACAACACGCTGCCGCTGTCAGATGATGAAGACATCGCGATCATCGGCGAAGGCGCCAACAACATCGGCCTTCAGACCGGTGGTTGGACGATCACCTGGCAGGGCGACGATGCCAGCCATCTGACGAAAGGCGTGACGATCCTCGCCGGCATCCGTTCGCGGATCGCCTACGGATCGGGAACGGCCTTTACCGACCCGGCCGCGGCCGACACCGTCATCGTCGTCTTCTCAGAAGTCCCCTATGCCGAATACAACGGCGATAATGCCAATCCGTCGCTCACGGGAGCGACGGCTCACCCGGGTAATGCCGACCTCATCGAACAGGTACTGATCGCGAAATCAGAAGGGAAGAAGGTGATCGGCCTGCTGCTTTCCGGCCGACCGTTGATCATCACGCCTTATCTGCCATATTTCGACGCGTTCGTCGCCTGTTGGCTGCCGGGATCCGAAGCCGGATCCGGAATCGCCGACGTGTTGTTCGGGGATTACGATTTCACCGGCAAACTGCCGGTCACGTGGCCCAAATATGCTTCCGGACTCGGAATGAATTCCAATTCCGACCCCTATGATCCATCGCTTGTACTGTATGCCTTCGGCTACGGCCTCAACTATCGGGAGGAATGACCATGGATGTCAAACAGGTTTTATCCGCTCTCACCAGCGAAGAAAAGGCAACCCTCCTGACCGGCAAGAAGAACTGGTGGTTCTCCGGCATCCCCCGCCTTGGCATCCGCGACTTCATGGTCGGTGACGGACCGCACGGACTGCGAGCTTACCGGGATTCCGAGGAAAACGGCGGCTATCCGGAAACCCGGATGCCGGCGACGGCTTTTCCCGCCGCTTCGGCGATGGCCTCGACCTGGAATCAGGATTTGATCCACCGCGTCGGCGAGGCGATCGGGGAAGAATGTAACCATTACCGCGTCGACGTCATCCTCGGCCCCGGCGTCGATGGTAAGCGCAGCCCGCTCGGCGGCCGCAATTTCGAATACTATTCCGAAGACCCCATCCTCACCGCCAGGATCGGCACGGCGTTCGTCCGCGGCGTCCAGTCGACCGGCGTCGGCACATCGGTGAAGCATTACCTGCTGAACGAACAGGAATCGGCCCGTCGTTTCGTCTCCGCCGAAGTCGACATGCGGACGCTCCGCGAACTTTATGCCCTGCCGTTTGAAATGATCATCCGCGATGCCGATCCGCTGACGGTGATGGGGGCTTACAATAAAGTTGATGGCCTGTATGCCTGCGAAAGCCCGTTCGTTCTGAAAGATCTGCTCCGCGATACGTTCGGCTTCCGCGGTCTGGCAATTTCCGATTGGGGCGGTGTTCAGGACAAACGCGCTTCGGTGCTCGCAGGTCTTGACATCGAAATGCCGGAATCAGAATGGAAAAACGCCTTCATCCAGGATGTCGTCACCGGCAAATACCCGATGGACGTCATCGACGCGACCGTCCTGCGCATTCTCGAAGCTTATGATCGGATGCTTGCGAATCCGCACCGCGGTCAGCCGGCCGATTTTGAGAAGAACCACGAAATTGCGCGCCAGGTTGCCCGTGAAGGCATCGTTCTTCTGAAAAACGATGGCATTCTTCCCTGCAAAAAGGAAGAATCGATCCTCGTTCTCGGCGACTTCGCGATCCAGCCGCGGATGAATGGCGGCGGCAGTTCCGAACTATCTCCCTACCGGTTCGAAATCCCGCTCGAAGAAATCCGTCACTTCGCCCCGGTTGATTTTCAGGCTGGTTACGAAGCCACCGAAAGCATTCTCGAGGCGGCCGCCAAAGCCGGAAAAATCATTCTTTTCACCGGGACGACGACCGAACTGGAAAATGAAGGACACGATCGGCCGCATATGCATCTGCCCGAACAGCAACTCGTCTTTCTCGAAGCCGTCGCCGGCGTAAACCACAACATCGTGGTCGTCAACGCTTCCGGCGCCGCCATCGAGACCGGTCGCATTCTGGCGGCGGCGCGCGGCCTCATCCAGGCGTGGTTTGGCGGATCGGCCTCTGGCCGTCCGATCGCGGAAATCCTCTTCGGCGCTGTCAATCCTTCGGGTCGGCTCTCGGAAACCTTCCCGATCCGGCTGGAGAACACTTCCTCCTACCCGGCTTTCCCCGCGAAAAGCGGAACCGCGATCTATCAGGAAGGATTGTTCACCGGCTATCGTTTCTTTGACACGCATCGGCTGCCGGTTGCCTTCCCATTCGGATTCGGGCTCAGCTATACGCGATTCGAATATTCCCACTTGTCCCTGTCGAATAACAGAATCGCCAACGGTGAAATTCTGGTCGCGAGTGTCGACGTCGCAAACGTCGGCGCCTTACCCGGAATGGAAACGGTTCAACTATACGTCGCGCCGAAATCGCCCCGGCTGGCGTCGCCACGCAAGACGCTCAAGGCGTTTGCCAAAGTAAAACTCGCTCCCGGCGAACGGAAGACCGTGGAATTCCGGCTGAGCGATGCCGAATTCGCGACGTTCATCGTTCACAAGAACGCTTTTCTCGTCGAAGCGGGCGCATATGGCATTCTGGTCGGCGCGTCGGTCGAAGATATCCGGCAACAGGCGGAAGTATTCTTCGCTTCGGCGGATGAAACGCATTCGCGTCCCGGACTGAAGCATCCGGCCAGCGAATGGCTCGCTGCCGAGCCCGAGAAGTCACGGCTCGAAGCTGTTTTGGCGAAAACGCGGAAACTGCTTTGGTGGGAATACGAAAACCCGGTCAACCGCATCCTCGCCCGTCTGCGCCGGGAAGGTTTTCTATCCGACGAAGAACACAAGGAAATCCTGACGGCCTTATCGCGATGATGCGGTTGCCGTGGCTTTGCCAGTCAAATGTGTAACCTATTACATAAAAAGTATTGAAAACGCTTTACCCATATGTTAAAATATGGTCGATATCGAATAAAATCATATTCTATTTCAGGAGGATGACAATGAAAAAGCTTCTTTCCGTATTCATGGCCTTCGCGTTCTTATTCGTCATCATCGGTTGCGAAACGGTGACAACCACCGCCACCACCGGCACGACGACGACCGGAACGAGTACGACCGGCACGGGCACGACGACGACGGGCACAGGCACGACGACGACCGGCGCGACGACGACGACCGGAACGACGACGACTGGCACGACGACGACTGCCAATCTGACCAATATCGCTTCCGACACGGGCCTTCCCTTTGACGTCGAAGGCATCATCGACATCGTTCTTTGGTCCGGCGACGGCTCCACGCTTTACGACCTCGGACATCAGGATTACTCTGCGGACGATCTGCTCGCTCAGAACAACGCCGCCGCCTATGCGGTCGCAAAAGTGTTCAATGCGATCTATCCGAACGTCGTCATCAATGGCTATTTCAAGTCTGGCGGACCGGATGCCTGGTCGCAGACATTGGAAACCTATCGTGACGATGAAGGCCGGTTCCCCGCCGTTTGGGCGGCCCGCGACCTCTCGGGCGACGTTTCCAAGGGCCTCGTCGCCGATCTGTCCCGGTTCACGGACGATCCGCTCTATCAAGTTTTGAACATGGACATCATGAACACGATGAACTATTACGGATTCCAGGCCGGACTCCCGCAATACATTCTCCCGTGGGGCGTGTATGTCAACAAATCGCTCGCCAGCGCGAACCTGATCGAAATGCCCGGCTACGACTGGGACATCGATGAGTACAGCGATTTCGTCGCGAACTATTCCAACAACCCGGAGAATCAGTACTACGGGGCGATGGATACGCCGCTTTCCTTCATCACCACCGGCACGACGACGGTTGTCGCTTCTCTGGCGCAATATACGGGCGGCGCGACCTTCCTCAACCTGAACTCCAGCGAAGTCCGTTCGATGATCCACTACATCACCGAATGGGTCGACGGGACCTTCTGGGGTCAATACGACCTTGAGACCGCGGCACTTGGCGAAAACGCCGCGACCGGCCCGGCTCACACCCTTTATGCCAATATCGGCAGCTGGGACTATCATCTGTTCCGTCAGGGCCGTCTGCTCACGTTCGACGGGCAACCGTGGATGATGGGCGACTGCGCCGAAACCAATTCCGGCTGGTGGGCCGTCTGCAACATCGACGACTGGGATATCTACCCGCGTCCGGCGACCGACTACCAGGACACCACGATCGGGCTTGTTCTTGACCCGATGGCCGTCTACAACTATTGCATCGACGACGGTGACATTTCCTGCACCGCCGAAGAAGAACTGAAAATCCAACTCGCGTATACGTTCGCCATTTTCTGGTGCGCCGACAGCCGTTCCTTCGCCGCCCGCGCCAACCAGTTGTTCTACGATGCCGGATCCGCCGCTTATTCGTCGGCGCTCAACGACTCGATGCCGATCGTCACCGGTGACATGTTCCAGGATCAGATGGAATACTGGTACATCCCCGCGAAACATCAACGTTTCGGCGCCAAGAATCTGGATGAAGAATGGGTAATGCCCGGCTTCCAGGAAGTTCTGCGCCTCTATGAAGAAGGTCAGTTCTGGGATGTTTCGGACAAAGCCTTCCCGTGGTTCTATTCCTATGAAGGAACGTCACGCGACATCATGTACGAATGGTATAACTACTGGAATCCCCTCGTGAACGGCCAAAAGACTAAATTCGACGCTGACTTCGAAAGTTCGATTCTCTCGCTCTTGCCTTCGTGGAACACGGCCATCAACGCCCGTTTCGCCGACGCATTCGATGATCTCGAACTCGGACTCATGATTTACTACGGATACCAGCCAAGCGATTTTGAATAAACTATATCATAAGTCAAGGTGTGTTTTTAACACACCTTTTCTTTTTATTCGTACGGCAATCATGTGGACACACATACCTTTGGTATGATATAATGTTTTCTATGATACGGTTTACATACGCCGAAAAACGTCCATTTTCCGGTGAAATGGGAGGAATTCTATGAAGATGAAACGACTCGTCAAACCCCTGATCGTGATCCTTGTCGCGGTCGGCGCGTTCATCATGGTTTTCAGCAATCCTTTCTCGCGGTCGGACTACGACCAGTGGAAAGCCGAAATCACCGACGAGATGTATGCGGAGGCGCTTTCCGTCATCATGGGCTCGACGGACTACATCACCCGCCGCGATTATATCGGATTCCTCGAAAACAACGCGATCACCTATGGGCTCGAAGATACCGATGCGACCCTTATCACGGCGGCGGCAGCGGTCGATTTTGACTATGCCGGCGTCCGGGCCGTCGATCTGAACGTCAAACGGACGGCGACGTATGCCGTTGATGTCCCGACGGCGGGACTCTACTATATTTGCGTCGACTATTATGTGGGCGGCGCGGTACTGAATAATCTGACTGTTGCGGTCCGTGTCAACGGCCGGTATCAGTACGACGACGCCGAAACCGTCGACGTCCCGCTTGTCTGGACCGACGCTTCCAAGACATTCGTCCTCGATACCTATGGCGACGAATCGCTGCCGGAACAGGAACGCGTCGTCGGCTGGCGGCCGATGTATCTGCATAACAATACCTACACGACGACCGAGCCGCTGCTTTTTTCGTTTTCTGCGGGCATTAGTCGGATCGAGATCGAAAATGTCATGGATGGCGACGTCCTGGTCGGCGACCTGACCCTCGTGGCACCGGCGGCGACGATGTCGTATGCGGCCTATGCGACGCTTCACGAAGATGCGCCGGCACCGGCTGAGGTCATTGCGACCGACGCCGTTGCCTACACCGAGAAAAACTCGTCCTATGTCCGACTCTATGCCTTCCAGTCGCCTTCGGTCGCGCCTTTTGACGCCATCGACAAAAAACTGAACGTCATCAACGGCGGCGCCTGGTATCGTTCCGGGCAGGAAGTCAGCTATGTCATCACGGTTCCTACAACCGGCAACTACAAGATGTCGTTCCATTATCTCAACGACAAGAACGAATATTCCGTCTTCCGGGCGATCTACATTGATGGAAAGATCCCGTTCGCCGAACTTAGCGCCTACGAATTCGCGCAGACCGGCGCCGATCTCTGGGCGAACGAGATTCTCGGCGATGAAACCGGTGATTTTGAACTTTATCTCACCGCCGGTACGCATACGATATCGTTCCGCGCGGTTTTGTCTCCGGTCGCCGACGAACTCCGCGACATCCAACTGCTGGTCGACCACATCAACGCCTTCGCCCTCAATATCCTGAAAATCACAGGGGCGACCATCGACATCGACCGGAAATGGGAATTTACCAAATACATCGAAGAAACCGCCGACTATCTTGACGCATATCTAACAATCGTCAAGCACAACGTCGTCACGTTGTCGGAGTATGCGGGAGAAAGCGATACTTCGGCCACGCTTTCCTATTTGAAATCCGCGGTAACGCTGTTGGAAAAGATCAACGAGGAACCGGATCGGATTCCGATCTACCTCGGCACCTTGTACAGCGGCGTCGGTTCGGTCACCCAGATGCTCGGAGATTCGCTCACGCAGATTTCGCGGCAGCCGATGTATCTTGATTCCTTCACCGTCTTCAATGACGCGGAAATGGAAAACGCCAATGCCAATGCCCTTCAGAAGCTTGGCAACGCGATCCGTTCCTTCACGGCCTCGTTCACCGAAAAGAAATACATCACGCAGGACGATCCGGAAGCCGTCAACATCTGGGTCAACCGCTCCCTCATCTACGTCGACCTGATGCAGAAGATGGCCGACCAGGCCTTCGGCGATTCGGACATCAAGATCAAGATCTCGATCATGCCGGACTCCAACAAGCTGATCCTCGCGAACGCCGCAGGCAAGACCCCCGACGTCGCGCTTGGGCTTGCCTCCTATCAGCCGTTTGACCTCGCGCTCCGGGGCGCGCTCCAGGATCTGTCCGAATTCGAGGACTTCTGGTCCGTCGCCGCGGGATTCGCACCCGGCGCTTTCATTCCCTACATCCTCGAGGACGGCGTCTACGCGATGCCCGAGACGCTTGAGTTTCACGCCCTCGTCTACCGCATCGACACGATGCGCGCCCTGGGTCTGAGCGTCCCTGAGACCTGGGACGACGTGATTGACATGTTGCCGACGCTGCAGCGTTACGGCATGAATTTCTTCTATCCGACATCGGGCGGCACCTCGATGAAATGGTTCTATCAGACATCCGCCCTGATTTATCAGTACGGCGGTTCCGTGTACGCCGCCGACGGCCTGACGACGACGATCGATTCGGAAAAATCGTATCAGGGATTGAAACTCCTCGCCGACCTGTACACGACGTACAGCCTGCCTTCCTATGTCGGTTCCTTCTACAATTCGTTCCGTTACAACACGCTGCCGATCGGCATCATCGATTTCGGCACTTACCTGACGCTCAAGAACGCCGCGCCGGAACTGACCGGACAGTGGGCGCTCGCCCTCTATCCGGGCGTCGAAGATCCGGACACTGGCGAGATCCAGCGGTGGTACATCGCCAACGGCAGCGGCGCGATCATGTTCAAGACGGAAGATGAACAGAAGAAGGCAGACAGCTGGGAATTCCTCAAATGGTGGCTTTCGGCGCAGACGCAGACAGAATTCGCCTTCGCCCTCCAGTCGACCTATGGACCGGAATTCGTCTGGCTCTCCGGCAACATCGAAGCCGTCGAGAACTCGCCGATTGATTCGGTCGACAAGGCCGTCATCCTCGAGATGGTCAAGTGGCTCGCCGACATTCCGCGTACTCCGGGACAGTATCTCCTGGAACGCGGCCTGTCCGACGTCTGGAACACGGTGACCTTCGATGGCACCCCGGTACGGGTCGCCATCGACAACCAGGTGCTCAAAATCAACCGAGAAATCAAGAAGAAGATGGTCGAATTCGGCTATATCGACGACAACGGCAACGTCCTCGTGCCGTATACCGTACGCGACGCGGCCTGGGTCGCCCTCCAGGTCTTGCTTTATGGCGAAGGGGGGGTATGACGGATGAATCCAACATCGCTCGTCGGCAAATTAGCCGCTTCCAAACCCGGCAAGGCCCTGCGCACCCGTCTGGAAAACGTGAACAAGGACAAACTATCGACGACGCTGCTGCTGGCGCCGTACGTTTTGCTGTTCACGCTCTTCATCGTCGTCCCGGTCGCGGCCGCGATCGGACTTTCATTCACTTACTTCAACGGCATCCAGGCACCGGAATTCGCGCGGATGTTCGGCCTGTACAACTACGTGATGATTTTGACCCAGGACGAAGTGTTCCTGCGGTACGTTTTGCCGAACACGCTCAAATACGCGATCATCACCGGCCCGGGCGGATATGTCCTTTCGTTCCTGATGGCCTGGATGCTCTCGCAGATCCAGTCCAAACCGCGCAAGTGGCTCGCACTCGCTTTATATACGCCGTCGATGCTCGGCGGCGTCCTCATCGGCGTCATCTTCCGGACGCTGTTCTCCGGCGATAAATCGGGTTACATCAACGCCGCCCTGATCAACCTCGGGCTCGTCAATACGCCGATCGATTTTCTCCAGTCGGGCGACTACCTGATGGGAATCATGCTGTTTGTCACGCTGTGGAGCTCAATGGGCATCGGATTCTTGTCGATGCTCGCCGGCATCCTCAACATCAACAAGGAAATGTATGAAGCCGCCTACATCGACGGCATCAAGAACCGGATGCAGGAAATCTTCTACATCACGATCCCGTCGATGAAACCGCAGATGCTCTTCGGCGCCGTCATGGCGATCGTCGGAGCGTTCAACGCCGGCGGCATCGGCGTCGCCCTGTCGGGATCGAACCCGACGCCGCAGTATGCCGGACAGCTGATCGTCAACCATATCGACGACTACGGCTTCATCCGCTACGAAATGGGCTATGCAGCGGCGCTGTCGGTGATCCTGCTCGGCGTGATCCTGCTGTTCTCCCGGGTCGCATACCGACTCTTCGGGGAAAGGGACTAGGTGCGGATGATGGCCAGTTTCCTTGGAACCCAGATCAACCCGAAACGCTTCCATCCCTCGCAGATCAAGTTCTACCTGTTCCTGATTCCGGTCGGACTCTTCATGATCCTGCCCGTGTTCTATGTCGTCGGTCAGGCGTTCAAACCGCTTTCGGAACTGTTCCTGTTTCCGCCGCGGTTCATCGTCTCCAATCCGACGCTTGACAATTTCGCCCGCCTGTTCCGGACCGCTTCTGGTACCGGGGTGCCGATGACGCGCTATCTCTTCAACTCGCTTATCATCACGACCCTGACCATCGTCCTAACCCTGATCATCACGCTGGCGACCGGCTATGCCCTGTCGAAAAAGAAATTCCGGCTCAAGAAAACCATTTTCCAGATCAACCAGACGGCGCTCATGTTTGTCGCCACGGCTGTTGCGATTCCGCGTTACCTCGTCGTCACCGGACTCGGACTGACGAACAGCTTCGCCGCCCATATCATCCCCTATCTGGCGATGCCGGTCGGCCTGTTCCTGGTCAAGCAGTTCATCGATCAGGTTCCCGACGAACTGATCGAAGCCGCCAAAATCGACGGTGCGAATGACTGGCACATTCTGACGAAGATCATCGGACCGCTCGTCAAACCGGCGCTCGCAACCGTCGCCATCCTCTCGTTTCAGATGATCTGGAACACGACGGAATCGTCCAATATCTACGTCATCGACGAAACGAAGAAGACGTTCGCATTCTACATGAGCACGCTGACGAATTCGACGGCCGGACCGGCGGGAGCCGGAATCGCGGCGGCGGCCGGCCTCGTGATGTTCCTCCCCAATCTCGCGATTTTCATCATCATGCAGGGCAACGTGATGGATACGATGAGTCATTCCGGCATCAAATAAGGAGGTCGTGCGATGAAAATCCTTTTGAAAAAAGCATTGCTCGTGGCGTGTTTCGCCCTCGTCGCTGCCCTGACGTCGGCGCTTGGCCTTACTCACCTCGATGCCTCCTCCTCCACGACCTACACCTACGCTTTTGACGATAATTACCACTATGTCCAGACGCAGGACGCCTATCTGCCGGGTCAGACGATCACTTCGCTTGGCCTCGATAGTCCTTCGGATCTGGTAGTGAACAACGACGGCGATCTCATCATCGCCGATGCGGGAAACGCCCGCGTCGTCGTCTACGATCCGATCACCGACATCATCCAGCTGGAAATCACCAATCCGGCGATGGTCTACCCAAGCGGCGTCTACGTCGTCCGCGAGAGTTCGACCTATGTCGGAGAAGGTGACATCTACGTCGCCGACTCGTTGGCCGGGATCGTCTTTCACTTCAACGAGGCCGGCGTCCTGCTCGAATCGTTTGCGAAACCCGATTCGATCATGTATGACACGCTTGCCTTCCAACCCGAAAAGGTCGCGGTCGACAAGGCCGGCATCATGTACGTCGTCTCCAAAGGATCTTCCGACGGCATCGTCCAGTTGTCCAACACCGGATCGTTCCTCGGTTTCTTCTCGTCGAACAAGGTTACGCTGACGCTGCGCGAACAGTTCCAGCAATTGATTTACTCGCAGGAACAGCTGGACAATCTTAACATCAACCTGACGCCGCCCGTATTCACGTCGGTCTTCATCGACGACGGCGGCATCGTCTATTCGAGTTCATCCGGTCTCCGCCGCGTCGAAAACATCAAGAAACATACGACGCAGGGAACCAACATGCTCGCCGAAATGTATATATCCTCCCAGAAACTGGTCGATATCTGCGTCGACGATCCCGGCATCATCTATACGGCCGATCAGAACGGCTGGATCGACATCTATACGAATGACGGCGATTTCATCTTCACGTTCGGCTCCTATCTCGACGCCGGCATCGCCGGCATCTTCAAGAGCCTGTCGGCCATCGCCGTCGACGCCAATCGCCAGATCTGGACGCTTGACTCGGAAAACAGTTACCTGCAGTCGTTCGTTCCGACCGAATACGCCTCGATGATCTATCAGGCGATCACCCTGTACGACGAGACCCGTTACGAAGAAGCGGTCA
>Ga0268280_1002091_pt1 | contig 12166 bp, 7 predicted proteins | sample saktaG_9_FD_190139 | JGI IMG/M metagenome (GOLD analysis project Ga0268280, IMG submission 190139) | Saline water microbial communities from Sakinaw Lake, British Columbia, Canada - sak_2011_5_24_40m | ecosystem: Environmental > Aquatic > Non-marine Saline and Alkaline > Saline ...
AGCGCTTGAAGGCGGCATAAAAACCGTAGGTATCGGGGTACTGCTCGGGCTGTCGGAACCGCTGGAAGATGCCCTGATGCTCTACCGACACGTCCGCCATCTCGCCCGGAGATACTGGCGGGCAGGCATCTCGGTCTCTTTCCCCCGCATAAGACCGCAGACGGGAGGCTATGAACCGCCGTTTCCGGTTGACGATCATTTCCTCGCGCGGATGATCTTTTCATTCCGCATCACTCTCCCCGATATCGAACTGGTACTCTCGACCAGGGAGAGCGGAACGTTCCGTGACGGCATGGCCGGCCTTGCCATAACACGCATGAGCATTGCAAGCAGAACCACAGTCGGCGGTTATCATGATCCGGAAAATAATGAAAAGGGGCAATTCGACGTTTCCGACAACCGCAGCGCCGAAGAGTTCTGCAATACCTTGCGTAGCCGGAATATTGAACCGGTCTTTAAAAACTGGGATCCGGCCTATAACGGACCGGCATACGGAAAAAACACAGAGATTCATCCGGAGAAGCTGAAGCCATGCCATTGAACGACAAGCAGCGGCAGCGATATGCCCGCCATCTGGCACTGCAGGAAATCGGAGAGAAAGGACAGGAAAAACTGCTGCAGGCAAAAGTCCTGATCGTGGGTGCAGGAGGGCTGGGGTCACCTGCCGCATTCTACCTCGCGGCAGCAGGTACAGGCACCATAGGCCTTATGGACGGGGACTCTGTTGATATCAGTAATCTGCAGCGCCAGATTCTGCACACAACGGCATCAATAGGAGCAGAGAAAGTCAATTCGGCAGAAGAAAGGCTGCTTGCACTCAATCCCGACATCACACTCGCCATCCATCCTTTCCGCCTCACCGACGGGAACGCACCGGAAATCCTTGCCTGTTATGACTTCATCATTGATGCGACCGACAATTTTGACTCGAAATTCCTTATTTCCAGAGCATGCCATAATGCAGAAAAACCATACTCCCATGCAGGTATCAGGGAGTTCTTCGGTCAAACCATGACCGTCCATCCCGGAAAAACAGCCTGCTATCGCTGCGTGTTCCATGAAGAGGACATCCCGGCCGGAGGCATCCCGGCCGGACCTCTCGGAGCACTTCCCGGTGTAATCGGCTCAATTCAGGCCATCGAAGCCATAAAATATCTGCTCTCCATCGGCACCCCCCTCGTCAATACCCTCCTGACCTGCGATGCACTTTCCATGAATATAAGAAAGGTGCCGGTACGTCGTGACCCCCACTGTCCGGTCTGCGGAGCTGCATAAGATCATGCCTTTATCATCGGCAATAAGGCACCGTTTCACAATATCCATCGGGCAAAACTGCGCGAACAGCGATCAAAGCTGAGAAAGGTTTTCATATACTTTTTTCAACAAAGAGAGTGTAAACCACGGCCCATTAAGCAGCACAACCAGGTCACCGGGCTGACCGCCGGCCATGATCTTTTTGACGGCTTCGGCATTGTCTCGTTCGATGATCATCGCTTCATCAGATACCCCTTGAGCGAGCAGACACTCCCGGCTGTATTCAAGCATCATTTCCGGAGGGTCGGCACCGGCCCATTCGGTGTTTTTGTTAACGGCAGTGTGGTCACAGCCAAGAACAAAGTAATCGAACGCACCAGCAAGATAGGGAGCCGTCTCATCGAGATGGGTCCGATGCCGGTTACCGATATGAAGATTGAGAAGACGACGCTTACCGGTAACATGCAGTTTTGAAACCATCTCGCATAATTCCCGAACGCCGTCAGGGTTATGGGCATAGTCCAGCAATACCTGAAACTCAAAACCTTCAATGAAATTAAATCTGCCGGGATTCTGTTCAGGACTACTGGTAAAGGTTGCCATCGCTTTTCTTATGCTTTCCTGGGGAATGCCTTGTGCCCATGCAAGTGCAGCAGCAAACAGTGCGTTTGTTTCATTGAAACGCAGCAACCCGTTCATGGTCGCCGGGATCTCCTCCAGCGGCATTAATGGCGACCGGGAAGCACCTTCAGCAAGTATAATCCATGATCTGCCGTCGAGCATCTGTTCATAGACTCCGGCACCGCCCTCATTGAGATGACACAACAGCGCGGGCAGTAAAGGATCACGGGCTACAAGAATATGCCTTGGAGCACTGGCATATTCACGCATCGCAAGGCACAAGGGGTCTTCGGCATTAACCACAATAGCGTTCGCAGCACGCTCCAGCACTCCGGCCTTCAGCATGGCCATTTCCTCAAGAGTGTTTATTCCATCAACTCCGATATGGTCATTCTGCACGTTCAGAAGCGCTGCCACGTCATAGCTGTCGCAAGGATGCCCGAACACAATAAGGCCCTTCCTGGGCATCTCAATCACCGCAGCCTCCACAGCCGGATCTTTCAGAAGTATCCTTCCTCCGGGATAACCGGAAAGGTTCCTGCGTGAAACCATATCGTGACCGACCCAGACACCACTGGTAGTACAAACTCCGGCATTCCTGCCGGCAGTCAGCCAGATGTGATGCAGCATCATGGCAACAGTACTCTTTCCGTTGGTGCCGGTAATCGCCGCAGTTGGAATACGCGCAGACTTTTCACGAAACAGCCAGTCGATAATTTCACCGTTGATATCACGATCAGGATCACTGAGCCAATGCGGACGAAAGCCCGGTTGGGAGTTAACTTCAATAACGGTGCCGCCAACCTTGTGCCAGGATTCTGTAATATCCGGACACAAAAAATCAACCCCGGCAATATCAAGTCCAATCAGGCGGGCGACCCGTTCGGCAAGCTTCCGGTTGTCAGGATGCACCAGGGCTGTAACATCCACGGCTGTACCGCCTGTACTGATGTTGGCAGTAAGTCGCAGCCGCACAAAGCGTCCGGCTTCCGGTATGCTCTCAGGAGTCAGGAGCTGGTCCCTGAGACAGCTCACGGCCTCTTCATCAAGAACAAGCGCGATCAACAGGCTGCGCTTGTTTTTGCCGCGTCGAGGATCGGCATTGACCTCTCTGACAAGCTGGTTCACACTGCTTGTCCCGTCACCTGTTACACCTGCAGAAATACGCCGGGTGGCCATCAGAAGCTTTCCGCCCACAACGAGCAACCTGTGATCGTCACCATGTATATGTTTCTCAACAATGACCCCGCGGGGGCTGAGTTTGAAAGCTTCATCAAATGCCGGAAATAAGGATGCTTTATCGCTGATTCCCGGCACAACCCCTGAACCCTGATCCTGATCGCACGGCTTGACAACTACAGGCCAGCCAAGCTGCATGGCGGCTGAAAAAGCCTGTTCCCGGTTGAAAACAAGTGAACCCTTTGCCACAGGGACTTCATTCTGCTGAAGATAAGAAGTCGTTTGAAACTTATGACGGGCAATACGTGCGGCCAGAAGCCCGGTTCCTTCGGTAAAGCTGCTGTCCATTCGCAACCCATTGATCCCCCATCCAAGACGCAGCGTTCCGGTTGATGCCGAAACGGAAACAGGTATCCCGCGTTTCGATGCAGCCAAAGCAAAACGCAGGGAATTAGGAGAAAGCCCTCCGGGCTGAACCTTGAGCAGCCAATCTTCGAATTCCCTGGCCAGTCTCTCTGCAATCCCGGGAACAGAACCGGACTTCGCCCAGAGTAACAGATGGCCCAAAGCAAACTGAAGGGCATTTTTTAAAACCGGCTCACGCTCCCAGACGTGAGCTAAAATAATTGAGTTTCCCGTTGCGGAGACAACAAGACCCTCCGAAACAGGGTCTCTTGCCCAGCGCTGGAACGCCGTCGTCAAAGCAGCTATCCATCGCGCCAATGAACAGGATGGTTCCTGTTCAACAAGAAATGCGTCAGGCCAGTCATCAGCCCTGATACCGAAAAAAGGCTCTTCTGGTCGCAGGAGCATCACCTGGTCGCGGATGCAGCCATCCCCGACTGACCAATCCTCGATCAAACCATCAAACCTCAAGGTAATAATGGCGGTTTTTCCGCTCAGACCGGCCTGAGTGCCGCGATAATACCTTATATTTTCTATCTTTACCGATGAAATCATATGAAGGGTATCTTCTTTTATCTTCTATCCGAGAAGTACTGTATCTGAAAAAAAACGGGGAAATATATTTGTAATAAAATCCGCTTTCCGCATATGAACTTCTCAGGAAACAGATCAAATGCCTGGCAGAGATAATGCCAGTCAAATTAAGAAATCCACACGAATACACCAGCGTAAAGGGTTCGGAATCGAAAAGGAGGGAACTGATATCATAGTACCGCAAATAGCAGGAAGCATTACCTGAAGCTTTTTTTTAAAGCGTATTATCAGCCGAATCTGCTTAAAGGCAAACGAGCGCACCCCAATTACCTCACTTATAACGTTTGGTATCTGAACAGACCCTAAAGCCCTGCCATTGCATCATCAGGATGCTTCAGACTCTCCTGAAAAATCTGATCAAAAAAAGCAGTACCAGGGCGCCTGTCGTAGCAGAGACTATAGCGATGATGATACCGCCCCCGCCGATTCCCAGCAAGCCGAAGAGGTAGCCCCCTATGATCGCCCCGATAATACCAATAATGATATCTCCGGCAAGACCGAAACCGCCCCCTTTCATAATAATGCCGGCCAGCCAGCCCGCAACAGCACCGATTAAGAGAAATATCAACAAACCTGTGATGCTCATAATGCCTCCCTGTCAATGTAATTCTTTATGCAGAAGTCTCGATTCCCGAGGCTTTATTTCTTATAACAGGCCCGAAAAAAAACAGTACTCTACTCTGTTATAATAAATGCAAACAGTAATTAATTCCCGGACAATTCCTGCAGATCAGAACAGAATGAAGGATAATATATTATTATAAAAATATTTAGATGGCCAACAGCAGGCATGTGTAAGTTTCGGGATTGATCTTTCAAGAAAAAAAGAGGCCCCCGTTTTCTATCAAATAACCCGGAAAGACATGCTTAAATAAATAGCGGAACAAATCGGACCGTACCAATGGTTCTCCTGATTTTGCTTATCTTGACTCCTTCTTAATGAAGAGTATTTTTCAGCACAGTCACTACGCTTAATGAAAGAAAAAGCAATGATCGTCCGGAAAAAAAACAGAGGGTCTGCGATAAAGCAATTGCAAAAAAAAGAATGTCAGCTTTTATTAAGGATTTATTTAACCGATTCTGACCATATTTTCTTTATTTACTTCGTAATAAGCCCTTATATACCTTATACTTCATATTTATTGACTGTAATAGCAAACAGTACAAAGAAAAGAATGGATCAGCCGGTACCCCCCTTTTTCCGCAGTTCACAAGGGAAAAACCTCTTACCTTACCTTTGCCCGCATTCGGAAACTTCCGGCCGGAACATTTCAGGCAAAAATCATCTCGAAGAAAAGCACGTCACGCCATGATACAGCAGGAGAGCAGCAGTTCCTATCTTTTCGGGGGCAATGCCCCCTACATGGAAGATCTTTACGAAGCCTATCTTGACAATCCGGGTTCCGTACCTGAAAACTGGCGGGCTTACTTTGACGCCATGCAGAATGTGCCGGCTGCCAACGGAACCGATGCCCGCGATATTGCCCACTCTCCCGTTCAGGCTTCGTTTGTCGAACGGGCCCGCCTCGGACCGATCTGCCGCGTCATAGCCAGTCCCGATGCAGAACTCGGACGCAAGCGGGTATCGGTTCAGAAACTTATTGCCGCATATCGCAACATCGGCTCACGCCGGGCGGATCTTGATCCGCTGAAACGTCAGGAGCGACCTCTGCTGCCCGACCTTGAACCTTCTTTCTACGGGTTCACCGATACCGACATGGATATTGTCTTCAATACAAGCAATACCTATTTCGGCAGTGAAAGCATGCCGCTGCGTGAACTCCTTCAGAATCTCAGGGAAACATACTGCGGCACGCTCGGAATCGAGTTCATGTACATCACTGACCAGACCGAAAAAAGGTGGTGGCAGGCAAAGTTCGAAACAATCCGTTCGAAACCCGATTTCAATGCGGACAGGAAAAAACATATTCTCGAACGGCTTACCGCCGCCGAAGGATTTGAACGGTATCTTCATACCCGCTTTATCGGTCAGAAACGCTTCTCTCTTGAAGGCGGTGACAGCTTTATTGCCGCAATGGATGAACTGATTCAGCGTGCCGGCAAGGCAGGAGTTCAGGAAATCGTGATCGGCATGGCCCACAGGGGACGACTGAATGTGCTGGTCAATATCATGGGGAAAAATCCCCTTGACCTCTTTGCCGAATTCGAGGGCAGACACGCCGCTGATCTTCCTTCCGGCGACGTCAAATACCATCAGGGATTTACCAGTGACATTGCCACTCCCGGCGGCCCGATCAATCTCTCCCTTGCATTCAACCCCTCTCACCTTGAAATCGTCAATCCTGTTGTAGAGGGTGCGGTAAAAGCCAGACAGGTAAAACGCGGCGACAGGGACGGTGCGCAGGTACTGCCGGTGCTGGTTCACGGTGACGCGGCGTTTGCCGGGCAGGGCGTTGTTATGGAAACACTGAATCTTGCTCTTACCCGCGGTTACGGCACCGGAGGCACGGTTCATATCGTCATCAACAACCAGATCGGCTTCACAACTTCCGACCCTCGAGACAGCCGCTCTACAATCTACTGCACCGATGTCGTTAAAATGATCGAGGCCCCGGTGCTGCACGTCAACGGCGACGACCCTGAAGCGGTCGTACTGGCAACACAGATGGCGCTGGATTACCGGCAGGCATTCAAGCGTGATGTCGTGATCGATATCATCTGCTTTCGCAAACTCGGCCATAACGAGCAGGATACACCGGCAATGACCCAGCCGCTGATGTACAAGAAAATCGACAGACACCCCGGAACCCGGAAGCTCTACGCCGAAAAGCTTGAGTCGCAGGGCGTCATCAACAAGGAGTATGCCGATATACTCAGCAGACAGTTCCGCAAGGACCTCGATGAAGGAAAGTATTCCGCCAATCCGGTACTGGTCAATAAAACCATCTTTTCTTCAGAACCGGCAGCCGGTCGAAATGAAGCCTCAGAAACGGGCGTTCCGCTCGCTGAACTCAAACGGCTTTCGGAAAAAATCACAAAAGTCCCTGAACTGTTCAAACTCCACCCGCTGGTTGAAAAAGTTGTCAACGACCGAGCCCGAATGGGCCGGGGAGAGCTGCCGCTCGACTGGGGCATGGGAGAGCATCTGGCATTCGCCTCACTGGTTGCGGGCGGCTATCCGATACGCATTACAGGTCAGGACAGCGGAAGAGGAACATTCTCACACCGTCACGCCGTACTGCATGACCAGAACCGTGAAAAATGGGACTCGGGCATCTACATACCGCTTCAGAACGTCACAGACAAGCAGGCGCCATTTGCAGTTATAGATTCGGTGCTTTCCGAAGAAGCTGTGCTTGGCTTTGAATACGGCTATTCCATCTCTGCACCCGATACACTGGTGATCTGGGAAGCCCAGTTCGGCGACTTTGCCAACGGAGCACAGGTGCTGATCGACCAGTTCATCACGTCCGGGGAGGTTAAGTGGGGGCTTGCATCCGGCCTGACCCTCATGCTGCCTCACGGTTATGAAGGGCAGGGCCCTGAGCACTCCTCGGCCAGGCCTGAACGCTTCCTGCAACTTTGCGCAGAAAATAATATCCGGGTTTGTCAGCCCACCACTCCGGCCCAGATATTTCACCTCCTTCGCCGGCAGATGACCATGATGCTCCGCAAACCACTGGTGATTCTGACACCGAAGTCGCTGCTCCGCAACAAGGATGCTGTCTCTTTGCTTGCCGATCTTTCCGGAGGAAATTTCCGTACAATTATCAGCGACACGACAGCTGATCCGAAAAAAGTGCGCCGGCTTATTGCCTGCTCCGGCAAGATATACTACGATCTCATCAACCGGCGCAGGGAAAACACCGCAGAGAATACCGCTATTATCCGCATCGAACAGCTCTATCCATTCCCGCTTGAAGAGTTTGCCGCCGAACTCGCTCACTATCCTGAACTGAAGGAGATCGTCTGGTGCCAGGATGAACCGAAAAATCAGGGTTACTGGCGTTTTCTCCAGCACTATATCATGAAAGCCATGACGCCGGGCCAGCAGTTCGGTTATGCAGGACGACTCGCTTCGGCTTCTACCGCCTGCGGTTATGCTGCAACACATGCCCTGCAGCAGAAAACACTGCTTGACCAGGCATTTGGTGAGTTCAGCGTTTTTTTCAACAAATAATATGCACGAATGGCAATTATTGATGTCACCATATCCCAGTTGTCGGAGTCCGTTGCCGAGGCGACGCTGCTGAACTGGAAGAAAAAACCCGGCGACAGTGTTGCTGAAGATGAAATCCTTTTTGAAATCGAAACCGACAAAGTGGTATTCGATGTCCCCTCGCCATCTTCCGGTACTCTATTTGAAATACTTGTCGGAGACGGGGGCACTGTCGTTGCCGGTCAGGTTCTGGCACGCATCGACAGCGAAGGCAAACTGCCCGTTGCCACTCCGACTCCGGAGCCGGAGAACGACGGAACCGTTCAGGACTTTGCACAACCGGCATTACCTCAAGGCGTTGGCAGCATTGCAATGCCGGCGGCAGCAAAACTGATGGCCGAAACAGGATTGACTGCTGCGCAGGTTCAGGGATCCGGAAGACACGGTAGAATCACCAAAGGCGACGTGCTTTCAGCTATAGCAGGCGGAGCTGAACCGTCTTCTCCTGTGCCGCCTCCCCCGCCGAAGCTAAAAGCTGTAGAAGCACATCTTGAAAATCCGCTGATAAGTGACCGTCCTGAACAGCGTGTTCCAATGACGCGCCTCAGAGCACGCATAGCAGAAAGGCTGCTGCAGTCGCAGGCCACCAACGCCATTCTGACGACCTTCAATGAAGTCAGTATGCAGGGCGTAATCGATCTGAGAAACCGCTACAGGGAGGTTTTTGAAAAAGAGCACGGAGTCAAGCTCGGATTCATGTCCTTTTTCGTAAAAGCCGCAGTGCATGCACTGCGCAAATATCCCGTTCTGAACGCTTCGGTTGAAGGAAAGGATATCATTTATCACGGCTATTTCGATATCGGTATTGCCGTCAGTTCCCCGAGAGGCCTTGTCGTTCCGATCCTGCGCAATGTCGATCAGATGACCATTGCCGACATCGAACGAAAAATTGCCGACTATTCAACCAAAGCCAAACTGGGCACTCTGTCGCTTGAGGAGCTGACCGGCGGAACCTTTTCAATTTCCAACGGCGGCGTTTTCGGCTCCATGCTTTCAACACCGATAATAAACCCTCCTCAATCGGCCATTCTCGGCATCCATGCCACCAAAGAGAGGGCAGTTGTGGAAAACGGTCAGATCGTCATACGACCGATGAACTATCTGGCCATGTCTTACGACCACCGAATCATCGACGGACGGGAAGCTGTCCTCGGATTGACCGCAATCAAGGATGCGCTGGAAGAGCCGGCACGTCTTTTACTTGATCTTTAAGGGAGAAAACAGATTATGAGCAAGCAATTTGATGTTCTGGTCATAGGGGCGGGACCGGGAGGATATATCGCCTCAATCAGGGCTGCGCAGCTCGGTTTTTCGGTAGCCTGCTGCGAGTTCAGCTCTTACGACGATCCTGCGGGAGAACCAAGGCTTGGCGGAACCTGCCTCAATGCCGGCTGTATTCCCCTGAAAGCTCTTGTCGCCTCTTCAGAGGCCTATGAAAAGGTATCGAACAACCTCGGGAGCCACGGCATCACGGTCAGCGGCATAAGCATCGATGTTGCACAGATGCAGAAACGAAAGGAGAGTATTGTCGACAGAATGACCGGAGGAATTCAGTTCCTTTTCCGTAAAAACAAAATAACTCTTCTTAAAGGACGCGCTTCTTTTGCAGGAAGAACCGATACAGGGTACCGTATCATTATCAGCGGAAAAGAGGGCGAAGAAGAGGTTCTTGCTCAAAAAGTCATTATCGCTACCGGCTCAAGAGCCCGTCACATTCCCAATATTCAGGTTGACAATGTCACGATCTGCGATAACGAAGGGGCTCTGAAATTCACTGAGGCACCGAAAAAACTTGGAGTAATCGGCGCCGGAGTGATCGGCCTTGAAGTAGGATCGGTCTGGCGGAGGCTTGGAGCGGAAGTGACCGTGCTTGAAGTCATGCCCTCGTTTCTCGGAGCCGCCGATGAAAGCGTTTCAAGAGAGGCATCAAAGCTCTTTTTAAAACAGGGACTGAACATCAAGCTCGGCGTCAGAATCGGTCAGGCAAAAAATACGGATACTGGGGTAAGTATCGCCTATACCGATGACCAGGGTTCCGAACATACCCTTGAATGCGACAAGCTGATCGTTTCCGTCGGTCGCATTCCGACTACTGAAAAACTCAATCTTGAGGCGATAGGCCTTCAGACCGATGAACGCGGCTTTATTCCCGTCAATGACCATTGTGCGACAGCCGCTCCCGGTGTTTACGCAATAGGAGACGTCGTACGCGGTCCCATGCTTGCGCACAAGGCAGAAGACGAGGGCGTCATGGTCGCAGAACTGCTTGCAGGACAGAAACCACACCTCGATTACAACAGCATGCCCTGGGTTATCTACACCACCCCGGAAATCGCATGGGTTGGAAAAACAGAACAGCAGCTCCGTTCAGAAGGACGGGACTATAAAACCGGACAGTTCCCCTTTGCCGCCAACGGCAGGGCTCTGGGTCTCGGCGATGCCGAAGGATTTGTGAAGATGCTCGCCGACGCAAAAACCGATGAAATTCTCGGCGTACACATTATCGGCGCAAGTGCCTCCGACCTGATTGCAGAGGCGGCGCTTGCCATGGAGTTCCGGGCGACATCCGAAGACATTGCCCGCACCTGCCATCCTCACCCGAGCCTTTCGGAAGTAGTCAGAGAGGCCGCTCTCGGTATTGAAAAAAGGGCGCTGAACATGTAGAAAACTCAGCAGATTCTCGGCAGCTGCTCTCCAAGCGGAAGATCGATGATGCGCCTGCTGCCGAGAGCCGTACGCATAACCACCATACCGGGATGATCTGCAACAACGGTGCCAATAATGACCGCATCCCGGCCATGCTCAAAGCAGTGCATCACCTCAAGAACCTTTTCAGCATCTGCAGCAGCAACAGCAAGAACCAGTTTGCCTTCGTTCGCGACGTGCAGCGGGTCGATACCGAGCAGTTCGCAGGCGCCACGGACATCCGGTTTGACAGGAATGCCCGTCTCATTGATTTCAATACCGGCAACAGAAGAAACGGCGAGTTCATTCAGCGTTGCAGCAACCCCTCCCCTGGTCGGGTCACGCATGGCATGAACCGCAGGAACCGCATCGAGAACAGCTGCGATCATGGAAGAGAGCGCGGCGCAATCGCTCGTTATCTTTGACTGAAAAGAGAGCCCTTCCCGTGAGGTCATGATGGCCATTCCGTGATCGCCAACCGTTCCTGAAAGGATGATACTGTCCCCGGGCTGAAGGTTGCGGCAGGAGAGATCAACTCCCTCCCTGATAATGCCTATGCCCGACGTATTGATAAAAATCTTGTCGCACTGACCCTTGCCGACCACCTTGGTATCGCCGGTTACAATCATGACCCCTGCTTTTCTTGCCGCTTCAGCCATACTCATGACGATGGTTTCGAGCCCTGCAAGCGAAAACCCCTCCTCAAGCACGAACCCCGCGCTGAGATAGAGCGGCCGGGCTCCACCCACCGCAAGGTCGTTTACCGTGCCGTTAACGGCAAGATCGCCGATGTTGCCTCCCTGAAAAAAAACGGGGCTCACAACATAGGTATCGGTCGTGAACGCAGTCCTTCCTGCCGGAAGATCAAGCTTGGCCTGATCATCAAGCAGATCGAGAAACGGGTTGCCGAGATGCGGCATAAAGACCCGCTGCATGAGAGCCTGGGATAACCGTCCTCCGGCTCCATGCGCCATCTGAACGGTTTCATGCTGCATAACCGGAGCCGGGCAGATCGATGCGATCGTCATAAAATGTCAATAATTACGGTGATAGTTGTAATATGCTGCGCAGGCTCCTTCAGAGGAGACCATGGTAGCGCCGAGGGGGTGTTCAGGTGTACACTCACCGGCAAATGCCGGACATTCGTCGGGTTTCAGCATTCCCTGCAGAACGCTGCCGCTCATGCAGCGCGGAGACTCTCCGGTACAGATATGAGAGACATTGAACTTTTTTTCGGCATCGTAGGCA
>Ga0268280_1002092_pt1 | contig 12164 bp, 9 predicted proteins | sample saktaG_9_FD_190139 | JGI IMG/M metagenome (GOLD analysis project Ga0268280, IMG submission 190139) | Saline water microbial communities from Sakinaw Lake, British Columbia, Canada - sak_2011_5_24_40m | ecosystem: Environmental > Aquatic > Non-marine Saline and Alkaline > Saline ...
TTAATTTAATTATCCACCTGGTTAAAGAAAATGAAGTTTTATCTAAAGAATCGAAATCTCATCAGAAGTTTATTCACGGTATTAAAATTTTAATGGCTAAAAATTATATTGATAACTTATCCGAAGAGGTTAAAAAAGGATTACTGCAGAAAGCCCATGAAGGTTACTATCCTTCCTATGCCCCTTTAGGTTATATCAATGTAGAAAAAGAACTAAATGGCAGAAAAATAAAAGCTATCGAAATCGATCCACCCAAATCCCAGATCATCAAGAAAATATTCAAGCTTTACAGTACTGGGGAATACTCCGTTGAGAAGATTAATCATTTTGCTAATGAAGAAGGATTAAGAAGCAGAAAGGGTTATAAATTATACAAAAGCACTATCTATAAGATACTGAAAGACCCTATCTACTACGGAGATTTTAAATGGAACGATAAGATTTATAAAGGCAAACACACGGCCATAATCAGTAAAGAACTTTTTGATCAGGTACAAAAATCCTTCTCGAAAACGAATAGGTCTGAAAAGATCCAAAAACATAATTTTGCTTTCTCCGGACTCTTGACCTGTGCCAAATGTGGTTGTACCATCACTGCAGAAATTAAAAAAAATAAATATGTTTACTACCATTGTACCAACTATAAGGGTAAATGTAGGAAAAAATTTATAAGAGAAGAATACTTAGCCGAAAAACTGGGCGAGTTAGTAAAAAATATAAAGATTGAGCCTAAGATTATCAACTGGCTGAAAGAAGCTCTATTAATGAGCCACCAAGACGAGAAAGAATACCATGATAGTCAGATAAAATCCTTACAAGAACAATACAATAAACTACAACATCGTTTGGATAAAATATATATTGATAAGTTAGATGAAGTAGTCACAACTTCATTTTATCAGGAAAAGACTAGTGAATGGAAAGACGAACAAAATAATATACTCATTAATCTTCAAAAACATACAGATGCCAATACCAATTATTTCGAACAAGGAATTAAAATTTTAGAACTTTCGCAAAAGGCTTATTCTTCTTACCTTAAGCAAGATAACGCCGGGAAAAGGAATCTTTTAAATATCCTGCTATCGAACTGCACCTTAAATGAAGAAAAGCTTTATCCTACTTATAGAAAACCCTTCGACTTACTTGCCAATAGTCCTTCTCGTTCTACTTGCCCTATTGGACGCTTTCAGAACTTTTAAGGGAAATATTACAACTGAAAATGTTAGATTAAATCAGTTAATTCTTCAATATTAAAGTAGTGTCTAAAGATTAGAATTTATAAAATATTTATCAAAGAAAAGCCCTTCAGTAAATGCCAAAGGGCTGGAAATGTCTGGCTCCCCGGACTGTAACATAGACAGAACTTTTATATATAAATTTTACTTTCAAACAGTAGTTAAAAAATCCCCACTCCCAAGAAAACATATAGAAATCCTATTTATTTAGCCAGAGAATATAAGGAAATGATTAATAAAGGTGAAGCAAAGAATCAAGCAGAACTAGCTAGAATTAAAGGCATCTCAAGAGCAAGGGTTACACAAATTCTAAAGTTATTAAAACTTAATCCCTTGATCGTTCAAGAATTAGAAACATTAGGTAATCCCCTTAAATCAAAAATTATAACCGAACGTATGCTGCGACCATATGTAAATAAATCCCCCCGAGAACAAAAAGAACTTCTTTATACTTCAAAAACTCTTTTTCCCTTATAAAGATTAAAATAATAATCTTCAGCAGAATGCCAAAGGGCAGTTTCTTTTCTTGGCTCCCCTATCTTCTTTCAGAAAGATGAATTATTATTGTAATGGCAATGATCCTATTGAAATAAGATTCCACGAGCAGATATAATAAAACAGCAATGAAAAAAGTAACGGCTCAAATTCATTCAACACCTAACTAAGAGATAAACTAAATTATCAGCGAATAGATTATATGGATATAAAAACCATATTAGACATTATTGTTAATCAGGGATTCCCTATTGCCTTATCAATACTCTTAATCTTTCGTATCGATAGATTTATGCAGGAAATCGTAATAGCATAAAAAGAAGGTTATCATCAGATATTTGAAAACACCAAAGAGATACATAATACGAGTATCAATTTAAACCAATAGAATAGAGAATATTATTCTATGCGGTTTTCAGAGGTGCAGAAGGAATTATCCGGGATGAAGGTAGAGTATGAGAAAATTGAATAGAGATAAAATATTTATACAAAATAAGGGTAAGAGATAAAGCAAATCAGCTTTTTTAACTTCCCCTGTTTTTTTTATAATCATATTTATTGGTTCTTTATTGTTAACGAATTTCGGTGGGATAATTGTAACACATAAGTTACTTAATTACTTAGCATGAATAAACATCTCTTAACATATTTAAATAAATCTTTTTTTATTTTCCAAAAAGAAGAGTAGGAAGCCATAAAGATATTGTTGGAATATAAGTTATAATTAATAAAGAAATGATGCTAATTATAATAAAAGGTATAACGGGAGGCACTAACTTGCCCAAAGGCGTTTTTGAAATACTTGAAGCAACAAAAAGGTTTAAACCAAAAGGTGGAGTAAACATTCCAATTGCACCATTCACTACCATTATAATGCCTAAATGAACCGCATCAATATTTATACTTATGGCAATAGGTAAAAATAAGGGAGCCATAATCATTTGGATTGATGCCGGATCTAAAAACATACCGGCAATCAGTAAGATAACATTCATAATCAAAAGAATGAAAAGTTTTGACGAACCAAAACCCATCAGTATTTCTGCTAATTGACTTGGTACCTGGTGCCTTGTAAGAAACCAAGCAAATACACTGGCACCGGCAAGTATAATCATAATCTGAGCAGTACTGAGAGCCGATTCAAATGCTACATCCAAAAGTCCTTTAAGGCTAAGTTCTTTATAGATAAATAGTGCCACAAACATAGCATATGCTGCAGCAATACCTGCTGCTTCAGTAGGAGTAAATATTCCGCCATAGATACCACCAATAATAATAACCGGAATGCCAAGTGCCCAACCTCCCTCTTTAAAAGCTTCTATTATTTCTTTAAAAGTTGCTCTTTGCTTTAGGGCAATCCGCTTTCTTTTTGCATACCAGTAACTATATAGCATAAAAGCACCACTATAAATTATTCCGGGAAGGAAACCGGCTATAAATAATTTCCCTATAGAAGTACCAGTTACCGAACCATAGACAATCATGCCAATGCTTGGTGGAATAATTACTGCAACCGAAGAGCTTGCTATTATTAAACCGAGAGTAAAGCTTTTGCCATATCCGGCTTTTGTCATCGGAGGAAGCATTAAAACAGCAATTGCAATTACAGTTGCCGGTGCTGAGCCGCTTACTGCAGCAAGAAACATACAAGAAAGAACTACTGTAAAAGCTAATCCTCCTGATAAATGGCCCACTAAAGTATTCGCAAAACGTACAATTCTTGGTGCTAAGCCGCCCTTATTCATGATGTTTGCTGCAAAAATAAAAAAAGGAACAGCCATTAGTGAAAATTTATCTATACCGGCAAACATCCTTTGAGCAACAATTGCAACAGGTATAGAAGTGAAAAAATTCAAAATAATCATGGAAGAAAGAATCAAGGAAATAAATACCGGAATATTTAAAAATAGCATTAAAAATAATAATAAAAAAAGGGTTAGAATCAAATTTTACTCCTAGTTTAGAGATTATTTATTGCTAGATATTAGAGGAACTATTTCCACGAATAAATTATATCCAAAACGACAAATCATCAAAAAACTTCCTAGGGGCATGCATGAATAAACTATATACATAGGAAAATTACCTATAGTTGCTGATGTTTGGTTAAATTCTCTTGCTGTTAATGTTAATTTAAGTGAATACCAAAAAATCAGTATGGAAAATATTAAGCAGATAGCGTTCACTGTAAAATGTATAATTTTATGATATTTTTTAGGAAGAAATATAGTAAGGGTATCTAAGCTGATATGACTACCTTTAATAATACAAGTAGCTGCTCCTATAAAAGTAATCCACACGATAAGGTACCTTAAAGTTTCTTCAGTCCAAAAAATAGCCGAACTAAAGACATAACGTAAAACCACATTAACAAATAAAAGTAAAGTTGTTGAAAGCATTGCTAAGGCTAAGAAAAGGTATTCTATTTTTAAAAATATAAATCCTATTTTTTTTAGCAAAAGAACTTCCTTCAATTAAAGTAAGACGGGGTGGAAAACCACCCCGTCTTTTACATACTTATTTGCTCAATTCTTCAATTTGTGTATAGGTTTTTTCTAATAACTCTTTGCCTACTATGTCTTCGATAAGTTTATGCACTGGACGAGTAACTTCCTTCATTTTAGCTTTTTCTTCATCTGACAAAGTAATGACTTCTGTTCCACTGTCTTTGATGGTTTGCAAATATTTTTCTTCTTCAGCAGCTACTGCTTGTCTCTGCCATATTGCCAGCTCCTTACCTGTATCCACTAAAACTTTTTGTATATCAGCTGATAGTCCATCGAACCATTTCTTGCTAAACATTAAAACATGACCTAAGTATGCATGTCCGCTAAGAGTTAGGTAATCTTGGACTTCATAAAAGCGCATCGCAACAATAGTGACAAGTGGATTTTCCTGACCATCGACAACTCCCTGTTGTAATGCGTTATATAATTCAGCAAAATCTATTGGTACAGGATTTGCACCTAAAGCCTCAAATTGTTTCATTATTATTGGACTTTCCATGGTTCTGAATTTTGTTCCCTTAAAATCATCCAAAGTTCTAATCGGTTTATTGCACGTGAAATGCTTAAAGCCGTCTTCATAAATTGCAACCCCTTTAACTCCTGTTTGCTCTAAACTAGCTAAAAGACTTTGTCCAATTTCACCATCAAAAATCTGATATGCCACTTCTCTATTTGGAAATAGAAAAGGTAAATCTAGAAGCTGCAATTTTGGAGCAAAACCACTAATTCTTGCAGTGGGTAAGAGAGCTATTTCTTGGGAACCCATTTGTAGACTTTCAAACATTTCTCTCGCACTACCTAACTGTCCATTCGGAAAAATTTCTATCATTATCTTGCCACCAGTTCTCTCTTCCACTAATTCTTTAAATTTTAATGCTGACTGATTATGAGGTGTTTCTTCCATAAATCCATGTCCATAGGATACCTTAATTACATCCTGCCTATTAGATGCAAAACTTATCAAGATTAACATAATCATCATTAAAAACACACACAATACAAGCTTAGAAAATTTAAGTTTCATTTTATTACCTCCTTTTTTCTATTAGTATTTAATTAAGCGTTCTAATTTACTAATTGTTTGTCGCTTTACAAACACTCCTTGTCCAGGTTTACCTACAATGCCATTGTCATATACTAATTGACCTCTAATAATTGTTTTTACCGGTTTGCCCTTCAATTTAAATCCTTCAAAAGGTGTGTATTTTGATTTATTGGCTAGCTGATCTGCTTTAATTTCCCATTCTTTACCTAGATCAATAACTGTTAAATCTGCATCTGAACCGATTCCCAGTGAACCTTTTTTTGGGTATAATCCATAATGCCTTGCCGGATTGGTTGAAAGAATTTCTACCAACCTTGATAAGGTAATTCGCCCTTTGTTATAACCTTCACTTACGATTATGGGTACCATGGTTTCTACTCCGGGAATCCCAGGAAAGCTCGTCCAAATATTAAAACCTTCTTTCTTTTTTTCAGTTGCAATTTCATACGGCGCGTGATCCGTAGCAACAAAATCAACATAGCCGTTTTTAAGTTGACTCCATAACATTTCATTGTCTTTTTTTGTTCTCAGTGGAGGTGCAATTTTTGCAAATGAACCCCATTTGCTCATTGCTTCTTCAGCGTTTAATGTTAAATAATGCGGACATGTCTCTGCAGTTACATTAAGACCCTTTTTCTTTGCTTCTCCAACAATCACGCCACCGATACCTGTACTCATATGTACAACATGCATTCTTGCTCCTGTGTATTCAGCAAAACTAATACAAAGCTCAATGGCAACCTTCTCAGCAAGTTCCATCCTTGCTTCAGCCCACGCAGATGCATATAATTTGCCTTCTTTCTGCAATTTATTAATATAGAAATCGCAAAGAACAAAATTTTCAGCATGGACTCCAACCGGTAAACCTGTTTTAGCCACTTCTTTAAAAATTTCAAGCATTTCAGCATCGCTGACTTTGGGGTAGCTCGGTACCGAAGGAGTCATGTAGACTTTATAACCAATAACACCTGCATCCAATTGTTCGTGAATATGATGTAAATCATTATTACGGACGTCTTCTCCGGTTATTCCTCCCCAGAGAGCATAGTCAACATATGCTTTATTTTTAATATGTCTAATTTTGTTTTCCATGCTTTTTACTGAACGCACAGATGGTATGCTACAACAAGGCATATCTATAACAGTAGTAATACCTCCACTAGCAGCGGCTTTTGTACCGGTTTCGAAATCTTCACGGTGCGTGAAACCCGGATCCATGAAATGAACGTGAGAATCTATGCATCCAGGAAGTACTAAATTATCTTTTGCATCAATGACTGTTTTTGCCTCAAGATGTTCTGTATAATGCGTATATCCTGCTATTATGCCATCTTTTATTAGAATGTTTACTTTTATAAGTTGATTGTTTTGCGGTATCAGAGCGTTCTTAACAATAACATTAAAATTCAAGTTTAAAAACCTCCCAAAATATTTTATCAAAACTAAAAAAAATTATTTTTCTATAGAATTACCTCCTTTACCTTTTAAGGGATAGCGAATAGGGTCAAATTAGTATAGTATTTAATGCATCATTATTTTATTGCTAAATATCATTTACTTTTATGTTTTTCGAAAATTAATTCTTTACTTTTTTTTAATTTTTTTGCTTACATTTATTGTATGTTATATTTTTCTAAAGATTCAATTCCTATAATTTTACAGTTTTCTATATGTTTTTTTAAAATTGCTTTTGCGTTTATAATATCTTTATTTAAAATATTTTCAAGCAATAATATAATATTTTTTATTTCGTTCAAAGACTTTTCACCCGATCGGTCTAAATTTTGAGAAATTTGAACAAAAGGATAAATCCGTGTAAATATTTTTATTAATTGTTCATTTTTTGATTCTTTGATTATGCTTAAATGAATGGCTCTATCTAAAGTATTATATTTTTCGTAATTTTCATATTTTGAAAGTTTACCTTTTAGTGTTAAAGCTTTTTCATAATATTTTTTAAATTTCTTATAATCTAAATTTATACAATTTTCTAATGCAAAACATTCTATCATTTTTCTTACTTCGTATATTTCACACAAATCCTTCTTTGTTAATTTTGTAACAAAATACCCAACCCTAGGTTTAACAATAACAAGATCATCTTTTACTAGATTGTTTAAAGCGTCCCGGATTGGTGTTTGGCTTACGCTAAATTCTTGTGATATTTTTTGAATGTATATCTTTTGGTTAAACTTAAATTCGAGGTTAATAATACGATTTTTGATTTCACTATATATTTTATCAATCATAGTTCTATTAAAATCATTTATATTCAAAATATCACCTTCTAATATATTTGATATCATATATTACATATCATATCTTACATATTAATTATTTGTCAAGTAAAGCTTGCAAGAATAATGCTATTACTTTTGAAATATATTAAGAGATGGTTTTATATTATAATTATAGGAATTTTATATCAAGCCTTTATCGCATATAAATAATTTAATAAACTGTCAAAGATAAAGACCAACTCCCCCTATTGGACACGTTCAGAACTTTTAAGGGAAATATTACAACTGAAAATATTAGATTAAATCAGCTAATTCTTCAATATTAGAAGCAAGATTTAACAATTAGAATTTTTATAAAGTCTTTGTAAAAAGAAAAAGCCCTTCAGCAAATGCCAAAGGGCTTGGAATTAGCAAGCTCCCCGGGTAGGATTCGAACTTACAACCTCCGGTTAACAGCCGGATGCTCCACTGTTGAGCTGACGAGTAAGGTTACAAGTAATTATGCCCAAACCTCATCCGAGTTATAATTTTTTAAAACCCAGTCTTTCAATTGCTCCTTAAATGCTGCATAAAGGACGAAGCTAATATAAATGGAATTACTTTTATTAATTTTAACTTCTTTAACTTCGATGAATCTTCTAAATCTTCTGGTTTTTTACTTTTTCTCCTCAATAGCTTCTATATAATCCCCGGGCAGTGAACCTACAATTAAACCAACTACTTCATCTACATTAGTCTTTTTTGTAATCCTCTCGGCTATTTTTTTCCCTCTACGCATAATTAATAGTCTCGTAGCAACTGAAAATACATCATGCATCTGATGACTAATAATAATAACAGAAACCCCGTGAGAGCTCAAAGTCCTTACCAGATTTAATACTTTTTTTTGCTCTGCCACTCCTAAAGCTGCTGTTGGTTCATCCATAATCAATAATTTCGCATTCCAATAAATAGAGCGTGATATGGCTACAGCCTGTCTTTCTCCTCCGGAAAGTGTCCTGATCTTATTTTTTAAAGAAGGAATGTTGATGTCTAAGCGATTTAACACCTTTTTAGATTCTACTAACATATAATCGTGGTCCAGTACATTAATGAAACCTAAAAATTTCTCTAATTTTTCTCGCCCTAAAAAGATATTAGAATAAACGTTCATATTTTCAGCCAAAGCCAAGTCCTGATAGATAGTTTCTATCCCAATTTTTAACGCTTCTATCGGATTACTAATTTTTATCTTGCAGCCTTCAAAAAATATCTGACCTTCCTCAGCATGATATACACCGGAAATTACTTTAATTAAAGTCGATTTCCCTGCTCCATTATCACCTAAAATACCAATAACCTCTCCTGGATAAATTTGCATATCGACATTATCAACTGCGGTTAAGCCACCAAACCGCTTGGTAATATTTTTTACTTCTAATAAAGGTTCCATTATGCCCTCCTTATCTAATCTCCTCTTCTTTATGCACTAATTCAGGTGAAAACTGATCGATTAATACGGCAAAGATAAGTATACAACCAACAGCTATATGCAAATTATAAGTAGGGATACCCAAGTTTACCAAACCTGTCTCTAATGCACCAATAATTAGAGCACCAATAACTGTGCCCATTATTGTACCTTTGCCGCCACTTAAACTGGCTCCACCAATAATCACTGCCACCACGGCATCCAATAAACGGGCACTACCTGCAGGAGCCCTACCGGTAATAAATTGTAATACATACATAACTCCAGCAAGAGAGGCAAAAAATGAAGATATCATATACACTTTAATTAAATGGACTTTTACATCAACTCCTGCTCTTTCTGCCGCATTTACATTTCCACCAATGGCATAGGTATGTTGGCCAAATTTAGTTTTAGCCAGAATAAAAGCAAAAATACCAATAAAAATAAAAGTAATAATTGTTACATTGGGAATAATTGATATTAAATTTTTTAGTTCTTCTCTGGCCAAGTTTTCTGGCTTAGCTAAAAAACTAAAAATCTTTCCCGGTAACCAGTAAAATAGATAACCATGACCTAGCGATCCTAAAGAAGTAGGTAAATTATGAACCGGTACGTTATTACAGATAATTTCTGCAAACCCATAAGCAATACCATACATACCAAAAGTTGCAATAAAGGGAGGTACTCTTAATTTTGCCACTAAAAAACCATTAATAAATCCAGGAATTAGTCCTATCAAAAGGGCAGTTAATATACCTATGGTTATCGCCAAAGGTTGAGAAAACCCTGCTGCCCATAAATCAACCATTACTTTTGCGCTTACTACCGAGCTAAACCCAACCATAAATCCAATAGATAAGTCAATACCCCCGGTAATAATAACGAAAGTTTCTCCGGTGGCTAGTAAAAGCACGGTTGTCGAGGCTACCAGAATATTTTGTAAATTATTTAAACTAAGATAATTCGTTCCGACAATACCAAAAAATACGATTTCCCCAACTAACAATATTAAGATCCACCTTCTGAGTATATTAATTCCTATTTCTTTTGTTTTATTATAATTAATCATTCTCTATGCACCAACTCCGGAAAGAATTGATCGATCAAAATGGCAATAATTAAGATACAACCGGTTGCAATAAATCGATAAAAAATAGGTAGCCCCATCATCATCAATCCGTTATTTAAAGTTCCAATTAACAGCACGCCAATAATGGTACCCCAGATTGTCCCTTTACCGCCTGTAAGGCTTGCTCCACCTATAACTACTGCTGCAATTGCAAAAAGTTCATAACTGGAAGTATATTGTGTGTGAACACCCATATTTAATGTAAAAACTAATAATATTCCTGCAACAGATGCAAAAAATGAAGATATCATATAAATTTTAATTATATTTAAGGGAACATTAATACCTGCTCTTATGGCAGCATCAACATTTCCGCCAATAATATAGGTATGTTGACCAAACTTGGTACGAACCAAAATAAAAGAAAATATAACCAGAATAAAAGTTATCAATAAAATAGGTATAGGAATAATTTTTACTAAACTTAAAATATCCTCCCTTTCGGTCAGTTCAGGTTTTATCAAAAAAGAAAATCCCTTCTTGGGAGAAAAATAAGCCAGATAGGCATTACCGATATCTCGAACCTGTAAAGGTAAAAAACCAATAGGGAATCCTTCGCAAAGCCGCCAGGCTAAACCATTGGTAATTCCCCACATACCTAAAGTTGCAATAAAGGGGGGTACCTTTAATTTTGCCACAAAAAAACCATTAATAAATCCCGGAATAAGACCTAATAAAAGTCCGATAAGCGAACCTGTCATCATGGAAATAATCGGAGAGTAACCAGCAGCATTTAAATCCCGCATAATAATAGAAGAGCTGATACAGACAAAGCCCATAATAAAACCAATGGAAAGGTCGATACCTCCACTGATAATCACAAAAGTCTCTCCGCTGGCTAATAAAAGCAGAGAACTCACTCCTAAGATAATATTAGTAAAATTTCTCAGACTAAAAAAATATTTTCCCAAGAAACTGAACAAAATTAACATGGATATAAGAAAAATGAGTGCCCAATTTCTACCTAAAAAACCTAACGTTTTACTTCCGGTAATTTTATTTAAATTAAATAAAGAATCATTATTTGATTCAGCCATAACCATACCTTTTTAGGATGAAGATATTAAACTGATGACAGAGAGTAAAATAAATACTCCCTGTCATCAGTTTTATGCTACAAAATATTCAAGTTTTTGATAAAACTTTACTTGTAAATATACTTCTGTGCTTCTGGGTCGTTAACATTCTCCTGGGTGAAAACAAAGAAACCTGGAATTACTTTCTTGGGAATTTCTGCTCCTTCGGTAAGATATTTAACACCCCATTCTACACATAAAGCTCCCATCTCTGCAGGCATCTGAGCTAAAATTAAATCCACCTCACCTCTTTTTAAAGCTTCGATTAGTGTTTCCGTCGCATCCCAGGTTGCAACTTTAACAGCTCCTTCTAATCCAGCACTAACCACAGCTTGATACGCCCCTTGAGCACTAAACACATTAACACCAAATACTCCTCCTAAATCAGGATTCTTTAGTAAAGCAGCATTGACTTGAGCAGCAGCCGTTTCCTGGACATCAAGGCAATATTCTACTCCTACCAACTCCATATCGGGAAATATTTTTATTCCAGCACGGAACCCCAATTCTCTACCCATTACACTGGATACATCCGGGTTAGTATTTTCTAAAAATACTTTCCCTTTTCCTCCCAGCAATAGAGCTAACTGCCCGGCAACTACCTGCCCACCCAAGAAGTTATCTGTCCCGATAAAAGCAAGAGGGAAATTATAATTACTTGGTTTGCTATAATCTCCATCTCCAAGATAAGTATCAACTGTAATAACCGGGATACCACTATCGTGAATTTCTTTCAAAACAGGAATTAAGGCTTCTGTGGAAGTAGGAGCAGTAAAGAGTAAATCAATATCCCCTCTTGCGACCAAAGCTTTCAATATCGGTACTTGATATTCAGGTCCCCACGCTTTAGGATATTCTCCAACAATTAATTCTACTCCTAATTCTGCTGCTTTGGCTTGGGCACCTTTCTCCATAGTAAAGTAGAAGGGATCAGCAATGCCAGGCATAAAGGCAAATTTCAATGCAGCTGCACATGTCATT
>Ga0268280_1002093_pt1 | contig 12159 bp, 7 predicted proteins | sample saktaG_9_FD_190139 | JGI IMG/M metagenome (GOLD analysis project Ga0268280, IMG submission 190139) | Saline water microbial communities from Sakinaw Lake, British Columbia, Canada - sak_2011_5_24_40m | ecosystem: Environmental > Aquatic > Non-marine Saline and Alkaline > Saline ...
TGGCTCACGCGGCTATGGAGCAGGGGTATGAGGTCGTATGGATTCCTTCTTACGGTCCGGAGATGCGCGGCGGAACGGCATATTGCATGGTAGTTATAAGCGACAGGCCGATAGGCTCTCCGATAGTAAAGAATCCTAAGCATCTTGTTGCAATGAACCGGCCTTCTCTTGAAAAATTTGCTCCCGTTGTTAAACCGGGTGGTGTTATTATGATCAACAGCTCGCTTATACAGATCGGTTCTGGCCGTAAGGATGTTGATGAACTCAGAGTTCCGGTCACCGATATCGCGAATGAAATCGGAAGTGTTAAGGCCGCAAATATAGTAGCCCTTGGTGCTTTTGCTGCACGGAGCAAGATGGTTGATTTTGAGATTTTGACGGAATCGGTCAAGGCTGAATTTGCTGCCAAGGCGAAGTTGATACCGCTTAATATGAAGGCTCTTGAAAGGGGCAGGCAGGCAGCTTCAAGCTGAAAGAATAAAAAATATCATATTATGAGAAGATTAAAAGTTCCAGAATATATACTGTCGATAAAACCTTATGTTCCGGGAAAGCCTGTTGAAGAGCTTGAGAGAGAATATGGAATTTCAGGTTCCATAAAACTGGCTTCGAATGAAAACCCTCTCGGGCCGTCTCCCAAGGCTGTGAAGGCGATTGAAGGTGCTCTTTCGCGGCTCAACCGCTATCCGGACGGAAGCGGGCATGATCTTGTAATGAAATTGTCGGAGCATCTCGGTGTTTCTCCCGGGAATATTGTTTTAGGAAACGGTTCCGATGAAATTATAGGGATGCTCACAAACGCGTTTCTTGTTCCTGGAGATGAAGTTATTATCCCCATGCCTTCGTTTCTTATGTATGAGATAATGGCCATAAGTGCGGGGGCAAGGCCCGTGTTTGTTCCCTTAAAGTCTCTCTCAATAGATCTGGAAAGCATCGGGGAAAAAATATCAGATAAAACGCGCCTGATTTTTCTGTGCAATCCCAATAATCCTACAGGAGCCGTTATATCCGGAAAGGATTTTGCAAGATTTATTCAAAAGGTTCCGCAGAATGTAATTGTAGTTGCGGATGAGGCTTATATCGATTTTGTCCGTGATGAGAACTGCTTTAAGAGCATTGATTACATTAATTCGGAACATCACGTCGTGACTCTGCGCACATTTTCGAAAATATACGGTTTGGCCGGACTCAGGATAGGTTACGGGATCATGCCTGAAGATATATCGGGTATTTTAAACAGAATCAGACCTCCTTTCAATGCAAGTATTCCGGCTCAGGCAGGAGCTTTAGCCGCTTTAGACGATGAAGCCTTTTTTAAGAAAACTGTGAGACTGGTTCATGACGGGCTTGATTACATGTATGAATCTTTAAAGGATAAGAGAATCAGGTTTTTCCCTACCCAGGCAAACTTTTTTCTGATTGATACGGCAAAGAACGCCGATGATGTTTTTGAAAGAATGCTGAAACTTGGAGTGATCGTAAGGTCGATGACATCATACGGGTATCCCGAGTATATCAGGGTCAGCGTCGGGCTCCATAAAGAAAATATCCGTTTCATAAAGGCTCTTGAGAAGGCCATCTTATGAAAAACCGGCCGGATTACGGCGAAAAACTCATTCTCATAACCATAGACGGCCCGGCAGGGGCAGGAAAAACCACGGTCAGCAAAATACTTGCCGAACGCCTTGGGTATAAATATATTGATACCGGTGCTCTATACAGGGGTGTCGCATATGAAGCACAAAAAGCAGGTGTTGCAAGCGATGATGATACCGATCTTGAAAAACTTTGCTCCACTCTTGATTTTGAATTTGCAAGAGATGAAAAGGGACTTCGCCTTTTTTCAAACGGAGCCGATATTACAGGTGAGATAAGAACTCCCGATATATCGATGCTTGCATCTGCAGTTTCGGCAAGGCCGGTTGTCAGAGAGTGCCTTTTTGCAATACAAAAAGAGCTTGGTAAGGAAAAAGGCGCTGTTTTTGAGGGACGGGATATGGGAACAGTGGTATTCCCTGAGGCTGAAGTAAAATTTTATCTTGATGCCTCAGCGAAGACAAGGGCGGAAAGAAGGCATATAGAGCTTGCGGGTAAGAAAGGCTCTCCAACGGCAGCGGAGATAGAGAGAGACATCAAACTCCGCGATGCAAACGACAGCAACAGACGTCTTGCTCCCCTCAAACCGGCCGAAGACGCGGTTATAATAGATTCGACCGGCCTTGGTATTGAAGCAGTTGTAAATCGCATGCTTTCCCACATAAGAAAACGGTTTTCTTAAACCTGCTGTTTACATAAGACTTTTTTACGAGTCCATCAATCTTTCTTATCCGCATTCTTCATTAAAAATAATGGTTCTTCTCCCAATTAGTTGGGAGAAAGGGTTCAAGGATTCAAGGGTTCAGGCGTTTGTTTTCTAATGATTTCATCAAAGCTTTCAACATCCTTTCGACCTCTCCGATATTGCCGATGAAGTTCTAACAGGCTTTCCTCATTAGATAACCAAGATCCCCTGCAAATAACAATATCTGCGTCTCTAATTCAGAATAAATCTTCAGACATAGTCGGTCAGATTTTTGCCAGATTATTAATTCTTTATAATTTTTAAGCATTCAGTAGCTCCCAAACATTACTTCGTGGCACTTAAACCCTTTTCGCCTCAACCAGTTTTTTCACTCGAACCCTTGAATCCTCAAATCCTTGTACCCTTATAAAATCACCAACTCTTTTGGAGGTGATCCAAAAATAATAAGAGGTCTGTAAAAATAAGATTGTTTTTTAAAATATAGTCTGATACAAATACCAAGTTATGAGTAGCTATTCAGAATATTGATAGCGATAAAAAAGGCTAAGGGGGTACTTTCTTTTCATGGAAAATCTGGTTAACGGCACTAATAATGAAAATCCAAAACAACAAGGTTTGTCGGATTCGGGAGCAGTTGATGATGACAAGCCGCAGGATGTATTGTCAAAACCTTATGCATCGGATGAAAAATCATCTGAAGATGCAAAGGGTCATGACGACAGCATGGAAAAACTGATGGACATGTACGATGAAAGCTTTAAACGCTTTCAGGAGGGTGAAGTTGTCACTGGCAGGATAATTTCTATAGACAAGGATTATGTTCTGGTTGACATTGGCTATAAATCCGAAGGACAGATAAGAATTCACGAGTTCAGGGATGAAAGCGGTAATATTAACGCCAAGTTCGGAGATACGGTTGAGGTTATGGTGGAATGGTGGGATGATGAAGAGGAGCGTGTCATTCTGTCGAAAGAAAAGGCTGAAAAGGTCAAGGTATGGGACGATATAAAGAAGGCACACGATAGTGACGAAACCGTTGAAGGCATAATACTGAGCCGTGTAAAAGGCGGTTTTTCAGTTGATATAGGGGTTCAGGCTTTTCTGCCCGGGTCACAGGCCGATTTGCGCCCGATAAGAAATCTTGATGAGCTTGTAGGCAAGACATTTGTTTTCAAGATATTAAAATACAACCGAAAACGCAGCAATGTTGTACTTTCTAGGAGGGCTATTCTTGAACAGGATCGCGATTCTAAAAGAACGGCCACTCTTTCCTCAATTACTGAAAATAAAGTTGTTGACGGCTTTGTCAAAAACATCACCGAGTACGGAGTCTTTGTTGATCTTGGAGGTGTTGACGGCCTCCTTCACATCACCGACATCTCATGGGGCAGAGTCAAGCATCCTGCTGAAATGTTTACTGTCGGAGACAAGATAAAGGTTAAGATACTGAGTATTGATAAGGAGAAGGAGAGGGTATCCCTCGGTATGAAACAGCTTACCGAGGATCCGTGGATAAGGGCTTCAGAAAGATATCCTATCGGTTCACGTGTTACGGGAAAAGTGGTCAGCCTTACCGACTACGGCGCTTTTGTTGAGCTTGAAGAGGGAATCGAAGGCCTTATTCATGTTTCAGAAATGTCGTGGACCCGCAAGATTCGCCATCCTTCCAAGGTAGTTTCAGTCGGCGAGACGGTCGAATCGGTTGTTCTTGATATAAAACCTGAAAACAGAAGGATTTCCCTTGGCGTAAAGCAGGTTGTCCCAAACCCATGGGATCTGATAAGCGAAAACTATCCGGTTGGAACAACTATTGAAGGAAAAGTAAAAAATATAACGGATTTCGGAATATTCGTCGGTATAGATGAAGGCATTGACGGTCTTGTTCATATTTCGGATATATCCTGGACGAAGCGCATCAAGCATCCTTCCGAGCTATATAAAAAGGGGGATATTATACAGGCCATAGTTCTTGCAATCGAGAAAGAAAACGAAAGATTCTCGCTGGGAATCAAGCAGCTTCAAAAAGATCCGTGGGAAACAGTCAGTGAGAGATATGTGGCCGGCAAAGAGATAACCGGAACAATAACAAATGTTACGGATTTCGGGATATTTGTAGAACTCGAAGAGGGAATAGAGGGGCTTATCCATGTATCTGAAATCAGCAAGGAAAAAACAAAGACCCCTGTTGGAAAGTATAATGTCGGAGAAGTAATAACCGCCAAAGTTATGAATATAAACAGCGTTGAAAGAAGAATCGGTCTTTCGATAAAACGCCTCCAGATGGATGACGAACAGGGCATACTTAACGAGTATATAAACAACATAAAACCTACAACATCCGCTTTCGGAGAGATTTTGCGGGAGAACCTCCAGGAGAAATTAAACGGGGAATGATGATTCATTAAAGCTAAAGCAGTCGAACGGAAGGCTGTTTTAGCTTTAAAAAATAATTCCCGTTTCATCCAAACAGAAAAAATGTTTTCACGCAGGCATCCATATCTTTTTTTCATTCTTGTCTTATCCTCGGTTTTTTTCGCGGCTATTCTTGGGATTTCCACACTCATATTTCTCGGTACCCGGAATTCCAACTTTAATATCGGTGATAAGGTTGCAGTCGTTGAGATATCCGGCGTTATTACCAATGCCAAGGATATTGTCCAGGATATCAAGGAGTTTCGAGAGGATGATTCAGTAAAGGCTATTGTTTTAAGGATAGATTCGCCCGGAGGAGTTGTTGGGCCTTCCCAGGAGATTTTCAGAGAAGTCAGAAAGACAGTCGGAGTAAAGAAGATCATTACTTCCATGGGTTCGGTTGCAGCTTCCGGAGGGTATTATATAGCAGCCGGCACGGACGGCATCATGGCCAGTCCCGGAACGATTACAGGCAGTATAGGCGTTATAATCGGTTTTACAAATTTTGAGGAGATTTTACGAAAGATCGGGCTATATCCTGTTGTTGTAAAAAGCGGGGAATACAAGGATATGGGATCTCCTGTCCGGAAAATGACCGAAAAAGAAAAGAAGGTGCTCCAGTATTTTGTGGACCAGACTCACCGTCAGTTTGTGGATGCGGTCTCTGAAGGACGCAGGATGAACAGGGACAAGGTTAAAGCCCTGGCAGACGGGCGCATATTTACCGGCGAGGAGGCAAAAGCCCGCGGTCTTGTGGACCGTATGGGAAATCTGGAGGATGCCATTGAATGGGCAGGCCGTATGGGCGGGATAAAAGGAAAAGTATCAGCGATTTATTCGAAAAAAGCCGAAATCTCCTTCTTGGAGTATTTCATGGAAACAGCCATGAAAAAACTTGTTAACAGTTCCGTGAATCCGGGACTTTATGTCGGCTACATCATGAAACCTCCCATTTGATTAAGGGTCTGGCATACGCAAATATCTCGCCATCAGGATTATTTCTACAGAGTCGCAGTATCTCCCAACCCATCGCGGATTATTTCGGGGATGTCATTTATCAGCGATATCACGCTGGACGGCTGTCCCGGAACAGGTCCTCCGTCTATTACCATATCTATTCTTGTACTATAGTATTCATTTATTAAAGATGGGTTATCGAAAACGGAGCCGTCAGGCATTGTGGCGCTTGTAGTGATGATGGGATTCCCGAGTTCTTCCACAAGCGCAAGACAGATTTTATTTTCAGGGACCCTTATTCCTGCTGTTTTTCGGTTTGTCAGCATTATTTTGGGTACGAGTTTTGAACCTTCAAGTATAAATGTATATGGTCCCGGCAATAGACGTTTCATGGTCTTATAGGCATAATTCGATACCTTGGCATAGTCGCTGATGTTTTTGAGTCCCGAACATATAAAGCTGAAAGGCCTTTTTTTATCCCTTTGTTTCAAAAGATATATTTTTTCTATTGCCTTTTTGTTCATAATATCGCATCCGATTCCGTAATATGTGTCCGTCGGATATGCGATAATACCGTCATTTTTCAGAACCTCGACTACTTGCCTTATAAGACGTTTCTGCGGATTATCTGGATTGATTTCAATAATCATGATTATTTTTTTACTATGCCTGCCGCTTCTTTGTCAAGGCAAAGGCAATTTAATCATTGCTAAAGAAAGCCCCTTCTGCTATTCGGGAAAATAATCTTTTTTGCTGGAAAATGTTTTACGCATTTTTATAAAAAAGATTAATTAAGCAATTAACATACTGTATATATTAATATTATGGAGGTATTCATGGTCAAGGCAGAACTTGATGATGCCTATTCATTTGACGATGTTTTGCTTGTTCCGAACTATTCCGATGTGCTGCCGAAAGATGTTAATACGGTTACGCAACTGACGAAAAACCTTTCATTGAATATTCCTATTGTCAGCGCAGCCATGGATACGGTGACCGAAGCACAGACCGCTATAAGCATGGCAAGAGAAGGCGGAATAGGATTTGTCCACCGCAACATGGGCATTAAAAACCAGGTCATGGAGGTGGATAAGGTAAAAAAATCGGAAAGCGGCATGATTGTTGATCCTGTCACGATTCATCCTGATCAGAAGGTTCGTGAAGTGCTGAAGCTGATGGAGGAATACAGGATTTCAGGAGTGCCCGTAACGAAAGGCAACCAGCTCGTTGGAATAGTTACTAACAGGGATCTGCGTTTTGAAACCAACCTTGAAAGGAAGGTATCCGATGTAATGACAAAGGATAATCTTGTCACCGTTTCGGAAGGGATTTCACTTGAAAATTCAAAAATGCTTTTGCACAAGCACAGAATTGAAAAGCTTCTCGTTGTTGATAAAAAGGGCCGGCTTACAGGAATGATAACAATCAAGGATATTGAAAAAATAAAAAAATTTCCGAATGCCTGCAAGGACAGGATGGGGAGGCTCCGGGTAGGAGCCGCCGTGGGTGTCGGTCCCGACATGGAAGAACGGGCGGAGAAACTGCTGGGTGCAGGCGCCGATGTCATTCTGATCGATACTTCCCATGGCCATTCCAAGAATGTTATGGAGGCTGTCAGGATTTTAAAAAGCACCTTCAAGGATATTGAGCTTATTGCCGGAAATGTTGCAACCGAAAAGGGAGCAGGCGACCTGGTAAAAGCCGGAGTCGATGGAATTAAGGTCGGAATCGGTCCCGGTTCCATCTGCACAACCCGTATTGTAGCAGGCGCGGGAGTGCCGCAGTTGACGGCAATAATGAACTGCAGGAGGGTTGCCGATAAGACCGGTGTTCCTCTTATTGCGGACGGCGGCATCAAGTTTTCAGGCGACCTGACAAAGGCAATAGGTGCCGGAGCCCACGTGGTAATGATAGGCGGGCTGTTTGCCGGAACGGAGGAGAGCCCCGGCGAGTCGATATTTTTCCAGGGTCGGAGCTACAAGGTGTACAGGGGAATGGGTTCGCTTGAGGCGATGAAGTCGGGAAGCAGGGACAGGTACTACCAGGGTGATCAGACCGAGGAAGACAAGCTTGTTCCGGAAGGGATAGTCGGGCGCGTTCCGTACAGAGGTACGCTCTCTGCGAATATTTTACAGCTTGTCGGTGGACTTAAAGCAGGGATGGGATACGTCGGTTGCCGGACTCTCAAGGAATTGAGGGTAAATGCAAGGTTTGTGAAGATAAGCGCAGCAGGATTACGTGAAAGCCATGTTCATGACGTAATAATCACCAAGGAAGCCCCCAACTACCGGCTCGACTGAGCTGGATAAGGTCGAATAAGGTCGGATAATGCCAGGGACATCTTCTTCATTCGTTCATCTTCATGTTCATACCCAGTACAGCCTCCTTGACGGAGCCATAAGAATCAATCATCTCCTCGACCGTGTTCGGGATTTCGGGATGGATGCTGTGGCCTTAACAGACCACGGCACTATGTTCGGCGCCCTTGAATTTTATTTGAGGGCGGTTGAAGAGGATATAAAACCCGTCATAGGATGTGAATGCTATCTTGCCCCGCGAAAGCTCACTGACAAAACTCCTCAGGACAGCAAGGGAGTTTCACATCTTATACTTCTTGCCGAAAACAATGAAGGCTACGGAAATCTGTGCAAGCTTGCGTCGATCGCACAGTTGAAAGGCTTTTACTATAAGCCGCGAATAGATAAAGATGTGCTCAGGGAGTACAGCAGCGGCCTCATAGCCCTTTCGGCATGTCTGCACGGTGAAATTCCGGCCCTTATCGGCATGGAAAAATTCGACGAAGCGGATGAAGCCGCGCTTTTCTACCAGGATCTGTTCGGGGAGAATAAATTTTTTCTTGAACTCCAGCATAACGGAATAGATGTTCAGAAGAAGATAAATGAAACCCTTATCGACATGGGAAAAAGGCTTTCGATCCCCCTTGTAGCAACCAATGACTGTCACTATCTTGACAAGAAGGATGCCAGGGCTCATGAGATTCTCCTGTGCATCCAGACCGGAAAAACCGTAAAGGATCCGTCTCACTTTAAATTTGAAACCGATCAGCTATATTTCAAGTCCGGGGAGGAAATGGCTTTATTTTTTGCCGGAACCCCCGATGCAATTGAGAATACGGCAAAGATAGCGGCAAGATGCAATCTCGAACTCGATTTCAACAATTATCATTTCCCGAAATTTAATACTTCCCCAGGCCAGACCGAGGAGGAACTTCTCGAGATTAAAGTAAGCGAAGGTTTTGAGCGGGTGCTGCTTAAAATAAAGTCGAAAAATCCCTCTGTGGATGAGGATTTTTACAGAAAGCGCCTGAAGCATGAAATGTCGGTCCTTGTTTCAATGGGCTTTTCGGGATATTTTCTTATTGTCGCCGATTTTATTCAGTATGCCAGAGAAAACAACATTCCTGTCGGTCCCGGGAGAGGATCTGCGGCAGGCAGCATTATTGCATACTCGCTTGGAATTACTGATCTTGACCCTATCGAGCACGGACTGATCTTTGAGCGTTTTCTGAACCCGGCCCGTAAAAGTATGCCGGACATAGATGTCGATTTCTGCATAAACGGACGCGACAGGGTATTGAAATATGTTGTCGATAAGTATGGTCAAGACCGGGTTTCCCAGATTACAACCTTCGGCTCAATGAAGACGCGGGCGGTAATAAGGGATGTAGGGCGGGCTCTTGATATTCCGCTCCGCGAAGTTGATGAAATTGCGAAAATGATCCCTGATGTTCTTAAGATAAGCCTTGACGAGGCGTTAAAACAGGAACCCAGGCTGAATGAGCTGGCCGGGCAGAAGCCGGAGATTGAGGAACTGATAGGCATATGCAGGACTCTTGAAGGACTGCCGCGCCATTCATCCACTCATGCTGCAGGCGTTGTCATAGCGGACAAACCGCTTGATGAATACCTTCCGCTTTACAGGGGTAAAAACGGCGAACTTGTAACCCAGTACGACATGAAACGGGTTGAAAAGATAGGGCTTGTAAAATTTGATTTTCTGGGGCTTCGCAACCTTACCGTTATAGCAAACACTCTTTCTTTGATTTCAAAACAGGGGAAGACTCCTCCCGATATGGAAAAACTATCCCTTGATGATCCTGGCGCATACCGTCTCCTTTCCGCAGGCGATACGACCGGGGTCTTCCAGCTTGAAAGCAAAGGAATGAAGGACCTTCTGAAAAGGGTTATACCTGAAAACTTTGATGATATAACCGCTCTTGTTGCTCTTTACAGGCCCGGTCCCATAGAAAGCGGGATGATAGACGATTACGTGGAAAGAAAGCACGGGCGGCGATCCGTAGAATATCCGGTTCCTGAGTTAGAGCCTATCCTGAAGGAGACTTATGGTGTTATTGTCTACCAGGAACAGGTAATGAAGATCGCGGGCGTTCTGGCCGGATATTCGATGGCTGAGGCCGACGATCTACGCAAGGCGATGGGCAAAAAGATTGCAGAGATCATGGCGGCGCAGAGGGAGCGTTTTGTGAGCGGAGCGGTTGCACACGGCGTAAAGAAAGAAGATGCCGACAAACTTTTTTCCCTAATTGACAAATTCGGCGGCTACGGGTTCAACAAGTCTCACAGCGCGGCATATGCTCTTATTGCTTACCAGACCGCGTTTTTAAAGGCGCATTATCCGGTTGAGTTCATGGCTTCGCTTTTAACCAGTGAAATGAATTCCACCGACAGCGTGGTGAAATTCATAGCCGAATGCGGCAGTCACGGAATACCGGTTCTTCCTCCCGATATAAATGAAAGCGATAGAGAATTTTCCGTTAGCGGCACGAAAATAAGGTTCGGCCTTGTGGCGGTCAAGAATGTCGGCGAAGGAGCGATTGAGGCGGTTATTGAGGCACGAAATGAGAAAAATTTTTCTTCACTGTTCGATTTTTGCGAACGGGTTGATCTGAAAAAAGTAAACAAGCGCGTCATAGAGAGCCTCATAAAGTGCGGAGCCTTTGATTCGACTGGCGATTACCGCTCAAGGATGACGGCTTCTCTGGATGATTCCGTAGAATACGGACAGAGGGTACAGAGGGAAAAAACAGGGCCCCAGATAGGCCTGTTCGGGGCTGCAAAGGAAAATGAAACCGCCAGGGATCTTCCGCGCATGCCTGAAATAGACGAATGGGAAGAAAAGGATCTCCTTGCCTTTGAAAAGGAATATCTCGGTTTTTATATAACGGGGCACCCGCTGAACAAGCATGAAGAACTCCTTTCTAAATTTACGAATGCCGACTCTATTACAATTAAAGATATGAAGGACGGCGAAATTGCGAGATTCGGGGGAATAATAGTAAACTCGAGAATTATTCAAACAAGGAAGGGTGATACGATGGCATATGTTGTAACGGAAGATATGCACGGGAGCATTGAAACCACCGTTTTCCCTTCCGTTTATTCCTCGGTCAGCGCTCTTCTTGTCGGTGAGAGGCCTGTTATTGTCCAGGGCAGGATCCAGAAGGATGAAAAATCACTGAAAGTGCTTGCAGATACCCTGGTTCCTCTTGAGAAGGCCGAGGAAATATGGACTGCAGAAATACATTTCAACATTGATGTAACTATATCAGGCAGGGAATCCCTGTTGAAACTTAAAGAGATTTTTATGAACCATCCGGGTGTGACGAAAGGGTTTATCCATTTAAGAAATCCGGATAAAACAGATGTGGTAATAGCTCTTCCCGATAGCATGAAAATAAAACCAGGTATTCGGCTTACAAGGGAAGTAAACGAATTCCTAGGATACGGGACCGTTTTCACCGTTTGTGCCCCGGTAGAAAATCACACGAGAAAAAACAATAATTATTACAGAAAAAACGGAAAGGCGTAAAGAGAATATGCCTGATGCAAAATACAGTATATACCCTGTTCTTCTTGCCGGCGGAACAGGGACCCGTCTCTGGCCGGTTTCAAGGGAGCTTTATCCGAAACAGCTTGTCAGATTCATCGGCGATTATTCGCTGGTCCAGAGTACAATAAAGAGGCTTGAGCCCATTCTTGATACCGGTAAGGTAAGGATAGTCTGTGCGAAAGAGCATTTTCATGAAACCGCAAGGCATATGGAAGGAATAGGCGTTCGCTCAGACGGCAGGATCATATGCGAACCGTGCGGGAAAAATACCGCGCCTGCCGTTTTGCTTGCACTTCTTGATATCCTGAAAGCTGAAAAAGATGCGGTTATATGCGTTTTTCCTGCCGACCATGTAATAAAAAACATATCTCTTTTTCACGACAGGCTTAAGTCGGCCATAAAACTTGCCGAAGAGGGCTATATTGTCACATTCGGCATAAAACCCCATTACCCTGAAACCGGATACGGGTACATAGAAGGAGGCATAGAGATCTCATCGGGCGGATGCCTTATCAAAAGATTTGTCGAAAAGCCGGACAAGGAGACTGCCGAAGGGTATATCAGTGCAGGTAATTTTTACTGGAATAGTGGTATGTTCGCATTCAGGGCCGGTATCA
>Ga0268280_1002094_pt1:0-5000 | contig 12157 bp, 7 predicted proteins | sample saktaG_9_FD_190139 | JGI IMG/M metagenome (GOLD analysis project Ga0268280, IMG submission 190139) | Saline water microbial communities from Sakinaw Lake, British Columbia, Canada - sak_2011_5_24_40m | ecosystem: Environmental > Aquatic > Non-marine Saline and Alkaline > Saline ...
GACATGTTCAAGGCGCCGCCGACCTTGATATCAAACCAGTGATCAATGCTGTAGGAAAGAAAATTGACGGAAACGAGAAAAAGGACAACCGTGGGTATCAGAGAGAGGCCGACAAAGGCCGCCACGAGTTTTGTCCGCAACTTTGAGCCAAGAATGCCATGTCTCCGCTCATAGACAAGCTTGACCACATTTCTGACGATAAGAAATATCAGCAAAAGGATCAGGATGATGTTGATATTGATGAGGCCGAAAATAAGAACGTTATGCGAGAAAGGGATCAGGCTCTCAACACTCGACAGGCGGCTCTCGATATACGTCAGGGCAACGATGAAAAAGAACGTGACGATGATGAGGATCCGCTCTCTGCGCCGCCTTCTCTGTTCCTTGATATCGATCTGTGAGCTTCTCAAATTTGCAACTCTTCACTACGGCTTTTAGGGGTTACAATGGGTTCCTTATGTTGAGGCAAAAGGCTAAGGGCAAAGGGAAAAAGACTCAGAAAAAAAGAAATCTCAAATTTAATCTTCCCATGTTTATTCTTGAACCTTTCGCCTTTTGCCCTTTGCCTTTAGCCTATTTGTACACAAAATCCTTTCTTTCCCATCCGGTCTCAAAATCCCACAGGGAAACGAAGAAAAAGACGTATTCCATGCGCAGGGGCAGGCGGACCTTGTCCAGCTTCGCCTTTACTTTGACGTAGTAACGGCCGTCTTTTATCAGCTGACTCAAGGGTGCCAGCGCGGCGGCGTTCACCTCCTCCATGGCTCTTTTGGCTTTATCAAAGTCCGAGAATTCAAGGGGTCCCCTTCCATTTCCGCTGAAGGTTAAATAGAAGATTTTCTTAACATTATCGTATTTGACGGTGTGCCTGGTCACTCCGGAAACAAGCTTGCTGTCAAACCAGAAATCCCTTTCCCTGTAAAGCTCTAGGAAAAAAGTAAAGGTCGTGGGAATGCCGGCAAGGATGGCTTCTTCCATCTTCTTTGTAAAACAGTCCTTTACCTTGAAGTGCACAAGCAGGTCCCTGTCGCTTGTGTTGATCAGGAAGTCGGTGATTCTGGCTTCCAGACTGTATCCCCTCCCGGGCACAAGAATAACAGACCCCAGAATCATGAGGACAACAAATATCTTTTTAAGCATGGAAACTCCTTTGCGGCTTTTTGTCCGGTCAGGAATTAAACGAATAGATTGAGGCAATACCGGTGAAATTTTTTATATCGGCTGGATATACTAAGAAAGGAATAATAAAAGCAAGCTATATTTGCTTGGGTAGAGGCGGTTGTCTTTTCAACTACTCAACATTAAAGGGCTTTCCGTCCCGCCTTCATTAAGGCCTGGCCAGCGTTGACGGCATCATACCCCAAAGGGGCATCTTCCATTCTGTTGATTTTCTTTTCCCCGTCAAAGTGGCTCACAACAGTCCAGCAGTCCGGCCGGGACATGAGTTCCCTGAGAAGAAGATTATTGAGCCGGTGGCCGGATTTATTACCTATGAAGTGACCGATGATCGGCATGCCCAGAAGGAAAAGATCGCCGATGGCATCAAGAACCTTGTGCTTTATCAGTTCATCGGGACATCGGAGGCCTTCTTTGTTGATAATTTTCTCATCGTCCAAAACGATGGCGTTGTTCAGAGAGCCTCCAAGGGCAAGACCTTTCGCCTGGAGATATTCCACATCCCTCAAAAATCCAAAGGTTCGGGCCGCACATATATTCTGCTCATAGGCATCGTTAGAAAAGACCATATGATAGGTCTGGTCCCCGATGAGGGGATGATCGTACCCGATTCGATAGGTGATTTGAAACTCTGAGGAGGGCAGAAGCTTTGCCTCCCCCTCTCTGTCGGAAACGGAGACTTCCTTTTTAATGACGATGAATCTCCGGCCCCTGTTCTGAACTTTCGTGCCGCAAAGCTTCATGATATTGACAAAGGGGAGGGCGCTTCCGTCCATGATCGGAACTTCAAAAGAATCGATTTCGACGACAGCGTTGTCAACACCCATTCCCCGAAAGGCCGAAAGCAGGTGCTCAACCGTGGAAACCCTCGTTCCATTCACGCCAAGCGTTGTAGCCAAGGTTGTGTCGAATACATTCCGAAGCTCCGCCTTTATCCGATTTTCACCTGAAAGATCCTTGCGGACGAAGACAATGCCTTCATCAACACTGGCGGGTTTCAATGCCATGTTGACCTTCCGGCCCGAATGCAAACCGACGCTGTGGCACCTTACTTCACTTTTTATCGTTCTCTGAAGATACATCTTGTCCTGTTCTTATTTATTTCCTGGCTGAAAGCGCATTTAAAGCTAATTTCGCTTATTCCGTAATACAATGCAAGCAACATCCATACCACCCGGCCAATATTTCAATTATGCCGCCATTTAATCTAACTTCCTGTTAATATGAATTGTTCTCCGGTAATTCGAAATGGGGATTCTGAAAGATGGAGAAGAATTCTGTCTTCTGTGTTGTGGCCGACACACTCCTGAAACATAATCAACGCAATAAAAGGATTTTTCCCTTTTTTAGCCCTTTACCTTTTGCCCTTTGCCTTCTGCATATCTCTCCTTCTCGCTGTATATGCAGCCGCAATATTGCTGCCTGTATAGACCCAGTTTCTTTGATGCTTCAACACCTTCCTTCCATCCATCCCTGAAATCGAGGTAGAAGAAACTCATCCCAGTCTGCTTCGCCAGGGCCTCGCCGGTCTCTCTCACGAGATCGTGGTTCTGGAATCTGCTGTAGAGGATCGTCGTTGTGAACCCGTCAAACCCTCCGGAACGGGCCATCGCCGCCGTTCGGGTGAGACGAAGATCGTAACAGTATCGGCACCTGTCCTTTTCCCTGAAGGTAATCGTCCTGAAAAATTCCTCCAGGGTGTAATCCGCCTCCGCAAGAACCTCCAGGTCATTTCTCCCGGCATAATCCTTCAGGGTATCCAGCCGCCTCCGATATTCGAGATAGGGGTGGATGTTGGGGTTGTAAAAAAAACCACGGACCTCATGCCCCATCTCCCTCAAAATCCTCAAGGGATAGATGGTGCAGGGCGCGCAGCAGATGTGCATCAAAATTTTCATAACAATCAGTTTCTAGTTTCAAGTTTCGAGTTCAGAGTCCAGAGTTCAAAATATTTTACAACCCTGAAGAGCGTGTTCCTCTGATATGAATCCCTTTTAAGCAACCTTTGACCTTTCGGGCTGTTCAAAAATGTCCAGATGCAAGGCGCCCGAAATTCCGAGGAGCGAGGCGTACTATGTGGCGTACGTTGAGCGACGAGGGATAAGGGCAACACCGCAGATGGGCGTTTTTCAACAGTCCGTTAAAATAGTTCTTTTTGGTTCGTCCAAACCCTCCCGAAATGCTCGTAGGCCAGCTTCGTGGCAACGCGGCCCCGTGCCGTCCGGTGCAGATAGCCCTCCTGGATGAGAAAGGGCTCGTAAACATCTTCTATGGTATTTCTCTCTTCACCGATGGCCGACGAGAGACTCTCGATACCCACGGGTCCTCCCCCGAATTTATCAATCAGGGTGAGCAGGATCTTGCGATCCATCTGGTCAAACCCCCTGTGATCGACCTCAAACATTTCAAGGGCGCTTCTGGCCACAGAACCGCTGATGCACCCGTCGGCCCTGACCTGGGCAAAATCCCGCACCCGCTTCAAGAGGCGGTTCGCAATGCGCGGCGTTCCTCTCGAACGGCCCGCCACCTCGCGGGCCCCTTCAGCATCAATGACGATCGAGAGAATCTTCGCCGATCTCTTGACGATAATGGAAAGCTCGTCGGGTGAGTAATATTCGAGCCGGAAACTCATGCCGAATCGATCCCGCAGCGGAGAAGTGAGAAGACCCGCCCTCGTCGTCGCCCCAATCAGGGTAAATCTCGGAATTTTAAGCTTCATCGTCCGAGCCGAAGGTCCCTGGCCGATCATGATATCGATGTTGTAGTCTTCCATGGCGGGGTAGAGAATTTCCTCTACCACATGAGGCAACCTGTGAATTTCATCAATGAATAGGGTGTCCCGTTCGTGGAGATTCGTCAAAACTGCCACGAGATCTCCAGGGCGTTCGATGACCGGACCGGAGGAGACCTTCAGATCGACTCCCATCTCCCTTGCCGTGATGTACGCCAGAGTCGTTTTACCAAGCCCGGGAGGACCATAGAGGAGCATGTGGTCAAGGGCCTCGTCCCTCTTTTTCGCCGCCTCAATAAAAATGGAAAGGTTCTCTTTGACCTTTTCCTGCCCCACATATTCACTAAGGCTCCTGGGGCGCAGAGTGATCTCGTAACCGTTCTCGTCTTCGAGTTTCGCGGGGCTGATGAGGGATTCTTTCATAATACAATGGTTCCAGAGTCCAAGGGTTTAAGGATTCGAGTTAAAAAATTCGAGGACGTTTCCTGACTTGACCCCTCGAATCCTGCTTTTCTCATTTTGCCAGTCTTTTCAAGGCTTTTTTCAAAAGCGTCTCGAGAATCACGTCTCCATCCGCTTCCTCAATCACTTTCTCTACCACATCTTTTGCCAAACTGTTTTTATAACCCAGGTTGACCAGTGCCGAAAGGGCGTCTTCCTTGACGCGCTCACTCGAATCCTCATCAGATCCAGGAAAGGGTTCCTCCTCCACAAGGATAATCTTGAGCAGTTTGTCTTTCAACTCGAAGATCATCCTGTCAGCCATTTTTTTTCCGATTCCCGGAATGCTCACGAGCTTTTTCAAATCCTCCGTGCAGACGGCCCTTGCCAATTCCGGCGCCGCAATACCGGAAAGGATATTGGTCGCAAGCCTCGGTCCGATTCCTGCCACGGAAATCATGAGCTGAAAGACATCCTTCTCCTCCGACGTCCGGAAACCGAAGAGCTGAATGGCGTCCTCTTTTACATGAGTATGGATCTTCAGGGAAACCGGCAGGCCGATGTCGGGGAGTTCATAGAAAGTGCTCAAAGGAACAAAGACATGATAACCGATTCCATGGACATCAATCACGATGCCGTTCACGGATTTCTG
>Ga0268280_1002096_pt1 | contig 12150 bp, 8 predicted proteins | sample saktaG_9_FD_190139 | JGI IMG/M metagenome (GOLD analysis project Ga0268280, IMG submission 190139) | Saline water microbial communities from Sakinaw Lake, British Columbia, Canada - sak_2011_5_24_40m | ecosystem: Environmental > Aquatic > Non-marine Saline and Alkaline > Saline ...
ATTGTAATTATCTCCCGCTTCTACTGCCCGCGTAGCCTGATATCGGAGATCCCAGGCCAGTCGGTTGATTCCCTTTGCGGCACTTTTCCGGATGATCCTCACTGGGTTGCCGGATGCATCTGAAACAGTAAAGGTGAGCACCGGAGCCAGTTCATTTTTTTCGGATCTTAATTCTTCCTCCGTAGGCTGAGGAATGGGTTCCCCCTTTTTGAAAAGTGCAGATTCCTTTTCCATCCGTTTTTCTTTAAGGGTTTTCGGAACATCTTTTAAATAATAAGTAAAGATGGCTCCAAACTCGGGATTTTTAGCAATATAGGGAGTGGATCCCTGACCGTACTTTGAATCAGAAGGAAGGAACATTAAAGCATCTTTAACCGGAAATATATAAGCGTCCTGATCCATCGTTTCTTTTTTGAGATCGCGAAGCGGTGAGAAATCATCCAGAATGTAAAAGCCCCGGCCAAATGTTGCGAGGACAAGATCGTTTTCTCTTTTTTGCATGGCCATATCCCTGACCGGGATGGCCGGCATCCCTGATTTCATCTGAATCCAGTTTTTCCCTCCGTCAAGGGTGAAAAAACATCCGAACTCGGTTCCGGCAAAAAGAAGATCAGGCTTGATCACGTCCTGCAGAATGCTGTGAACGGTTCCGTTCACGGGCAGGTTTCCGCTGATGGAAGTCCAGGTCTTTCCCTTGTCTGTGCTTTTTAAAATATAAGGTTTGAAATCATCTCGGAGAATATTGTCGAAAGCAGCATAGACCACATTCTCATCAAACCGGGAAGCAAACAGATCGCTGACATATGTGTTTTCAGGTATTCCCGGGAATTTGTCCGTTTTTCTCCAGTTTTTCCCGGCATCTTCAGTAACCTGGATCAGACCATCATCCGTTCCGGCATAAAGCAGGTCTTCTTTTACAGGAGATTCATCAAAGGAAATGATTGTGCCATATAGGGAGGTCGATACATCTTTCTGTACAGCGTCAATGCTCCAGAATTTTCCCATCACAGGCCATTTGTTACGGTCAATTTTGGCAGTAAGGTCATCGCTGATCAACTGCCAGGAATTTCCTCGGTCATCACTCCTGAATACTTTATTTGCCGTACAGTACAGTCGCGTATGGGCGTGCGGACTGATCAGAAGAGGCGTATTCCAGTTCCATTGGTAACTGTTTTCCCCTTTCCGGGGTTCAGGCCTGATATCCACAGCTTCCTGGCTCTTGCGGTCATAACGCACCATGCCCCCATACTGAGATTCTGCATATACGATGTTGGGATCCTCCGGATCGATTTGTGACCAGAATCCATCCCCACCGTTGGTGACAAACCAGTCATCACTTAATACACCGGCAGAGCAGGTATTCCGGGATGGGCCTCCAACACTGCTGTTGTCCTGCGTACCTCCGTAAATATAATAAAAGGGAGTGGAGTTGTCGACCTGAACCCTGTAAAACTGGGTAACGGGCAGATTTGATTTAAAAACAAATTCTTTTCCGCCATCAAATGTTTCGTAAACCCCTCCATCTCCTCCGATAAAAAAATGAACGGGATTATCCGGGTCAAGCCAGAGTGCGTGATCATCCACATGGCGCTTGTTATTTCCGACCGGTTTCCAGGTTTTTCCGCCATCTTCTGTATATTGGGAAACAGTCTCAACCGAGAAAACTTTATCCGCGTTTTTAGGATCACAATAAATCTCATTATAATATTGTCCCTGGGCTACATGATTGCTCATTTTCTCCCATGAAGCCCCCCGGTTGAGGCTTCTGTAAAAACCTGCTGCGTCTGGAACCGATTCAATAATTGCATACACGATATCCGGATTTACCGGTGAAATGGCCAGACCTATCCCCCCCATATCCCCGGTAGGAAGTCCTGAACGGAGGGTGTCCCAGCTTACTCCGGCATCGACCGACCTGAAGATGGCAGTTTCCGGCCCGCCCCCTATTTTTGTAAAGACATGCCGGCGTCTTTGTTCTGAAGATGCATAAAGTACATCCGGGTTCCTCGGATCCATCAGTACGTTATTGATCCCCGTATTTTCGCTGATGTTAAGGATCTTTTTCCAGGTTTTTCCCCCGTCTGTTGTTTTATACAACCCCCGGTCACCTCCCGGGCCCCACACAGATCCTTCTGCCGCCACGTAAACGACATCTGAATTCCGGGGGTCAATCTGAATCTTCCCGATCTGGCGGGATTCTTTCAATCCCATGTTTTTCCAGCTTTTGCCTCCGTCGGTGCTCTTGTACACCCCGTCGCCGTATCCCAGCGAACGCTGGTGGTTATTCTCTCCCGTCCCGGCCCAAACAACGGCTGAATTATTCGGATCCATGGCCAGACATCCGATCGCATAAGAACCATAATTGTCAAACACCGGCTCAAAAGTGGTTCCGTTATTCACTGTTTTCCAGATATGTCCGGAAGCCACGCCAACATACCATTCGCTGTGATTTACGGGATTTACCGCAAAATCGGCAATCCGCCCTGAACAGAATGCCGGACCGATACTGCGGAATTTCAATCCGCTGACCAGTTTCGAGTTAAACACAGAATCTTCTTTGGGTTTATCCTTTTCTTTGGCGTTTAATTTGACTGACTTCTTTGTCCCGGATTTATTATTGGCCGGCTTATTTTGTGAATATGCATGAACGGTCATACCCATGACCAGAACCAGGGAAGCAATAACTGCGGAAATTTTTTTCATCTGATTTTAAGTAAAAAGTTTACGGATTGAGGATGTATTGAGTTTGATAATGCCTTTTTCGGTAATGATCCCGGTAATATACCTGGCGGGTGTAACATCGAAAGCCGGATTCAACGCGGATGAACCCGGGGAGCAAACCCTGATTTTCACGCATTGTCCGTGATCATCCAGACCTTCCTGGTAAAGCACTTCATCCGGGCTTCTTTCTTCTATGACGATATCCTTGCCTGTTTTACAATTCAGGTCGAAAGTTGAAGTCGGAGCTGCAATATAGAAGGGAACACCCAGGGCTTTGGCAGCAAGGGCTTTTTCGAAAGTTCCTATTTTATTGGCGGTATCACCGTTTGCTGCAATACGGTCAGCCCCGGTGATCATGATATCGATCTTTCCCTGCGCCATCAGGGAAGCGCCCGCATTATCGGGAATGATCACATGGGGAATGCCTGCCTGATGCAGCTCCCAGGCGGTCAGCCGGGCGCCCTGTCCCCGTGGACGGGTTTCATCAACGTATACAAAAATTTTCATGCCCGACTCATGGGCAAGGTAAACAGGGGAGAGGGCGGTCCCGTAATCGACAAAGGCCAGCCAGCCTGCATTGCAATGGGTTTCAACCCTGAATCCATCCCTGATCAGGCTCAAACCATACGTTCCGATCTGCCGTGAATCCGCTGCATCCTTATCTGCGAGACGCTGGGCTTCAGCCATGGCATCAAGGCGGTTATTCATGCCACGGCCATATACTTTTTCCACTGCATAAAACAGGTTCCTGGCTGTAGGACGCGTTGATTCAATCTCGAGACGGGCCTGTTCTAAATATGGAAGAAATTTTTTTTCAGGCGCTGCCCTGAAAGCCAAAGCCATCGCAAAACCGGCCATGGCGCCGATGGCTCCTGCTCCACGGATTTCCATGTTGCGGATCGCGTCACAGCATTTTTGATAATCGCTTACGCTGCGGATAATAAAGTGAAACGGAAGAAGGTTCTGTTCAATATAGGAAACCTGGCGGCCATCTGACCAAACTGTCCGGTAATGCTGTCCATCTACCTTCACAATGCGTCAATGGACCGTTAGTACGGTATCCCTTATGTCCTGAGATTTTAACTTGATCAGGGCTGATCCGTAAAAAATATTTGACTGGGAAGTCGCATAACAATTGAAATAATATTGCCGCGGATAAAGCCTCGGGAAATTGGCCCTGCCGATGCCATTGGTTGCAGCCCTTCTGACCATCATGTTCTTGCCCATACTGTCCTGGGAAAAAGCGAGATTTACATACTGACCGGGAAGTAAAATCCCTTCAACGGTTTGAACCGTTACTGAAAACGTCACCGAATCCGGTCCGGTATCTTCCCAGTCGGGAAGAGGATTGTCATTGGTTTCCAGCTTGTTGCATGAAAAAATTAAAAGAGTAATGACCCCGAGGGTCAGCATCAAGGAAAACAGTTTTTTTGTTATGCTTTCCATACCGCTTTAGCTTATATGATTTTAAACCCAAGACTTACGACCCAAACATTGTTATGGGAATTGAATTTAAGGTTTCCGACATCTTTGATCAGCTGGTTTAAACCGAACTGATAACGCACATCGAGGGTGAATTTCCAGAGGTCAACCCCGGCTCCGGCCTGGATATTCCAGTTTACGGTATTGATATCGGCCTTGGTAATCGGATCGGTAATGTTTTCTGTGCCCTCAATGGTTTTATTGACAATGATGGAAGCCGCGGGACCGGCCAGAATCCGCAGGTTCAGGTTGTTGTTCTTGATGATTTTAAAGCCCAGCAATAACGGAATATCCAAGGATCCTAATTTGACATTTTGTTTCCAGTTTGAAATATTGCTTGTAAAAACACCTCCCTGGGTGGTGTAATACAGTTCAGGCTGTACGTACAATCTTTTTCCGATCCGCAGAAAGGCCCCGATCTGAAAGCCGGATTTGAAATTCGTTGTGATTGTGTCCATGTTAACAGATAACTTGGCTGCATTATAACCAACCTTGATGCCAACATTAAGTCCTGCAAATACAATGCTTGCTGAAAGCAGGAAGACAAAAACCAATAAATATTTTTTCATAGGAAATGGATTTGGTTGAAAAACAAAAGTATAAATAATAAGGTAAATTCTGCAGAATAAATCAAAAATCGCAAATCAAAAATCGTAAACGGTTTATTTTAGCCTATTAGCCCAAATCCGGTATAAGGCACAAGGGCTTCCGGCACTGTGATTCCATCGCTGGTCTGATTATTCTCCAAAATTGCGGCAACAATGCGCGGCAAAGCCAATGCGCTTCCGTTCAGCGTATGGACCAGTTGCATTTTTCCATTCTCATCTTTAAACCTTAGCTTCAACCGGTTAGCCTGAAAGGTTTCAAAATTGGAAACCGAACTGACCTCAAGCCAGCGCCCCTGCCCGGCCGACCACACTTCCATATCGTAGGTCATTGCTGAAGTAAAGCTCATATCTCCTCCGCAGAGTTTCAGCACACGGAAAGGTAGTTCCAGTTTCCTGAGCAATCCGCTCACATATTCCCGCATCTCTTCAAGGGTTTCATAGGAATGCCCGGGGTGAACCACCTGCACAATTTCAACTTTATCAAACTGGTGTAAACGGTTCAACCCCCTAACGTCTTTTCCATAGGAACCGGCTTCGCGACGGAAGCAGGCTGAGTAAGCCGCATTTTTCAGGGGCAGGTCGCCGCTCTTTAAAATCATGTCGCGATAGATATTGGTGACCGGGACTTCTGCGGTAGGGATCAGGTAAAGGTCATCCAGCGGAACATGATACATCTGGTCATCCTTATCGGGTAATTGTCCAGTGGCGTAAGCTGAAGCGGCATTCACCACGTAGGGAGGCTGTACTTCCAGATATCCCGCCTGCTGTGCTTCCTCCAGAAAAAAATTGATAAGCGCCCGCTGCAGACGGGCTCCTTTCCCCTTATAAAGCGGAAATCCTGCTCCCGCAATCTTGGTTCCGGTAACGAAATCAATGAGGTCATATCGGGTACATAAATCCCAGTGGGGCAAAGCGTCGGGAGAAACAGGTTTTATTTCTCCTTCCTGGTGAACGCATAAATTGCTTTCAGCCGATTTGCCGGGAGGGACACCCGCATGCGGAAGGTTTGGAACTTTAACCAGCAGGTCATCCAGGGCTTTCATGATCATTTCAAGGCGTGAATTGAGCTCCCTGGCAGTATCCTTAAGCTGGACCGTTTGGGCTTTCAGCCGGTTCGCCTCCTCCTGCTTTCCTGATTTAAACAATATTCCGATTTCTTTGGCAAGGTTATTCCCCAGGGCCTGGGTATCGTCAAGCTGCTTCTGGGTTTCTTTCCGGGCATCATCCTGAACAATAATTTCACGGATGATTTCACGGCCGTCAAAATTCTTAACTGAAAGCCTTTCCACAACTTCCGCTTCATGTTCCCGGATATAAATTAACTGTAACATGCTTCTATTTTTTACAAAAATAAAAAAAACGGCAGAGAAAATTCTCTACCGTCTATAGAAATAAATTTACGGCGCAAAAGGCCGAAAGACTTTTTAATTTACCTGTTCTTCAAACGGAAGAACGGAAACATAAGAACGGTCCTGCCGCTTTTTCTTGAATTCCACGATGCCATCAATCAGGGCATAAAGTGAATGGTCCTTTCCGATTCCGACATTCAGCCCGGGGTTGTGAACGGTTCCACGCTGACGGATGATGATATTTCCTGCTTTGGCAAACTGTCCGCCATAGATCTTAACTCCTAAACGTTTGCTGTGCGATTCGCGGCCGTTACTTGAACTTCCCGCTCCTTTTTTGTGTGCCATAACACCTTACTATTTACGGTTTACGATTTCCAGTTTCCTTGTCCATCCTGTTACTCTGCAACAGGCTCCCCTTCTTCCGCCTTGGCTTTTTTAGCCCTGACAGCTCCTTTAACACTGATATTTTCAATCAGGATTTTACTGAAATCCTGACGGTGCCCGCTTTCTTTTTCATAACCCTTGCGACGCTTTTTCTTGAAAACAACCACCTTATCACCCCTGACATGATCCAGGATCTTCCCGGTAATTTTGCTGCCTTCCACATGTGGCTTGCCAACAGTGATCTTCCCTTCATGGTCGAGCAACAATACTTCGGTAAATTCTACCTTGGTCCCGGCATCACCGGTAAGCCGGTGTACAAAGATCTCGTCATTCTTTTCCACTTTGAATTGCTGTCCGGCGATTTCAACGATTGCGTACATTTTTTACGGATTGATGTTCATAAAATTGGGAGTGCAAAGTTATAAAATTTTTCATTCCGGCAAGCATTTCCGAAAAAAAATGAAATCAGGAACACCGAAAATTTCCGGTTTGGCCTTGTTTTTTTATAAATTTGCAGGATAAGCATGGTCAAGCGGGTAAAAAAGCACCTTTATCGTTTTTGCTTGTTTGTGGAATTTTTCCTGACAAGCCAGGTGATGTTTTCCCAGACACCTGATTTGCTTTCTGCCACCCTGGTTGGTGCCGTAACGAATGCCGTCACAGGCTTACCCGTTACCGGAGCCCATATCACGGTGAACGGTGTTACCACCCACTCGGTTTCGGCCGGAGTATTCAGCATGAACATTGATCCCGCGGGTACTTATCCGGTTTCCTGCGCAAAAGCAGGGTTTGATTCTTTTACCACGCCCCCGGTATCTTTTTCGCCGGGTGCCATTGTGTCCCAGAATTTTCAGCTCTGGGAAACCCCGAACCCTTCTCCGGCTTTAAGGGCTGTCATGGATACGGCCAATCAACGGATTTATCTTTCATGGGACAAACCCGGGGGATTATATGAATTGTTATACGATGATGGGATACAGGATAATTTTACCATTTGGGCGACCGCGGGGAATATGAATGCCGTGAAGTTTACCCCTAAAGGTTATCCTGTTCTGGTCACAGGCTGTTCCATTAACCTTGGGAAGGCCTCCAACTACCCTCCGGGCAGCAGTCCCCTCGTGCCTTTTCAGGTAATTGTACTGGATGCCGGGGGAGCCGGAGGAACGCCGGGAAATGTTCTGGCCGGCCCCATGGATGTGATTCCGGCCAGCCTGGGCTGGATTGACTTTACTTTTCCCTACCCGGTGACATTGAACGGGGGAAATTTTTTCATTGCCATGATTCAGGGAGGGAATGCCCCGAATGCCGCCGGTATCGCCATCGATGAAACTATGCCACAGTACAGGAGTTTTAACCGTTTTATGAATGGCAATGGACCCTGGTTGCCGGCATCCGGAAATTTTTTAATGCGGGCACTCGTTTCAGGTCCCGGAGGTCCACCCGATCTCCCTGATAATGAACAGGGACTGTTAGCTTATCAGATTTGGCGGCTTCACCAGGGAGAAGAAATGAATCCCCAGGCATGGACTTTTCTGGGTACGGTCAGTTTGAATGAAACCGTTGATCCTTCATGGCCTGCTTTCCCATGCGGGGCCCATCGCTGGGCTGTGCAGGCTAAATATACCGGGAACCGTTTGTCGTCAGCCACCTTTTCCAATGTGCTCGGAAAATGCTGGACCGCCCCGGTTACCGTCAACCTTAGCCTGAGTTGTGATGCCGCCAATCCGGCAGGAACCCTCATTACACTGAAAAACCTCGTGTACCAGGATACTGTTTATCATGCATTCCTGACCAATTCCGGACAAACAACATTTCCCAGGGTATGGAAAGGTTCTTATGAGATTAAAGCAGAAAAATTCGGCTACCTTGATTATATTGGCAATTGCTCAGTGAATGGCCCTTTGAACCTGGACGCTTTTCTGCTTCAGATTAAATCGCCCCCTACGAATATCAAAGTTGACAGCATGAGTTTACGGGCGGTATGGGATGTGCCGTTTTATACGGTTCCCCTCCTGCAGGAAGACTGGTCATCCGGTAATTTTATATCCGGAGGATGGGTTCTTGATGGAGGGACTAACTGGAGAATATCTATGACGGCAGGTCATCCGGCCCCGGCCGCCTTTTTCAGCTGGGCTCCACCCGTGCCCAATTATGAACAATCTTTGACCAGCCGGATTATTTCCGGTAAAAACAGTTCCATACTGAGCCTGAAGTATGATATTTCACTGGATAATTATTCCACCTCAGTCCTGGACCAGATGGCCATTGAAATTTTCGATGGAAACACCTGGCATACCTTGAAAACATGGAACAATGCCGGTGGTAATATTCCATGGACTACCGACCTTCTGGATATTTCTGCCTATACCAGTACCAATTTCAAAATCCGGTTCCGTTCCTTTGGTGTTGACTCCTACCAGATCAACGGATGGTACATCGATAACATCCTCATCAAAGCCTCTGAATCTGCTCATTTACTGGCACCCTGTATTCATGGCTATAATTTTTACCTCGACAATACGCTGCTTTCTACGGTTACAGAAAACAACCTTACCATTCCGGGGAAATCAGTTAAATATGATTCTGCCTATAGGGCATGTGTACTTGCTGTCTATTCCAGCGGGTACTCTGATAATAATTGTACCAACTTCAAATCCAGGTTTCTTTGGCCACCCTCCAATCTTCATTCAGAGCTAATTGAAAATAATGTGTTTCTAAGCTGGAATAAACCGAGGATCCCTTCCGATACGGGTGTACTTATCCCGCCGGGAATTATGGGATACAATATATACCGGAATGGAAACCTGTTTACCAGCCTGACGGGATCCGATGTCCTTTCTTATTATGATATCGGCCTGGAACCAGGGAATTATTCCTATGCCATTGATGCGGTGTATGACTTGACTCCGTACGGGTTCCCCGGTCAGGAAGCCGCATCCATGATGGCTGGTCCGGTATCTGTTCTGGTTCATTACGGAAGGCTGCTGCCTTTCACAGAGCCATGGACCCAGGGATCATTTTCATATAACGATTGGCGTTTTATACCAGCACCCGGAAACTGGTCTGTGAGCCAGGAAACAGGCAAACCTGTTCCTTCCGCTTGTTTTTCTGGACTTCCTGAATTGTTCAATTATTCCTTCGCGCTGGAAAGCCCTGCCCTGGATGCTACCCCCTTTGACTGTGCCAGGATATGGCTTGATTTCGATCTTAAACTTGTCGATAAAAATGCAAGCGGTAAGGAAAAAATGATCCTTGAAGTTTATTATAATAATTCCTGGCATAAAAAAATTGAAATAATCAATTCCGGAAGCATTGACTGGACTTCACACCATATTGATATCAGTGTGGTCAAAGGGAAGGGATTTCGTTTCCGTTTCAGGGCTTCAGGCGATCATTCCACGGATATTACCAGCTGGTTCGTTGATAACATCAGTGCTTATGCCATTTGCCTGCCGGCCACAAACCCTTCCGGCGAAGCATGGGGTAACGACATCCACCTTGCCTGGAGCCCCCCTCAATGCAACGGAGGCGGAATCCTGGTCCAGGAAGGTTTTGAAGAAGCCGGATTTCCCCCACCCGGCTGGACGCGGATTACTTATAATATCTCAGCTACCTGGAGCCATACCGGGATCGGACCGCCGATCGGGGTGCATACCGGGAACTTTTCCGCAGGTTTGTCATGGGATTATAACCATCAGGATGAATGGATCATTGCCAGGAATGTTTTTGTCAATGGAAACCTGAAATTCTGGAGCCTGGCCTACCAGGGATCTGCCCATGGCGACCATTATTACGTAAAAGTTTCTACCGATCAGGGCGGAAGCTGGGAAATCCTGATGGATCTGTCCACGCTTCCTCCTTTTCCAGGGCCGGGAGGGTATAACCATTGGCAGCAGCCATACCTCATCGATATGTCCCCCTGGATGGGAGACGTGGTCGACATCGCCTGGCATGCACTTGACCAGAACGCACAGGGATTATGGTATTACTGGGGGATAGATGATGTTTCCCTGGGGGATAAAAAAATTGTCATGAATCCTGACCCCTGCTTGTATGACGTTTTCAGGCAGAACAACCCGGGAGGGGATTACCTCCGGGCAAACAATGCTCCCCTGACCGATACAACCTATACAGATCCAATGCTTCCTGCTGGTTTATACCATTATTATATAAAGGTGGTGAATGAAGACTGCAGTGAAACGCTGACTTCTGATACCATTTCAGTCGATGTCGTGACTTCCGTAGGAACCCTTGAGGATCAATCTGTGAAAATTTTTCCAAATCCGGCAAAAGATTGGATCAGCATAAAATCCGATACCCCGCTCACCCGGCTTACCCTCACGGATATCCTTGGGAAAGTGGTGCTGGATGAACAAATAAAACAGGAATCTGAGACCAGACTGGATATTTCAGGATTCAAACCCGGCTTGTATATTCTGAAAACGTTTTCAAAAAAATCCTGTCAGACATCCCTGCTTTCCATCCACCAATAAAAAACCCGCCTGGAAGCGGGTTGGAAAAGGTAAAAAGAAACCTTTAATCTTTTTTAAACAACAATACGGAATTTCCGATTGAACAACCCGAAAACGGGTCGATGATTTCCAGGGAGGTTAAATCAATATGTCTTATTTCAATTGGTGTGACTTTTTTGGGATCCATGGAAGTGATTTTAATGATAAGGCCTTTTCCATTCAGCTTCCATGTGCCTTTTATGGTGGTTTTCTGAGTAACTACCCGGGCTGTATGATCGCTTTTAAATTCAAGGGCGGTGATCATTTCCGGAAATTTTGCAAGCATTGCAGAAAGATCGTTTGTGCTGGAAGGTTCCCTGATCATCTTTTTCATTTCAATCGCTTCTGAAATACCGGAGGATGACTGGGATTTTTCCTGCTCTGAAATTTCAGAGGCGGGGGATTTAAAGCCTGTTATTTTTTCATACTTCCATGACCCGACGACCAGTTTACTGTTGGCTTTGTTTAAGGTGCCGCAAGAAGAGAAAAAAGCGCATCCGATTATTAGTAAGATGGAGGATTTTAAAAGTTTCATGATTAAATTGTTTTTATAATGAAAGATAAGATTTATTGGCCCGCAAATGTATTGATTTTTTTCAGACAGCTCCCGGCTAAATAAATTGGAAAATATTCAATAAAATTTGGTTTTAGTTAAATAAAATGTTTTATATTTGCTGTCGGTGTAAAAAAGCAGGGGTGCTTTTTTACCATATATAGTGCTAACGCAAACATTATCAGTCATTTGGGCGAAGGTCTGAAATGGCGTAGTTTTATGTAGAGAATTCCTATATATATATCAATTGTAAAATTGATCCCCATATTATGTTTAATAATTATTATAAACTAAAACCTTAACATCATGAAAATTGTTACAAAGACTTTGCAGGTGCTGATGGTACTCTTACTCTTGGCATTTGCATTTCAGAGCAAAGCTCAGGTGACCTTGTTTACTGAAACTTGGGAATCGGCTGCTGTTGGGACTACACCTCCGGCAGGCTGGGGAGTAGACCTTATGAGCTACACCAACTATACGTCCTTCGTTAATGGAGGCTCGACTCCCACTTGTGCCAACTATGAAGGTAACCGGATGGTTAA
>Ga0268280_1002100_pt1 | contig 12131 bp, 7 predicted proteins | sample saktaG_9_FD_190139 | JGI IMG/M metagenome (GOLD analysis project Ga0268280, IMG submission 190139) | Saline water microbial communities from Sakinaw Lake, British Columbia, Canada - sak_2011_5_24_40m | ecosystem: Environmental > Aquatic > Non-marine Saline and Alkaline > Saline ...
AGAATCGAAAAAACGATTGGAGCAGGAAACGGAGGAGCTTAAAAAAGAAAAAGGTAAGACGGCCGCTAACGTCGAGGGCTTAAGGTCTAAGCTCTACGCCGCCACGAAAGAATCTAAAGAACAGGCTGACAAGGCATCGGGGCTCGAGGAGACGCTTAAAGCCCGCGATAAAAAGATAGCCGCCGGCGAAAATCAATGCAGGGTGCTAGAAGCCGCGAAGACGGCCCTGTCTTCCGAATTGGAAAAATCCGAGGCGGGCACGAAGCTTTTGTCCGAGCGGGTATCGGCGCTCGAGATCGATCTGGAGGCGCGTGACAAAAAGATATCCGATATGGACAAAGCACACGCGAAGAACGTGGAGCTGGCTAAATCCGAATTGATGTTGAAAATACAGGCAGTTGAAAGAGAGAAGAAAGATCTGGACGGCAAGATCTCCCAGCTCGCGCGTGAAATAGACGCCAAAAATAAGAGGCTTAAAGAGAGCGAGGATTTTTGTAAAGAGCTGGACGCTTCGGTCAAGGACGCGGCGCTCAATCTGAAGACCGCTGAAATGGAGAAGAAGGAGCTCGAGAGGGAGAAGAGAGGCCTTGAGGGAAAGATATCGCAGCTCGCGGATGAGATAGAAGCGAAGAACTCCCGCATAGATGAGATCGAATCTTCAAAGCGGGAACTTGATGAAATGATAAAAGAATCCGCTTTAAGCGTCAAGAAAGCGGAGGACGACGCGAAAGAGTCCGAGGAAAAGGCCTCGCAGTCGGAATTTCGGCTGGCGACGGAGATAAAACGCCGTGAGGCCGATAAGATCATGGCCGAAGAAAGCGCAGGTAAATTTAAGTCCGATATCGACGCGCTTAAAGTTATAATCGGCGAAAAGGAAAAGTTGGAGAGCGAGCTCCGTGATTTAGCGGCTTCGCTTAAGGCCGAGATAGAATCGCGCGACCAGAAGATAGAGCGCGATATAAAATACTGCGAGGGACTGTTAAGGGAGATAACCGAACTGCGGAAGAGGAGTAAGGCCTCCCTCTTCAGGGCGAAGTAGAATTTAAAATATGAGAGCGAAAAAACAACTTTTTTTAAATTATAAGGGCGGCACAGGGAAGACTAGCATCTCCACCGCCTACGGCCAGTATCTTGCGATGTCCGGGAAGCGCGTGCTGATGGTGGATCTCGACGCGCAGGCGCATCTTACGACGTGCCTGAATGAGGAGTCCGTATATCACGAAAAGAGCCTCTATAGCGTTATAGTCAAAGGGGAAGACCTAAAGAGCGTTATAGTAAATACGTCCACACCGAACTTAAGTCTCATACCGTCTTCAATATCCCTTTCGTCACTTGAACTTCCGCTCTTCAGGATGCCGCTCAGAGAATTCAGATTAAGAAAGGCGCTTAAGAGCGCGGAGAGGGATTACGATTACATAATAATAGATTCAGCCCCGACCATCGGACTCTTAAGTCTTAACGCGATACTGGCCTCCGATGAGATATTGATACCGCTTTTGGCGGATTTTCTGTCGTTTCACGGACTCAAGATACTTCTTGAGACGCTGTCGTCGATAGAGAAAGATTTTTCATGCTATCTCGGCAAGGCGCGCATATTTTTAAACAGGTACAACGAAAACTATCCCATATGTAAAGAATGCGCCGAGGCCGTGGCGCAATTTTATCCGGAGCGCCTGCTTAAGACGGTGATCAGAGAGTCTGTGGAAATAATGAACGCTTCAAGCACGGGTAAGTCCGTATTCCAGCTTTATCCCGAATCCAAAGCATCGGAAGATATAAAAAACCTTGTGATCGAGGTCAACGGAGGTAGTTTATGAAGAAGAAGTTCGAAGATAATGTCGCCGGCTCCACGCCAAGGGCGAAGACCGGAGAGCCGTCCCTACCCTGGAAAGTCGAAGAAGTGGACCTTTCGGGAATGGAGATGAGGGAAGGGGAATATGAGGCGCTCTCAAGCCAAAAAGCGCCGCTTGCGACCCGATCGGCATTTCTCGTAACCCTGGTAATAGCGGTATTTCTCGCCGCGCTGTATATGATAGTGGTAATGGCCGGCGAAAATGAAAGTATAAAATTGAATATCTCGGCTAAGGAGAAAGAGGCTGCCGAGCTCCAGATTAATATCGATAAAATAAGCGCGGAAAAAACCGTCCTGGAAAAAAGTTCGGAACAGCTCGAGAAACGTATCGGGGATCTCGGCGCGCAAAAAGAGCTCTTAATCGCCGTGCTTGAGAGCATGGCAAAGAAGGATATTACGGCTGAGATCGCCGGAGATACCGTTACAGAACCCGCCCAAGAGGTTATCTCTACAGGCGGAGAAAACGCGGCGAACATTCAGTGAAGACCCACGTTCTCATAGCGCTGACCTGCTTATTATTGTCATTTGCCGCCATTACGGTCTCCTACGGCGGCTCGCCGGCAGATGTAATGGCGCAGGGCTACGACGAAAATTCCGTGGCATCACTGCAAAAACTCGCATCCTCTTACGAGTCGTCAAAAGATCTCAAAAACGCAGAGCTCATATTTAAAAAAATAGCCGCTATTCGCGCGTTGTCCGCAGGAGAAAAAGTAACGGATAAAGATTACAAAGCCGTTTACGCGGCATTGAAAGACTTAGTCAGGATATATGGTTTACAGGAAAGGCCGGCGGATGTTGAAACGGCTTTAGAGCGCTCGATCGATATGGGCTTGCGGTCGTCCGATTCCGGACTGCCGGAAGTTAAAGGCGATATCGAAGCCCTCGCGTCGATGTATGAGTCGGAAGGAAAGTATGAAAAAGCCGAAGCATCATACCGCCGGCTGATACAAGCCATCGACAGATCTAACGGCTCATGGCCTTCCGAGAAGTCGTCCGCGCTTTCAAATCTTGCCGGTATTTATAAGGCCGAGACGCGTTACTCCGAGGCTGAAGCCCCGCTTAAAGCAGCCATTGATATAACCGCAAAATCGCCGGACCCGGAATCCGCGGCTATGGCGGTCTATCTGAATAATCTCGCCACGGTCTATTCACACCAGAAGAAATATTCCGAAGCCGAACCGCTCCTCATAAAAGCTCTGGATATAAATGTTAAATTATCCGGAGAGGAGAGCGCCGAGGCGCTTCTCGGGCTCAATAATCTCGCCACGGTCTATTCATATCTGGGAAAATTCGACAAGGCCGAAGAGCTTTATAGACGCTCCCTGGCGATAAGCGCGAAGACCCTGGGGCCGGATAACGTTGGACTTGCGGATAGCCTGGGCGGCCTAGCGGCGGCCTGTTCATCTCAAAAGAAATACGCTGAAGCCGAAGAGCTGTTGAAACGGGCGATTATTATAAGCCAGGGCGCTCTCGGCCCGGACGATCCGGCTAATTCAAGATTCTTTAACGATCTCGGCATGCTGTATGAGGTTCAAGGCAGACAAACCGAAGCGGAGCCGATGCTCGCCAGGGCAATAGAGCTATCCGATAAAACGGTTTCGACTTCTCCGGACAGGGCGGGGTATCTCAATAATATGGCCTTATTGCGCGAATCCCAGGAAAGACCGGCGGAAGCCGAAGAGCTTTATACCCGCGCGCTTGATATTGGCGCAAAGTCAAAGAACAATTATATCCCGGACAAGATCGTGTCGCTGACCGGCCTGGCGCGGCTGTCGAAGGCAAGGGGAGACTATAAAAATTCCGAAAAATTGTATGAAGAAATTCTGAATATATCAGAGAACTCATCACAAGCGCCTCTTCCCGGATCTTTCGAGAAGGCCTCCGCTCTTTCCGGGCTCGCAGGAATTTATAAGGCCGAAAGGCGTTACTCCGAGGCGGAGACCCGGCTTAAAGAGGCCATAGAGATAGTCGAGAGGTCCGTAGGGCCGGACGACCGTATGGCGGCCGTTTACCTTAATAATCTCGCCACGGTTTATCTATGTCAGGAGAAATATCCGGAAGCCGAACAGCTCCTTCAGAGAGCTCTCGACATAGACGTAAAATTATCGGGCCAGACGAGCCCGGATATATTGACGGATCTGAATAATCTCGCGGCCGTTTATTCGGGCCTTGGTAAATACGATAAAGCCGGGGAGTTTTACGCCCGCGCGCTCGATATAAATGAGCGATCTCTCAAGCCGGATAGTAAGGAGATAGCCGCCGGCATGCGCAATCTGGCGTCATCCTATCTGGCTGGAAAGAGATATGCTGAGGCCGAAGAGGTTTTAAGGAAGGCGCTTTCAATAAACGAGAGCGCATTCGGACCCGACGATCCTTCAAACGCCGGGATCCTGAATAATCTGGCCGCGGTATTGGCCAATGAAAAAAAATACGCGGAGGCCGAGCCGCTCCTGGTAAGAGCCCTGACTATAGATCAAAGAGTGCTCGGATCGGATCATCCAGACGTTTCTACGGACTTAAACAATCTCGCGAACATATACATGAATCAGGGAAAATACGCGGAGGCCGAGCCGCTCCTTTATGTGGTGCTTGCGATAGATGAAAAGACGTTCGGAGAAGACCATCCAAACGTGCTAGGCGATGTGAAGAATCTGATAGCCGTTTACGAGGCTTTAGGAAAATATTCTGAGTCGGAGCTTTTTCATAAAAGGGTGATAGCTGCCGTCGGAAAATCTTCCGGAAACTCCGGCGCCGATTTTGCCGGGGCTTTAAACGCGCTGGCCTCCTCTTATCGTATGCAAAAAAGATACGCCGACGCCGCCGCTCTTCTTTCGCGCGCGATAGAACTTCTGCGCGCTTTGCCGGATCCGGACACTGGGATACTTACCATGTATCTTAATAATCTCGCCGCCGTTTACTCATACGATGGAAAATACGCGGAGGCCGAGCCGCTATTGAAAGAAGCCCTCGAAACGGATATCAAGACCCTTGGCCCTAACCACGCCGATACGCTTACGGATTTCAATAACCTTGCCGCCGTATATACGGCTCAAGGTAAGACGAAGGAAGCCGAAGAGATCCATAATCGTATCCTGGATATAAGCCCCCCAGTCGAATAAAATGGGGACACTCATTTTTCATCAGTAAAACTGTGTAAAAATGGGTGTCCCCATTTAATATTGAAACGCTATTGACTTATTGTGTAGTATTAAGTATACTTATTCAAAAGTTAGTTACTAACTAAATAACAATGTAGGGTGTGTTTAAGCCTCTACTTACGCCAGGGTTAAGCAAATGAAAATAGAGCATGACGAAAAATTCACGCTGCGCGGGCTGTCGGAAAAGGAATCGAAGAACCTTTCGGTATTCGGGCTCATAAGATCAAAGGGCCTCATATCCAGGACCGATCTGTCAAAAGACACCGGCATCAATATAGTATCTATATCAAATTATGTTAAAGATTTCATTATTAAGGGATTATTATATGAAAGCGGATTTGAGACCTCTAGCGGCGGAAGGAAGCCGGAGCTCGTGGAGATCTCTTCCAAAGACGCTTCGGTAATGGGCATACACATTGATCAGTCGGAAGCGACGGTCACTATCTGCGGCTTGGGCGGGAATCTTATTGAAAAGAAAAAAGTTCCGGTCTCGGAGGCATTTGGCGCCGGCGAAGCTATTGTTAAGGCCGTTAATTCAGGCGCCGCAAAGATAAAAGCGATAGGCCTCGTGAGCTCCGATGACCATGCGCCTTCCGGTTCGGCCGTCTCATCCATAGCGGCCTCTCTCGGAAATTCGCTCAAAGTGCCCGTTTTTTCCGGAAACGCTATATACGCCGCGGCGTTCGCGGAAAAATTTTACAACGATAAGACCTCACCATCGGACCTTTTGTATGTGCATTCCGGGCTCGGAGCTTGTGTCGCGGCAAAAAATTTTGAATTACTAAGCTATACGGATAACCCCAAGGAAGATACAAAATACTTAAGGCCGTGGGGCCAGCGTCTCTCGGCCCGGAAGATGGCCAGGGCCGAGGTGGAGAAGGGCGTCGGGACCAGCATTGTGCGTATCGCCGGCGCAGACATAAAAAATATAACCGAAGAAGTGGTGATAGAGGCCTCGAAACAGGGCGATGGTGTTGCCTCGGGCATAATAGAATCTATAGGCGTGAATCTCGGATTGAGGATAGCGTATCTGGTGAATATATTCGCCCCTAAAACCGTCATCATAGCGGGTGGAATAGAAAAAGCCGAGGAGATAATCCTTCCCGGGATAAAAAAGATGGTTAGCATGCTCGGCAAGAAAGAGCTTTCGAAAAATCTTATAATAAAATCATCCGTTTTAGGAAAAGACGGCGCCGCTCTGGGCGCGGCGGCTCTAGCGGTAAGGGAGCTTTTCATAAGATCTTAGGAGGAAGGCCATGACACAGGAAAGAAATTGCAGTTTTTGCGGAAAGCCGTTTTTAACCAATAAGTACAGGCCAAATCAGTCGATATGCTCATCGCTTGAGTGCCAATATCAGCGGCAACTGGAGAATATGAAGGCCTGGCGTGACCGTAATCCGAATTATTTCAAATACAAGGAAGCTCAGGATTCATCCTGGAAAGAGACCTGCAGGAAAAGGTCTCTGGACTGGCGCAAGAAACATCAGGAGTACCTTAAATTATACCGCGAAGAGCACAGGGACCGTCATAGGAATTATATGCGCGACTATATGAGAGAATATAGGAAAAATAGCAAGGTAGGATGATGAGAAAGGTTTTTTTCGCGGTCATATTTTTTATATTATTCGCGAGCCCGGCGTTCGCTTCCGGCGAGAGCGTGCCCGCGCGTGAAAAGTTCATTCCAAACGTGGGTGTAAAAGAGCGCATAGTCCCGACAGTTACGCCATTCGCCCCACGGCAGAAACTCATCATAGACGTGACTGCGCCGTCCGCGACTCCGCCCGAGAATACTGACGCGGCAGGCCGCGCGGAAACAAGGGATGCCATAGCCGAACTCGATAAAGCTGTTTTAGACCAGCTCGAAAGCCAGGCTCCGAAACCGGCGACGAAAGATGAGAAGCTGAAAGCTAAGATAGAAGGCCGCCCCGTCGCAAGAGAGGTCAAATTTAAAAGCATAAAGCTCTATCCTAAGACAAAAACCGCCGACCTTAAAGCTCCCGCGGTAGCGAATATCGACGATTGCATAAATATAGCGATAGCAAACCACATACCCCTTCAGGTAGCGCAAAGATCTATAAAACTCGCGGAGATGAGAGTGTTTGAGGCCAGGCGCAATATGCTGCCGTCGGCAACGATAGTTGTAGAGAGGTCTAAGGGAATGGTTAATGCTTACGATTATCTCGGCAGGAAACAGTATATAGATCTGCAGCAACCGGTATTTCACGGGGGCGAACTTTACTTTACGATGAAGCAAGCCGAGACCAACTTAGAAATATCAAAGAACGACTATAATAGGGTTAAGAATGAATTGGTACTTCAGGTTAAGAAAGCGTACTATACGCTGGAAAGATCAGTGGAGAATCTCAGTCTCCAGAACATATTGTCAGGGGAAGCTGAGGGCATATTTGAAAGAGTTTCAAAAGGTTATGAGGCCGGAGTTACCGCTAAGATAGAGTTGCTAAATGTAAATTCGCAGTCTGGCCAGATAAAATATCAGCTTGTTTCAGCTGAGGGCGATGTAACCATAGCTAAGCTCGTTCTGAAGCAGACTATGAATATAGACCCGAAAGATGATTTTGAAATAATACCCAGTCCCGAATTTAAAAAAGTGACGCTCGATTTTGAGCGTGTACTCCAAGACGCTCTCCTGAACCGGCCTGAGATAAAATCAAATGCTCTCATGATAACGTACTATAACTACGGTAAGGGGATAGCGAAGGCCAAGGGCTGGCCTAAGGTCGATCTGTTAGGTCAATGGGGGTTAGCGTGGGAAGATTATATTGCGCCGGATGTATTCGCGGGGAGCGGCAACACATCCACTTTCCCCCGCCGCACGCTTCAACCGCAGTGGTACGGTGGTCTAAAAGTAGGCATACCATTCTACGGTTCAACCGCTGAATACTCCTATACCAGAGAGCAGTGGGTCCCGGTCGTCCAGACGATGCAAGGGACAGAAGCCACCGTCAACTCCTTTAAATTTAAGATCCTCGATAAGCTCGATTATTATTCCGATAAACAATTGGCCGAGATAGATTACGACAGATCCCGGCAGGAATTTATAAAGATGAAGAACGATGTTACTCTCGAAGTGCGCGAGGGTTGTTTCAGTTACGAGAAGGCGCTCATACAACTTGAGACGGCCGCCAATAAAGTGAAGTACCAGGAGGCCGATACGGAGCTTAACAGGATGAAGAGAGGCCTGGATGAGGTCCCGGACTCGAATGTGATAGATAGTTTGATAAAGCTGGCGCAGGAAAAGTTCGGATATGTCCAGGCGGTGACGGATTGTAAGACTGCGATCGCGACATTGGAAAAAGCCGTCGGATTAGAAGATTATTTTAAGAATAAATGACTGTTTTCAACCGCCGCGGTTAGACGACGCGGTTAACCGATTCGTCTAACCGCGGCGGTTAGACGAAGGTTAGACGAAGGTTAAACTTAAGGAGCTCAATATGGAAGCAGGAACGAAGAAGCGCATATTTTTTATAGCTATAATCGCGATAGTGGTCTTTATGGTATTTGCCAGGACCACGTCCAACATAACTAAGGTGTTATTTAAGAAGAAGCCGGCCGCGGAGAAGAGGATGCCCGGCGTGACCTTCGAGGAAGAGGCCGTGCCGGTCAAGGTCTTTAAGGTGAAGAAGACCGATTTTAAGGATACCCTGCCTGCGATAGGAAATATAAAGGGCTTCAAAGAGATAGAGCTGAAATTTCAGGTAGCGGGCGTCATAGAGAGTTTTAATTTCGAAGAAGGCGAGAAGATACAGGAGGGTGATATCATAGCCAGCCTCATACAGAGGGATGCGCTCCTGAAGCTTAAGTATGCCGAGATAGAGATGAATAAGAACGGCAAACTTTTTGAGCTGGGAGCGATAAGCCAGATGAAGCTCGACCAGTCGAAGCTCGAGTATGAGTCCGCGAAATCCGACCTCGACAAGACCAATATATACGCTCCGTCTAACGGCCTTCTGGGATCCAGGCTTATGGATGTCGGTTCTTACGTTACCCCTAATGACAGCGCGAGCCTTAAAGTCGGAATGTTCGTGGAGATAAACACGGTATATGCCGAGTTCAGTATAATCGAAAAAGACGTGCCGAAGGTAGCGCTAGGGCAGAAGGCCGAGGTATTTGTCGACGCCTATCCCACAAAGACTTTTAACGGAGTCATCGACAGGATATCCCCCATAATAGAAGGCCGCTCAAGGACTGAAAATATAAAAGTAGAGCTTGAAAATAAGGACGGAGTGCTCAAACCCGGAATGTTCGCCAGGACGCTTATCGCGACATACGAGAAGAAAGATGTCATCGTTATACCTTCATCGAGCCTTAAGAAAAAGGAAAACGAATATATAGCGTATGTTGTGACCAGGGAAGAGCCCAAGCCGGAGGCCTCCGAAGAAAAGAAACCCGATGCCCTAAAGAAACAGAAGAAGGGTTTCTGGTCTTTCGGCAAAAAGAAGGAAGCGGTTAAAACCGAGTTGAAGCCCGAGCCAAAAGAGAAGCCCGTGGAATATGGCACTGTGGAGATAAAAAAATTAAAGCTTGGATATATGACCCAGGATCTCGTCGAGGTGGAAGAGGGGCTTGCGGAAGACGATATGATAATAGTGGAAGTTCAGGAGGAGTTTAAGGATAAGGCCCGGGTCGAGATTTCTGAAGTGCAGGAAGGACTGATCTAGAGGATGAATTTACCCAAATTTTCGGTAGAACGGCCCGTTACGGTCATAATGATCGTGGCGGGATTGCTTATATTCGGAGTGGTGTCGCTTGAACTCCTGCCGCAGGAGCTCTTTCCGCAGATAGTCTATCCACAGCTTACGGTAGTCACGCCTTACGAAAATGCCGCCCCGGAAGAGATAGAAACGCTCATAACAAAACCGATCGAAGAAGCCATAGGAACGGTCGGAGGAGTAAAGAGGATACACTCCATATCGAAAGAAGGGCTGTCTTTAGTCATAGCCGAATTCGGATGGAGCCAGAATATCAACTTCGCCGCCTTAGGAATGCGCGAGAAGATAGACCTTATAAAAGAACGCCTTCCCCGTGAAGCCGAAGAACCGACCGTATTGCCTTTTAATCCGTTCGACAGGCCGATACTGATCTTAAGTATTACCAGTTCACGCGAGGACCGCTCCCCTATAAATTTCAGGGAGCTCACGCGCCGGATGATAAAGGACGAGATAGCGAAGGTGGAAGGCGTCGCCTCCGCTACTATATCCGGCGGTCTGGAGCGGGAGATAGATATCGACATTAATCAGGGCAAGCTCGAGGCGCGCCAGATACCTATACTCGATATATCCAAGGCGGTCGCCTCCGCTAACCTTAATTATCCCGCAGGCACTATAAAGGAAAGTTTTTATGAATATCTTATAAGGACTCTCGGAGAGTTTGAGCATGTCAGCGACGTGGAAGATGTAGCCGTAGGCTCTCAGGGCGCGACGAGTGAAGATGAATATTATCGGGAGCAGTCCCGAAATATGAAGGGGAACGTCTCTAAAGATAAGAGATTGGTATATATAAAGGATATAGGAGACGTAATAGATAATGTGAAGGAGCGGACTAGCTATTCCCGCTATGATGATAAGGATAACATATCCATATCCGTACAGAAGCAGGCGCTCGGCAATACTGTGAAGATAATAGAGAGGGTAAAGGCCAAGATAAAGGAATTAAAGAAAGACCTGCCTAAGGATATTGACGTAAAGGTCGTATATGACCAGTCGGAGTTTATAAAAAGCTCTATAAACGGAGTTTGGGATTCGGCCTGGCAGGGCGGCGTGCTCGTATTTTTAGTATTATATTATTTTTTAAGAAATGTCGGAACATCGCTCATAGTTACCTTGACCATTCCAATCTCCGTAATGGCTACCTTCGCCCTTATGTTCTTCTCCGGCATATCGCTAAACATGATGTCGCTCGGCGGGTTGGCGTTCGGCGTAGGGTCGCTCGTTGACTGCGCGATAGTAGTAGTTGAGAATATATTCAGGCATATGCAGCTCGGAAAGCCAAAAAATGAAGCCGCGATAACAGGAGCCAATGAAGTATTTATATCTGTCACCGGCTCCATACTGACCACAGTAGTTGTATTTATTCCTCTCATATTTGTAGTAGGCATAGTAGGCCAGATATCGAAGGATTTCGCGCTCACTGTAACTTTTTCACTTTTAGCTTCTTTAGTGGCATCGCTTACCATAATACCGTTATTGGCTTCGCGGGGAATAAATGTCGGTAAGAGCGTTACGCTGGATATTGAAGACGATCTGGCGGGCATTGACAAGGCCGGCGCGTCGTCTAAAATGCGCAAGTTTTACGGTAATATCCTTGAAAAGTTCGTGAACAAAAAGGGCAAATATCTCTTTTTTACGCTCGTGGTATTTTTAGTATCGCTGCTGCCATTTTTATGGCTCGATAAAGAGATGATGCCGAAGGTCGACCAGGGCCAATTTACTGTCAAGGTGGATATGCCTGCGGGGACGAGGCTCGACGTGACGAACAGGGTGACAGAGAGGGTTGAGAAATTTATACTGACGCTCGCCGATGTTGATGCGGTCAATGTGACCGTGGGCTCTACCAAGGAGACGACGACGCGCAATATCATAGAGCGTCTTACGTCGAGTCAGGGAGAAATAGTAGTAAGCCTTAAGAAAAAACGCAGGATGAAGACGTCGGATGTAGTGCAGGTGGTAAAGAATAAAATTTCGGATATGGATCTTGAAGGGGCCAAGGTAGAGTATATACTCCAGGAGAACGCTTTTGCCGTCGGGCTCGGAGGGCAGGCTCCTATAACGGTCGAGCTTAAGGGCAATGATCTTAAGACCCTGGAAAAACTTACTCTTGAAGTCCAACGGGGGCTTTCAAAAATACCGGGCGTGTATGGTATAAAGAACGACCTGTCCGAACCCTCTCCCGAGGTCAAGGTCTTCATAGATAAGGATCGCGCCTCGCTCTATGGCCTCTCTGTCACGGATATAGCGCAGACGGCCCTCATAGGCCTTAAAGGATATATCGCCACAAAGTTTAAGGAGAAGGGCGAAGAGTTCGATATAAGGGTTCGCCTGCGAAAACAGGACAGGGATGATTTTACAAAACTCGGGCGCCTTCAGGTGCAGTCCCCATCCGGA
>Ga0268280_1002101_pt1 | contig 12129 bp, 8 predicted proteins | sample saktaG_9_FD_190139 | JGI IMG/M metagenome (GOLD analysis project Ga0268280, IMG submission 190139) | Saline water microbial communities from Sakinaw Lake, British Columbia, Canada - sak_2011_5_24_40m | ecosystem: Environmental > Aquatic > Non-marine Saline and Alkaline > Saline ...
AAAGGCAAGGCAAACTGATATATTAATTGTGCTTCATTATAGCCATTTCCAAAATAACTCATATTTTCCCGGTGTGGTACATTGGTTTCGGTAATGAGTAATACATCCGGATAAATTTCATTAAGGACAGCTCTAGTTAATTGAATGATATCATGGATTTCTTTTAAGTTAATACAATTTGTTCCTAATTTCTTCCAGGTATGGCCGATGGCATCGAGGCGAATAATCCTAGCCTTTTTACTGGCATAAAATAATATGACATCAATCACTTCGGTTAATACTTTTTCATTGGCATAATTAAGATCTATCTGATCAGAACTAAAGGTAGTCCAAAGATATATTTCTTCACCTTTTCTCTTAAACTTGGTCAATAATGGATGGGCTCTTGCTCTGGTAACCGAAGATATATCGGTATCTTTATCAACGCTAATAAAATAGTTGTCATATTCAGGGTTACCTTTTAAATATTCTTTAAACCATAGGCTCTTGGATGAAATATGGTTGACTATTAAATCAAGCATTAGGTCAATTTTTTGCTGTATATCCTCAATATCTTTCCAATCTCCTAATGCCGGATTTACTTTTTTATAATCGATAACCGAAAATCCATCATCAGAAGAATAAGGATAAAATGGCAATATATGAACAATGTTTATTCTCCCGGTTAGATGTTTATCTATAAATTTAGATAATGTCTTCAAAGGTTTCGTGTTGGTTTCTTTAATACTATCTCCATAGGTAATTAAGACAATATCTTTCTCGTCCAAAAATGTTTTTTTCTTATTTTGAAAAGGGGTGCTTGTGGAATATTTATTAAGTAATTTTTCAATTTCAATTATTATTTTTTTGTTTCTTTTTTCCCCATAAATAAAGGTTAGTTTTTCTTCAATTATTTCTCGATTTTTCTTTGATATGGACATAATTTTATTTAACCTGCCTTTATTAATGATGTTTTGCTGAAGGAACGGTATTAGAAGGGAATTTTAAACGATGTTGATAATATTCCACAATATATTCATAGGCCCTCTTTTTAACCCTGGCTTCATTCAACTTATATCCTATTTCTCTGAGAGTTTCCTCTATTTCTTCCATGGATTTAGTATAATCATCTACATCTTTATTGTAAGTCTCAAGGTATTTCTTTTGGGAAAGTACCACTGATAGCTTTGCTTCCAAAAACGCTCGATAATAAGTTTTTACCTCTCCTTTGGCTTTATGGAATTCAAATTCAATTTCATCCGATCGAACCGGATCAAGACCGTCAAATTTGTTAAATTTATCCTCGAGTAAACTTACTGTTTTCCTGGTTTTATTTAATTTTTTTTCTATTCCTTTCAGCCTTTTTTCTTCACTGGCAATATCAGCTCCGGTTAATAAAGGGATAGACCTGAAACTGTCAAAGTTAGCGATGGGATAATCCTCTTCGTTTAAGCATTGTATTTTTATTTTTTTTGCTTTGATCCTTTTTTTCAAGATATCTTTCCGAACAATCTCCAGGCTTATAGTTACAATCTCTTTGGGTTTTACCAACAACTTAAATCTCTTTTCTGTACAATCTTTAATCTCACATATAATTTTTTCATTGAGATTAACCAAATAAACTTTGCCAAGATTATAATTTAAAATAACCTCTCCTTCGATTATTTCTTTGGAAGGATTAAACAATCTTAATATAATTCCCTCTCCCTCTTCTGCTCTTTTAATAGCGCTTACCTGTAAAGTATCTTTTGTAGACTTTAGGGTTAAAAAACCGGCTGTATCCGCTAATTCCCCCTGGTGTTGATCGGTCTTCACTACTTTAAGGTCGGTATTAAATTCTTCAGCTATTTGATATACTCGAGCCTGATTATGATCTCCCTGGTGAAAATAAATGGCATATTCAAAAGTCATCTGACGTAAACATTGAGCATCAGGAGTAAAAATTGTCGGTCCGGCATCCCCAATCCGAGTTAATAAATCACCTCTAGCCAACCATCCTACTGACCTAAAAAGGGTAAGGGCTATGGTATGATTATCCGATAAAATTTCATACTCCGGCAGGCCTTTATTTAAAATAGCAACCCCCCTATTGCCATCATTAATATCCACAAAATAACCATGAGGAAAGGTAGTTATGGGTTCCGGCTCCCGGGCTCCGATAATGACCCTTTTTACTTCTTCAGATATATCTCTATCATCAAAAGTTTCAGGGACAATTTTGCGTTTTGCCACATCAAATTGAGTTCCGGCAAAAGAAAACTCGGTATCAATACTGGTGGGGAATAATACTCTTAGACGATGGTCCTTTACGGTATTCTTTACCTCTGTCCTGAAGCCAAGGGTAGGTGAATCTGCTTCTAAGGTCAGCCAATTGACCAGGGGGAAATCCTTTAATTTCGGAGATCGGGTTTTCCGGTCATCTGTAAGAGACTCGGGTAATGGTAAAATTAGACTGACCTTGATCACCGCTTTTAACAAGCTTCTCTCCACAACTTCTATCTCTGCTTTAATCTTTTGGTTAGTGATAATCAGGTCATTTTCCGGAAACGAATAATTATATTCATCCCCGGCATCAGCTCCGTCAACCATCATGTTTAGATTTTTATACCAACACTTATTCATTTTATCAAACACATCTATGCTTCCATTTTCCCTAATCTCCACCTGTAAATACCGATTCTCCAGCATATTATTTTTAATTATCACTTTATCTGACGGTATATCTGTCTGATTTTCCGCATATTTTCCCGGAGCAGCTCTTAGGTAGATGGTTTTATATCCCAGAGCCGGAATATTATCTACATAAATATGAAGACGGTCTTTGTTCCCCTTTTGATTGGCTAAAACCCTTCCTTTTGAATCAATTATTTTAAAACTATCCCCTTTGGTTTTAATCGTAATGATCTTATCCCGGGTTTTAAGGGAGGGGTTAAAAATGATATAGGGTTCGGCTCCCTGGGGACCGGCAGAAGTGTCTATATTTAAAACCAGCTCTTTTAATCTATCCTCGGTTATCTTTCTGGCAGAGGCAATGACCTCACTGAATCTTTTCTCCATATCGATGTGTACATCATCAATACTAACTCCACAGATACTATCATGGGGATGATTTTTCAATAGCTTTTTCCAAATTGCCATTAAGACATTACTATTATATTTTCCTCCGTTTAACCAGGATAAAATTGAAATCGGTTCGGCATATTTCCCCAATTCTCGTTGACAAATATCATTCATGCATTTTAAATAGATTCGCGAGGAAAGAGTACCGGGGAATACGGAAATAAGCCTTCCGTTATAAAGAGCACCCTTTAACACTTTCAACTTGGGAGAATTTTTCCTAACAGTTGCTATATACTCTTCAGGGGTACTCTGTTTTACTTGAATATCGGAAAAGACTAATTTTTTTAATTCTGGTAAAAAATCATCCGGGGTCATCTCCTGGTCATAACCATTCATTAAAAGCACATTGGGAGTAGTGGCAAACGGATAAATCTTCCTAACTTCGTTTTCTATTCTTTCCTTCATTATTTCCTTATACTCACCTAATCGCATGGCATTCCTATAGCTGCTTAATAGATAAATTGAAGTTAATCTTGTTCCATCCGGGCTTTCCCATAAAAACTCAGAATGAATGCGGGAAGAATCCACCCCTACGCCACGCCATAGAAAAATGCCTTTTATATTAAACTTTTTATGAATCTGAACTGTTTGGGATATCTGTCCAAAATTGTCTAACAGCCATCCCACCTTCATTAATCCTCCCAATTTTTCCCCTATTTTATAACCTATCAATAAATTCCTCACTAAAGATTCTCCGCTTACCAGCTGCCAATCAGGTTGAAGGTAGTAAGGCCCAACCAATAATCGTCCTTCTTGAATATATTGCTTTAGTTTCCTTTTATAATCTCCGCTATTCTTCCCCTGTCTTTTTAATTGCTCGAAATAATCTTCAATGATTAAAGTTTGGCCATCCAATACAAACCTATAATTACTCTCTTTCTTTAAGAGTCTGAATAGCGAATCAAAAAATGGTATTAACCATTCGGTAGTGTATTTGCTATCTAAAAACCACTCACGGTCCCAATGGGTATGAGAAATAATATGAGCATTAATTACTTCTGACATTTATTTTTATCCTCTCCCCATTCCCATCCTCATTCCCATTTTCTACCGTATTACTTACCAAAAAGAGGCTCTAAATACTTTCTCAAGGCTGTTATTGAATATAGCTTTCTGCCTAAATTAAAATTATGTTCCGCCATCTTTCCCCTGTAAGGTAAATCAGTAAGTACTCTAATCGCTTCACTTGCTGCCCCTTTTATAATCGAAGAGTCTATCTTGCATAAGCCTTGGACATCTTTTCCTTTTAGCTTGTCACCAAGAGAAATGACTCTAAAACCATTTGGTTTGATATCTCTCTTGTATACCTCATACTCAAATACTACTATAGGAAGCTTGGCTTTTATTGCTTCTAAAAATTGATTCCCCCATCCCTCATACAAACTGGGATAGGTCACCAAATCCGCAAAAAGATAAGTATCCCATAAAGAATAAATTTTTCTATTCTTTTCCATCTTTCTTATCGTATCAACTATATCACCTATAAATAAAGCATCAATATTTTTTTTCTTAATCTTTTCTTTTAATAATTTAAAATATTCCATATCTTCTATTAAATTAGGGAGTACTAAAACAACCTTGCTTTTTTCATCTATTTCTCTTTTATCATAAAATCCTTTTTCTTTTAGCAGTAATAAATAATCGGGTTTGGCCAATTCTTTTACCAAATCAATTGCCAATTCAATTCCTTTTCGAGATATAACTCGAGTTGCCTGAAGAATGATAATATCTTTTGGACTAAGACCTAAGGTCTCTTTGAAGTCATCATTATAATCATCGATCTTCCATTCCGGTCCTTCAAAGTCAAAAATATTTGGAATTACTACTGAATTAATCCCTCTTCTCTTTTTCAATTCATCCCGGGCAAGTGTATTGATTACAGTATGAGTTATCAATTTATTTTTAGGGGGAAAATAGGTATCCAGGATTTCCTTGATTGCTTTACAGGTGGGATGATCAAAATGGGATCTTTCCCAAAAAAAATCATGATGATGAGATATGGCTTTAATACCTGTTGATTTAATGACTCTAAAAAGAGCAATAGCAGCAGGAATATTTAAAGGGAGGGACCAAACATTTTCTACATCTAACAAATCAATCGAAAATTTTCTAATGAAAGAATATATTTTTTCTTCTATTTGATTAGCGATTTTATCTATTTCCTGGCAAAGTACTTCTTCGGAAGGAAAATCACTAAGAAAATGGAAAGAGTTATTATATATTTTATTTATTTCGGGATGGTCAAGTTGAAGCTTAGGGATGATCGTGGCATCTATATTAGAGGCTTCACCAGCAAGGAGGTATACTGTATGGCCTATCTTCTCTAAAACATTCTTCCACTTCTCTATCTCCAATGATACCCCGTCGGTTAATCCAACTCTAAAGTGACAGATACCTATCCTTAGCAAAGACACACTCTCCTATTTTATTAAATACTTTTCTTCTAATTAAAAATAATATTAACTCTAAATGCAGTTAAAGACCCTATCAAGTCCTTTTGAAGAACTTAAGCGAAATAAAAAGTTAAAAAATATTTACAATGTGTTTAAAATTTCATCTCCTAAAATATTGCTTTGCGCGTATCTTTTTCAAATAAATGGATTCTTGAAAGATCAATCAATACCTCAAGCTCTTTACCTTCTTCTATTTTCAAATCACCAGGTGTTTTCACTACTAACAATCCGAATTCTTTTTCTAGATGGATAACTGTATCTGACCGTAACAACTCTGCAAAGTAGACTTTTCCTTTTGTGGATATTACTTCTTTGTCTGTTTGTGCTCTGTCAGCTGCATAAATATGTTCCGGTCTTATGCCTAAGATATAACTACGCTTATCAGAAAGCTTGGATACTTTTTCTTTTAATATATCCAGCACAGGTACTTCTAAGCCTTTTGTCTTCAAATATAATATTTCGTTCTTATGTACAATTTCAACCTCAATAAAATTCATTTGTGGTGAGCCAATAAATCCAGCCACAAAGGTATTAACCGGATTATGGTAAATCTCATCAGAATTGCCAAATTGTTGAATGATGCCCTGTTCTAAAACGGCAATTCGATCACCCATAGTCATTGCTTCTACTTGATCATGGGTAACATAAATGGTGGTGACTTTTAGTTTCTCCTGTAACTTTTTAATTTCAGCACGCATTCTAACTCGTAATAACGCATCGAGATTAGATAACGGTTCATCCATCAATAACACTCTTGGCTCCATGACAATTGCTCTGGCAACTGCCACTCGTTGTCTTTGTCCACCGGAAAGTTGTGCGGGATAGCGATCTAATAAATTATCTATTCCCAAAAGGTTAGCTACCCAAATAACTTTCTCCTGTATCTGATGTTGAGAATATTTTTTAATTCTTAAAGGAAAGGCAATATTATTTTTTACAGTCATATGTGGCCACACAGCATAATTTTGAAAGACCATCGAAATATTTCTGTCTTTTGGTGAAAGGTAGGTTATATTATCGTTATCAAAAAATATCTTACCTTCGGTAACTCTCTCTAATCCGGAAATACAACGTAATAATGTGGTCTTACCACAGCCAGAGGGGCCAAGCAATACCACAAACTCCCCAGGTATGATTTCCAAATCTATATCATTAACCGCTTTTACTTTATCAAAATATTTCTTCAAACCTTCAAGTCTAACTTTAACCAATCTTTTTCGCCTCTCTTTCTTTCATGCGAGGTTAATAAACTTATAAAACATTTATTTAAGGGAGATGCCCCACATAGTAACCAGATGTTTTCTTACAAAGAAAATAAAGACCATTGCTGGTGCAGCCATAATAAAACCGGCAGTAAATTTAAGATAATCCGGTGAAGCCATTGCAGTTTTCAGAATATGTGCTGGCAGTGTCCGGTTAGTTAAAGTCAATATTGTAGCTACAAATACCTCATTCCATGACAAGACAAAAGCAAATATTGCTGAAGCTGCTAAACCAGGCAATGCAAGCGGGATAGTTATCCGAAAGAAGGCATGTAACCGCGAAAGACCAAAAATCATTGCTGCTTCTTCATAATCCACAGATACGCCCGATAGAATGCTTGAAAATATGAGGATAATTATCGGTAATACCATAGCAGTATGCGCTAAAGAAGTGCCCCAAATTGTATCGCTGACCCCCATTTTCATAAAAATTATCAGTAAGGGCACAGCCAAAACCATTAAAGGTAACATCTTGGTAGCAAGACATAAAAGTTTTAAGAGATTCTTCCCTGGAAAAATATATCTTGATAAAGCATAACCAGCAGGCAAACCAATGATAAAGCTTAGCAGCATAGTTAATCCCGCAACTTTAATACTGGTTAAAATCGCCTTCCATGCTTCAAGTCCAAAGAAAAGTGATTTAAATTGATTTAAAGTAAAATGCGTTGGTATTACTTTCTCAATCTGATAGTAATCACTGGGAGAAGCAAAAGCGGATATGGTAATTAGGACTACGGGAGACAGAAACCATATCACAATAATCCCCACCAGGATAATGGTAAACAGTTGCCTAATTTTTAAGGCAATAGGAATTTTTTGACTCTTCATATTTTCTCTCCATAATTTTACTTCTTAAATTTACTTTTCTTTTATACTTCAAGATGTTTAGTTTTTAGAAAAGTAAGATAAACCCAACTAATGAGTATACAAATAAAGGCAATAATGAAACCATAGGTTGCCGCAAGACGAAAATTACTAAGCTCTGCCTGTTGATAATATACCTCGCCTGCCAATATAGGAATATCTCTACCGGAAAGCAGCCAAACCACACCGAAAATCTGAAAGGCAAAAAGCGTTCTAATCAGCAGCGCAGATTGCAGGCTTGGCATAGTCAGAGGTAAGGTTATGTGAAAGAACTTTTGCCAGCTACTGAATCCAAACACATCAGCTGCCTCAAAATAATCCTTGCTTATAACCTGAAGGCTAGCTAAAAGGATAACAAAAACCAAAGGTGTTGCTCTCCATAACTCAGTGAGTACTATCACCCAAAAAGCACGTGAACTTAATCCTAACCCAAAAAAGTAAATAGGAGCATCAATAAATCCAAACTTTATTAAAAACTTATTTAAAAACCCATGTGAGGTAAATATATTATAACTCATTAAGGCAGCTGAAACATCACTTAAGGCTAAAGGGATACAAATAATATAAAGGACGGTCATATAACCCTTAAATCTACCATTCACAAAAAGTGCAAGCAAGAAGGCCAGGATAACCTGTAATGGTACTATAACCATCAATAAATACAAGGTATTTTTTAATGCCTTCCAAAAGGTTGAATCTCGAGTTAAAGTAATAAAATTTTCCATACCAACTTTACCTTTTTCAGAAATAAAGGCAAGCTGTAAAGTTTTTACCAAAGGATAGCCGATAAAGCCAGCTAAATAAATTAGGGCAGGAAGAAAAAGTAAATAAGGTATCCATTTTTTTTCTCCTTGGCTAAAAGATATCATTCTTTCTCCTTTTCACTCATTAAAGAATGCACCTCCCTATAAGTGTAAAAAGTTTAATTTTTACTATAGGGAGGCGCATAGAAATAACTGTTACAACAATGGCACACCCACTTCTTTAAATATTGCTCTCAACTTATCCCCTGCGGTTGTAATGGTTGTTCCAATATCCGCTCCTTCAATAACTATCTTGGTGAAGGCATCACGATAAGCGGCTGAAAATTCTCCACCTTTTGCCCCAAGGCTCGGTATCAACGCTATGACTGAATCCGGAGATCCTGACTGAGCAAGTACCCCTGCGGCTAAAATTTTAAGTGGTCCCTCAGGTATAACCCCTTCTGCCTCTTTTATAGTCGGGAAGAAACCGATGTTCTCAAGCATCTTAACCTGGATATCCGGACTAGTGAGATAATCGATTAATTTGACGGCATTTTCTTTCTGTGGTGCTCCTACGGGAATTGCCAAACCTACAGCTACCGTTATATAGCCTCTGCCTTGAGGCCCCCTGGGAGCCGGAACTATGGCAAAGTCTTCGGGTTTTTCAATGACAGCATTCTTTACTCTAGCAGTATGGTCCCAGGCAATAAGCACTTCTTCCTTGAGTAATGGCTCATCCATCGACTCCCAGACAGAGCTAGACGGATGCATATACGGTCTGAGCCCTTTAAAATATTCCCATAATTTAACTGCCTGTACACTGTCGAATGCTGCTGCCTGGTAACCGGTGAATGATGGATAAATATAACCATGTAAGAACCTATGCCATAGTCCTTTCGGACCCATCGGGAAACCAAGCTTTGGTCCTTTGAATGCGTCATTAAGATTTTTTGACCAATTTAGGAGAGCATCATAGGTCCATTTTTCACTTGCACCGGTTACATCCTCAACTTTCAAACCTGCCGGTAAATATTGGAATGCTTTTTTATTAATTGCCATGACATAAGTTGCTTGCATCCACGGTACATACACTTTTTTGCCAGCCAAAACGGAATAATCTTCTAATGCTTTAATAAATGTCCGATTGGGCAAGCTAATTCCGCTAAGATCGTCAAGTAAAACTTTCGTATTCATTAAATCAATCCCGCCATGCAGCTCACCAACAAGCGATATGCTTACCTTTTGAGCAGCAACTTCGGCTGAAAGACGGGTAAACAGGTCAGGGGCCTCCATAGGTATAAATTCTACACTTATACCAGACCCATCGGTAAAGCCTTTAACTAATACGCTTTTAGCAAATATCTGCTCAGCAGCCGGTACCATCTGTGTGGACGCAAAGTTTAGTACTTCCGCTGCAAATACAGCTGAAGTTAAGAGCATACAGATAATCAAAACTAAAATAAATCTCTTCAACATTTTAAATTCCTCCTTTTTAAATTTTTTAACTTTGTAATTGCTGGCATCAGATCATCATAAGATATTTTTTATTTCTATCACCTCCTGTTATTCTAACTATTGATTACCTATGTAATCACTAGAATTTACAGGTCGATCTATCTAAATCAAGCAATTCCTTTCGTCTTACTACCTGCCTGAGTAGTTATAAAATATCTTCCATACAACTCTATTTCTGCATGCTTACCCGTCAATTATTTATCTAAAAGTGATAAAAAGAAGTCACTCCTTACACCCGAACATTCTTCAGTAATCTGGCAGCATTATCGTGAAATATAGCACGCATGCTCGAATCATCAAGCCCGATGTCTCTGCAAGCCTGCCATTGGATTTGAAAGACAGGATAGGTAAACCCTCGTGGAAAATGGTTGGAATCGCTGCCAAAAATAATTCTTTGAGGACCTACGGTCTCGGTAAATACACGGAACAGATCGTGAATGGTGACAGGATATGGCATCCAGCGAATCCAATCGTTTGTGCCGGTTGTATCAATATAGATATTGGGACAGGCCCAGGCCAATTGGAGTAATTCACGAGTGTATCCACAACCAAAGTGGGGAACAATAAAGGAGATATCAGGGAATCCTTTTGCTATGTCGTGAATCACGAGAGGATTCATATTGATTGCATTACCGATTCCACCCCCTCCACCCAGGATACCAAAATGAATCAGGACAGGAAGCTGATACTTCTCGGCTATTTTCCATAAAGGATCTAACTCCGGATTGTCTAATCTTTTTTCTACTGTGGGAGCAAGTATTTTGTAACCGCGTAAACCCAACTTGACGATTGCCCGTTCAAGTTCTTCTGCTGCACCTGGGGAAAATGGATCATGATGTGCAAAGCCAACAAAGACATCTGGGGCAAGTTTGACTATTTTTGCTAACCGATCATTACCTCCACCGGTAAGAAATACAACTTTATCAATTCGATATTTATTTGTTTCATCCACCCATCTTTTTGCTTGGGTTTCAATATCCGGAATATCTTCTTCAGTGCAGGGAATAAGGTAGGCATCACGCCAACGTTCACTCAGAGCTTGTTGATTATGATTTATTCTTTCAAGTTTTGCTTCTCCAAAGCGATCAACAAATCGCTTTTCCCATCCATCCAGGTAGACATCATGGGAAACTGGAAAGTGTAGATGAAAATCGATGATAGAAATTGAAGATGTTTTAAGCATGGCAAAACCTTTCTGTTTCATAGGAAAACATTTTTTTACTTTATGCATCGATGGTTAAAAGGACGAATTCCCTGATTAAAAAAGTACTCCAAGTTATTTTAATTATAACTTAATCTCCACTATATTTACAACTTTAAATTATTTACTATATATAAAGCTACATTATAATATATTACATTTCCTCTATGTAATAGTACGAATAGTAAACTTTCTATTAATATGTTTTCGTTTAAAAGACACAATTTTAAAGAAATTGTAAAATATACTATTTAAACTTATCACTCCCTTGATACATCCTCATTTTTAAAGCTATTCTTAATTGAACTGCTTCATCAAATTATTTGGGGTCTAAACCGGTTATTTTCTTAACCCTTCTTAATCTATAAAGTAAAGTATTGCGGTGTATATAGATAGTTTGAGCGGTTTTTGAAATACTTAAATTATTTTCAAAAAAAGCTTTTAAAGTGTCCAGTAACGTCTCGTTTATTTTCCTCCCTCTAACCTCTTTTGTAGAATAAAAAGTCTTTTTTATAATTTCTTGTTGCGTATCTTTTTTAATCTCTGCTAATATTCTACCTATGCCCAGATCATTAATATGATAAATATCTCCTGCTCCTCCCAATCTGGTACCGACATCTAACGCCTGGGTAGCTTCTTTAAATGATTTATTTAAACCCTCAATACCTTCATGATATTCTCCGATTCCAATGGTTACCTTAAATTTCATCTGATGAGAAATAGTATTTTCTATTCTCTTTCCCATTCTAAACAATTTATTTCTTAAAATTTCATCTGAATCTTTTAGATTGACAATTTTTAAAACTACAAATCTATCCCCTCCTGTATAAGATACAATTTCCTGAGACCAGTAAAGTCAGGTCTCGACATTTGACATTTCTAATCTCAGAGACCAAACCATTATATTTCTATACTTTTCTAAAATGTTTCTACGTAAATAAAAGGACAGAGTAAGAAAAATTATATTACTTTCTTACTCTGTCCTTTTACCT
>Ga0268280_1002104_pt1 | contig 12115 bp, 8 predicted proteins | sample saktaG_9_FD_190139 | JGI IMG/M metagenome (GOLD analysis project Ga0268280, IMG submission 190139) | Saline water microbial communities from Sakinaw Lake, British Columbia, Canada - sak_2011_5_24_40m | ecosystem: Environmental > Aquatic > Non-marine Saline and Alkaline > Saline ...
GTGTTGTGAGTTTACCATCGCTATAGGTTCCCGCGCCACCTTCTCCAAAGAGAATGTTCCCTTGTGGATCGAAAACGCCTGTTTTAATGAAATGATCCCATCTTGAACTTCGTTCGTCTACATCCGCTCCTCGTTCTAAAACAATCGGACGATATCCTTCTTTTGCAAGGAGGAGTGAAGCGAAAATTCCTGAGGGTCCAAATCCAATTACGACTGGCCTATGTAGCAATATTTCAGCACCATGATGGAGTGGTTCCTGTTTTAGGATATTGACTTCTTTTATGTTTTTAAAATCATTTTTTAAAAATAAAGATTCATTTCGCAGTGTTAAATCCACACTATAAACAAAGTGAATCTGTTGTTTTTTTCGAGCGTCGAGCGCTTTTTTTTGAAGACGAAACGATAAAATATCGTCTTCTTTTATTTTATGTTTTGATTTCATTAAATGCCTTAAATTGGCTATTTCCATCTCTTTTGAAATGGCATCGTCTAGCGAGAGAGAAAGATCTGTGATTCTAATCATGGTGTATCCTTCCACTGGCAAATCTTCCAGCGAGGTATCCGCTCGACCATGCCCATTGAAGATTATATCCTCCACAAAGCCCGTCGATGTCAATCACTTCTCCAGTAAAGAATAATCCCGGGTTCAGCCTCGATTCCATTGTCAGAGGATTGATCTCAGAAATATCGATCCCACCAGCTGTCACTTGTGCATCATCAAACCCTTTAAATCCGGTCACAGGAAAATCCCAATTGAAGAGTCGAGACTTCAGTCTTTCGATTTCAATCGGCCTCAAGTCCTTCACCAAGGTATTTTGCTTTTCAATTCCCACTTCTTTTAACAAAGCTGAAATGATTCTCTTATTAATCAGGCCAATCAAACTAAAGTCGATTGGTTTTTCTTCTGCGATCTTTAACCGAAGTTCCAAATCTTCTTTCGTTAACGATGAAACTAAATGAATCCTTATCGACACTTTTTCGCCTTCTGTCAAGAGGGCATTTGCTTTTCTGCTTAATTGAAGAATCGTCGGACCGCTGATACCAAACTTTGTAAAGAGAATATCTCCAACTTCGGATTGAATCACTTCTTGATGATGAATTAAGTCGACCGTTCCAGGAAACTTAACTCCATCTAAATGTTTTAAATAGGGACTTTCGAGTGTCAACTTCACAAGTGCCGGAAAGACCTTCGTTGTGTGGTGTCCTAGGCTTTCGGCCAGACGATAACCGATTCCATCTGATCCGCTTTTTGGCATGGCTTTTCCACCGGTCGCAATGATAACTGAATCTGCATCAAACTGCGTTCCATCCGCTAAAAAAATCGTATAGGAGTCAATTTTCCGAACAATTTTCTGCACGAGAGCATCGCAGACAACATTCACACCTCTATAATCGAGTTCATACATTAAAACGTCTAAGATGCTCGAAGCTTGTTCGGACATTGGAAAGACTTTCCCGAGGTCTTCAACTTTTGGCACGATACCAAGGGATTCAAAGAAACGAATCGTATGTTCTGGTCCGAAAGCATCAAAAACAACATCCACAAATTCTGGATGATTATAATCTTTCTTTGTGGCGTCTTTGTTTGAATAATTGCATCGACCGTTACCGGTCGCAAGTATTTTTTTCCCGATTCTTGAATTTCGTTCTAAAATCGTCACATTCGCGCCGTTTCTTTTCGCACTGATCGCTGCCATGATTCCACTAGCGCCGCCACCAATCACAAATACTTTTGGCTGTTTCATGTTTTCACCTACCATTAAACTCATATTAATTATATCATAAACGGTGTTTTTCGAAACCTTACGAAAAAGAAAAAGAGTGAAATTGTAATTTCACTCCAAAGTTGAAATATTGATTGAATCTTAAGACTTAATTCCATCCATCAATATGTCGACATATTGATACAGTTCTTCTTCTTTCAATCCAGTTTCTTCTTCAATGATGTGTCCTCGGAAAAACATTCTCGAGGCAAAGGCCATAATGGCTTGACCAAGCATTGAAAATATTTCTAGGGGTTCTTGACCCCGCAAGTTAATGGTACCATCTTTTGTTTCTTCATTGATAATGTGATAGATTTCTTTTTGTTGGAAATCGCTCATTGCATGGGATAAAATGTCAGGATTAGCTTTATTGTGAAAGAAGTAATCGTAATGGACTGTGTAGATGATGTCTTCTTTTAGTTTAAAAAGAGATTTCACAATATTGACAAACAGCCGTTTGAACTTTTCATGAGAAGTCGTGCATCCAGACAAATCATAATTGCTTGAAATTTCATTGAACAGTTTAATCATGACTTCTTCAAAGATGTACTCAGCAATCAGTTCTTTGGATTCAAAATAATTGTAAATCGTTTTTCGCTCCATTTTGCATGCTTTTGAAATGTCTATCATTGTTGTTTGCCCGATTCCGTTTTTCAAAAAAAGCGCTTTGGATGTGTTCACAATCTTCTTTCGATTTTTCTGTTTTGTTGGGCTTTCTATAATTTGCACGATTTATCACCTCGTTCGCAGCTGGAATTCATTCATATTATAGCATAGTTCTGTGGTTATTCAGTCACTTTTGTTTCTGTATTCACCGACGAATCTGGGTTCTTATTTGTAGAAGCATTCTTCATAATCACCCATTTGTTCATCGGGTATTGAATAATCATCGACAGGGTCATGTTCGCAAGTTTCACAATCATTCCACCCATCGTCGCACCGACGAGCAGTGCAATTGGCGCTTGGATTAAGGAAGGAATGAAAACCTGAAGGAAATAAACACAAATCACCATGACTGCATACATGATTCCGCTTTTTAGTACATTGTTATTCGCCTTAAACGTCGTCTTTCTTTGCAAGAAGAAATTAAAGGTTTGAGAGATGGCGAAAGAGAATGCAAAGGCATAAAACGCACAGAGCCCTCCATCTTCAACCGAGTAATTAATAATCCAAAAGGAAAATGTTTGAGCTCTTAAAGACACGAATATCCAATAGTTGAACATTGCAAATGTCGAAAAGTCGACGATGGTTGTAATGCCACTCATCAAATTAAATACAATGAATTGCCATAAGTTGGGGTGTTTTTCTTTCCACATTTGAAATTTAGTCATGCCGGTTTTCCTTTTCTCTTCTCTTTTTCGCTTTTTTGGCAATTCGGTATTGTTTGTATCCTTTAAAGAATTTTCCATTTACCATAACGAGGAGCCCTTCGAGCATCGCGCGGTCAATTTTACCACTGCTCATTCGATATACTTGTCGATAAGGTAAATTCATGACAAACATTGAATAGTTCGCAATCATGGGTTTGTGAATGAACATTAGAAATTTACGAACAAATCGAGCGGTTCGATAAAGGAATTTCCCAAGTCCCTTTCCATAGACGCCTTGGCCAATCGTATCATTAAAACCTAATGGTTTTGATACGTCCCATGTTGCAACAGGCGGTACTCGACCTAAAAGCGATGCAAATTCCTCGTCTGTGACCAATTTGACGTCTCCTGAGTCGTAATGACTCAATTGAAACAGATCATAAGGATTGGCGAAATGAGGTCCTTCTACCGATGTAAGTTCCGTTAACCGAATGTCTCTTGAAGAAGCTCCAACCATCACTCTGTACTCTCCACCTTCAACAACCCATTTATTTTCAAGGATATTGAAATAGGCAAATGCATGTTCATCTAATTTAATTGAAACTTTTTTAGACTCTTTTGGCTGAAGGGAAACTTTTATAAAACCTTTGAGTTCTTTTTCTGCTCTAAATACTTCACTTTTAAGTGCACTGATGTATACTTGTGCGACTTCTTCTCCTGAACATGTTCCTGTATTTTGTATCGTAAATGATACTTGATTTCCTTTCACACGCAAATCAGTGTATTCAAACACCGTATAGCTCAGTCCATGACCAAATGGATATTTTACTTCCATCTTTAATTTGTCATAATAGCGGTATCCAAAATAGATGCCTTCTCTATGTTCACTTGTCATCTGTTTTCCGGGGAAAAGGTGGCTTGATGAAACATCCGAATAGGCAATGGGGTAAGTTTCCGCTAATTTCCCGCTAGGATTAACCACTCCAGTGATTAAATTCGCAATCGCGCGTCCGCTTCCTTGTCCACTCAAATAAGCATGAAGAACTGATTTTGCAGATGCATCCCAAGTCATTTCGACTGGGGCTCCACCCACGAGCACAATCACAACGTTTTGATTGACTTTCGAAAGGTCTTGAAGAAGCTCGATTTGATTGTTTCTAACGAGCATGTTTTCTCTGTCGATGCCTTCCGATTCACTACCCTCATCGAGTCCCATGAATAATAATACAACATCGGATTTCGAAGCTAATTTTAATGCTTTATTCTTTAAAGATATATTTTTTCCACCAAGACGTTTATACCCTTTGGCAAATCCTATAATCTCAAGGTCCGTTTTTAATAATTCATCTAGAGGATTATCTAGTTTGGTTGGATTGATGATCGAACTGCCTGCGCCTTGATATCGAGGGAATTTTGCAAAGTCTCCGATAACAGCTACTTTCGTTCCTTTTTGAAGCGGTAGCAAATGATCTTCGTTTTTAAGAAGAACGATGGATTTTTCTGCAGCATGAATTGCCTCACTGTGATGGATCTCAAAGTCAAAGGAATTTTCAACATTCTCTTTTGGAAGCGTGTCATATACAAGTCTTAAAAGGCTTTCAACTCTTTGATCTAAGATTGATTCTGCTAATGTTCCATTTCGAACAGCTTCAATGATTTCTTGATTCGTAGACCCTGCAGAGGATGGCATCTCTAACTGATTACCAGCGATAAGTCCTTTGACACGTTCGTTGTTTGCACCCCAATCGGTGATGACGACGCCATTGAATCCCCATTCCTTGTATAGAATATCATGAAGGAGATGCGTATTTTCGCTTGCAAATGTTCCATTGATTTTATTATAGGAAGACATGATTGTTTTGGCTTTGCCTTCTTCAATTGCGTATCTGAATCCTTCTAGATACATTTCTCTGAAAGAACGTTCATCGACAACTTCATCGATGACCATTCTTCTTTCTTCCTGACTGTTCACTGCAAAGTGCTTTGGACAAGCTGCAATACCAGTCTCTTGCATTCCCTGAATCATTGAAGATGCTAATTTGCCTGCAAGGAAAGGATCTTCAGAAAAATACTCAAAGTTTCTTCCGCAGAGGGGATTTCGTTTAATGTTTAAAGCTGGCCCAAGAAGAACGGAGACTTCCATCGACTTAGCTTCCTCACCAAGCAATTTGCCAACATGGTTTAACAAGTTTAGATCCCAACTGTTCGCAAGGGTCGCAGCCGTTGGAAAGCAGGTCGCAGGAATACTTTGCGACATGCCTAAATTATCAACGTTTCCACCTTGTTTTCTGACACCATGTGGACCATCCGTCATCATGACGGATGGAATCCCAAGCCTTTGAATTGACATAGTATTCCAAAAATTGGCTCCAGACATCAAGGAAGCTTTTTCTTCTAAGGTCATCTGTTTAACGAGAATTTCTTCTTTACTACTCATTACTGCATCTCTCCTGTTTGTGTTACGTAATAACATATATTATGAGTTGCATTTCTTAAAGCAATCAAAGTACCGGCTTCATCGACTTCTAAAGCGGCTCTGACTTCTTTGACGAATTGATTATTTTTATTCGGGAACAAGAATGCAAGCATCATGTCATTACCAGCATCCAGCGCTTCGATCCCACTAAAATAACCTCCGGAGGAACTAATTGCGGCGTCAGTAATGACGTAACCTTCAAATCCCCATTCTGTTCTTAACAAATCCGTAAGTAAGGCATGACTTCCCCCTGCCCAGTCGGGTCCAATCCGGTTGAATGCGGACATCGCTCCGTGAGCATGTCCTTCTTTAACTGCAATTTCAAAGGGTTTGAAATAGAGTTCTCTAAGTGCTTGTTCTGTAGACCAAACATAAAGTCCGTTCGCTCCACGGTTCTTTTCTTGCTCGTTTCCGGCAAAATGTTTCATTGTCACAACTCTTCCAGTGCTTTGCATTCCTCTGGTATATGCTGCGGCAATTTTACCTGAAATTAATGGGTCTTCTGAATAATATTCAAAGTTTCTTCCACCGAGTGGAGAACGGTGCATATTCATCGAAGGTGCATAAACGGCTGAGATTCCATAGGCTTGGGCTTCATAACCCATTGCTTCCCCCATTGCTTCTGCCAAGTCTTGATTCCAAGTACTAGCGACATTCGTTGATATTGGGAAAGCAACCGTCGACCAGGATCCGAGGAAGGACCGAATACATGCGGGTCCGTCCACCATTTTGGTTTCAGGAACGCCAAGTCTTTCAATCGCTAAGGACCAAAATCCTGCATTTTGTGTTAATTGAATCATTTCTTCTGCAGTGAACTGATCTAAAAAGTCATCCCATAAGGGGTCACTATAGTCGAGTCCGACCAAGTCTTCAAGTAGAATCGAATGATCTTGGTTTTGCAGTGGAATCGCTTCATTTGAAATCACGTGTTCATAGACTTCGCTATCCAATACGCTTGCAGGGATTAAGAAATCATCTCCAGAAGGTGAGGTTGGAGCGGTCTCAATCGGATTGGAGCGACTCAGATATGTAAGCCCACCATCTGCATTTTCAAATAGATTTTGAATTTCAGTTCCGGTCACTTCATCTGTATCATAGATTATGGTTGTTGGAGCGGTATAAGAAAGCGTTGATTCTGGAGAATGGACGTTTCTTGACAAAATGATTTCATAATCTCCAGCTTCCAAAACCCAAGCTTGATTTACAAATTCGTCATAAGAAGACAACTCTCTCGTTGAAAAGGAAAGTGTTAGTGTTTGATTCTCTCCTGGGGATAATAAATCAGTTTTTGCAAAAGCAGCAAGTTCAATACTGGATTTTTCAATCCCTGAAGCAGGGAAGTAAGGTGCGCTGAAATAGACCTCTACAACGTCTTTTCCGCTGACGCTTCCTGTATTCGTCACTTTGACTTCAAGGGTGATGGTGTCTTGATTAAAGGTATGAGACAGTGTTTCCCAGTTAAATGTTGTATAAGAGAGTCCATATCCAAACGGATACTGAACGGTTGAAAGATATTCGCTTTCTTCCGTAATGAAGGTTTCATAGTAACGGTAACCCATATAGATGCCTTCAAGATAATTTGTAAAGTATCTTCCGGTTTCTGCGCCAGATTCATCCAAATATTGAAAGTCTCCAGCATTTAAAACCGCTGGATTGGTCGTTAAATCGTATGCATACGTATCAACGAGTCTTCCAGATGGATTATACTCCCCTGTGAGTGTTTTTGCAATAGCATAAGTCCCATATTGTCCGGGAGCGCCAACCCAAAGGACTGCCTCAACATGGTCAAAATCTTCAACCCAACCTAGTTCCATTGCGTTACATGTATTTAACAAAACAACGACATGTGCAAAATGGCTGTTCAGAAGTTCGACAATTTGAAGTTCTGTTTCTGATATTTGAAGTTCCTCTACGGTGAGGTCAATCGTTTCCGTTCCATATCTTGAAATCACATAAACTGCAACATCGGAAAAAGAAACGGCTTCTGAAAGAATATCATCGGTCAGATATTCTGCAGGCATTTCAGAAGGCGTTGAAGAAATCATTCCCATAATGTTTGGTAATAATATATCTAGAAGTCCCTTTCCGGGTTTTATAAAGTCTGTGGTAACGGGTTTGTTTTTATAGACGTAATTACCATATAAATTATGAAGCGTATCGTTATAGGTGATTCCTTCACTGTCAAATGCCATGTAAAGATCATCTACTTTGGTTGAATTCACCGCTCCGGCACCGCCGCCTCCAAATACAGGTTTCACAGAACCCGAACCAAATACATTAATCGCTTGATCTCCTAATGGAAGAAGGTCTCCTTCATTTTTCAACAATACGATGCTTTCAGACATCACTTCTTCAGCAATGGCTTTTGATACATCCGCTGTTAGTTGAGCTTCCAAGGACATTGGACGTGTTGAATTGTAATACCAGTTTCCAATTAACCCAACAAAAGAAACGATGACAAGCGCCCAAACAGAGAGGACAATCGGTCTTCTAAGAATTCTTTTGTATGTGCGGAGTCCTTTTCTTTTTGCGACTCTTTCTTTTTTCACGGAAGCTTTGATGTCTTGTTTCCAAGTTTTCATTTTCGCGACATACGCGACTTTGACGGATGATTTTTCGGCTTTGGTTAATTTCCGATTTACTTTCATGGTAGCACGACGTTCTTTGACTAGACGTCTCGCCTCTGTTTTATACTTTTTAATTAGATCTCGTCTTTTCAATTCTTGAGTCTGACTCATTTTCGATTCCCCCAATTCATTCTTTGGCGTGTTTCTTTAAAAATACACTTTGCCATAATGCAAATAAGAATAATGTAATGTATGCGCCAACTAAGACATCACTTAAGAAATGTGCGCCAAGAACAACTCTGCTCACCATAACAAGGACAGTCCATAAAATTGCGAATACAACAAAAGGTTTAAACCAATTTGGCTTCAGCTTTGATATAAACATTCCATAGGCCAAGATAACCATGGCATTGCCAGTATGTCCAGATGGGAAAGATTTCAGTTCATTATCATTGCTTGGACCTGAAATTTCAAACCAATGTTTGAATTCTTCAATGGACGTAATTGATCTCATTCTAGGTCTTGCCCAGACGATTTTGACGACATTGACTAAAATCATTTCTGAAATCACTAAAATAAGCAATACAAGTGCTTCGCTTTTCCATTTCCTAAATTTCTCAGGTTCCGTTTTGAGTGTCCACAACAGGGCACCTGCAAACAGAATCAATGCGAGTACGATATTAAGAATTGTCCAAATTTGTGGTGTTCCATCCACGGCTTCTTCAAAAGCGTAGTTAATCGGCTGCATGATGATAAAATATGAAAATACCAACATGAACAAAATTCCAAATATGGAAGAAACTAGATTTTTCCAAGCCACGTCTCTTTTTCTTCCCCCATAAAGAATCGTGGTTGCGAGAAGCAATCCAATCGTTGCGGGCAACTCACCGAAACGGTTGAAAAATTCTGCCCAAATTGAATTTTCATTTCCAAGTGCAATCGATGCGGTGTAATCCCAATCGCTAATTGCCAGCAATGTCAAAAGCACTGCCAGTACAATCAGCGAAATCCAAAAAAACTGTTTTTTAAAAGCCATAATCTTCTCCTCATTCTATAGTTATAGATTGTTTGTAAACCCTTACAAATTAAATTATATGAAATCATTTTCAACTTGTCAAGCATTTTTACACATTGTGTGTATTTTTTTTATAACTTCAAATAAAAAGCCACACTCGATTGTTCTCAATGAAGTGTGACTCTGTAATTGATTTATTATGAACCTATCAATAATTGTATGTTTTCCCATTCTGGTATAAGCATACCAGATTCTATTTCTTTGACGATTTCTACAATCCGATCATTGATAGGGGTTTCAATTCCCACTTTATCTCCATAGGAACTTACGACTCCGTTAATTGCCTCTATTTCGCACTTCTTTCCCTTTGACAAATCTTGGAGCATGCTCGATTTCAATAATTTGTGCTTTTTAATAGCAATTGGAATAATCATGAAACTGATGGCTTTTTTAATTGGACCTTTCCAATCGAGTAACTTGACAATGTCTTTTCCCTGAATGGGTTCAATTTTGATATTTGCCTTATTTGCAACTTCAATGCATTCTTTGATAATCTTTTGAACCAATTTCCGAGAGGTTTTGTCCTCGGCAACTTCTCCAAATGTCGCATCAAGAACAGCCGATAGTCCGCTAAATGCACTGTTCACGAGAAGTTTTGCCCACCTTGCGCCAATGAAATTTGCTTCTACAGTAACTTGACCCATGATTTCAAGAAGTCGTTTGACTTCTTGAAAGTGTTGTTCGTCTACATTTCCAAAAGAGCCAAGACTAAAGGAAAGTGTTTCATAGGTTGCTTCACTCGTCAATTCGGAGATGCCGTTACCAATCATTGTCGCTCCCCAGGCCATGGCACATCCAATCGTCCTTTCTTCGCCGATGACTTCAGAGACACTGAGTTCGGGAAGTCCGTTTTGCATTGTGCAAATCACACCGTCTTTTTTTAAAAATGGGACAAGGCTTTTGACAACTTGTTTATTGTCAAGTTGCTTTGTCATTAGAAATAAGATATCGTATTCTTCCTTCATCTCTTCAGGGAGTAGTGCACTCACCGGTTGTGTGAACTGAATCTTGCCTATGATCTGAGCACCTTGTTTCTTCAATCCTTTAACATGCATTATATTTCGATTAATTAAATCGACTTGTTCTCCTGCTTTGGATAAATAGGCTCCAAGAACCGTGCCCATCGCCCCTGCACCATAAATTGCTAATTTCATCAAATCAACCTCGTTTCTTTATCTAATATAGCCATTGAAACTAACATTCATTTTATCAATTGACTTGTGATTTGTAAAGAGCGCAATGAAAATGCAAGCAGGTTCATGGAAAGAATCAAAAAACATAGAATATTAATATAGTTATTTAAGGAATTTCCATTAAATACAACATGTTAATGATATAATTAAGTCAGTTATTACCGAAAACCTTAATTTTGAGGAGGATTCTATGATTACCAAAAAAATCTTTCACGATCTTGCCATTTTCATGATTGGATTCGGAATCGTCATTGGTTTGATTTTTCCGTTTTTTGTGCTTGTGACAGGAGCTCCGCAATCTACCATTCTTACGCCATTCTTTTTTGGAATGAGTATATTTGCAGGAATACTGGTGGGTTTGTTTAATGTATTTCTATCAAGAAAAATCGTAGGCAAAAAAATCAAAGAACTATCCACCCACATGTCGAAGGTTCAGGCTCGGATTTCAAATCAAAAAACAATGGGTGAGTCCGACTATTGCCTCGATGAAGACTGTATGATTTCGATTGATTCTGAGGATGAAATCGGAGAAAGTGCACGTTCTTTCAACACTTTGGTTCAAACATTGTCAAAAGAGTTTCAATCGGCTGACCAAGTCAAAAAATTCACAGAAATGTTATCAAGTTTTCTTGAACTTGAAAAGCTCGGAGAAGAATCCGTCATTCATTTGATGGATGCCCTAAAAGCCTCTGGCGGAGCGATTCTTCTCGAAAAAGAAGGTGACCTTGAAGTCTTATATTCTTCTGGAATCAAAGACGCAGAGAAATTACTTGACAATCCACTGACTTGGAACACTTTAAAACATTCAAAACCATTGATATTAGATGTTCCTGAAGATGTATTGCTTGATGGCCTGATTGTCGACTTCAGACCAAAAACAGTAATTTTGGAACCCATTATCTATAAGGACATTACACTGGGGCTAATTGTTCTTGCGTCGACGACTTCGTTTTCTCAGGACAATCTGCAACTCCTTACTCTTTTCTCTCACAGTATGTCTTTAGCTTTCCGTAACTCGATTACGTACAATCAACTTCAAAAACTCGCCGCAAACGATCCGCTAACCGGCATTTTGAACCGCAGGTTCGGAATGCAAAGGTTCAAAGAAGAGTTTGTTCGTTCCATTCGTTATGAAATGCCACTGGGCGTACTAATGTTTGACATCGATCACTTCAAGATTATCAATGATACCTACGGTCACATTGTAGGAGATAAAGTGCTTCATGAACTCGCGCATTCAGTTAAACTAGCGCTTCGTGAAGGGGATGTCTTCTTCCGCTATGGTGGAGAAGAGTTTATTGTTATTCTTTCCGGTGCGAATCATGACGATGTCAAGAAAACGGCAGAATCGATTCGACATATGGCCGAAGATCTCGAAATCAGACATCATTTGCAACTCATAAAACTGACCATCAGTCTTGGAGGAACTTCTTATCCCGAACACGATGCCCCAGACATTGAATCTCTCGTCGCATTTGTGGACGCGAGAATGTATGATGCCAAATCAGCAGGAAGAAATCAGTCCGTTATAGAATGAGTTAATCCATAAATCCCAAAAAAGTGACGAACAAAAATCGTCGCTTTTTTATAACATTAATTTTACATCACACGTAGTCTTTGTTTTATAAATGGAAGACTTGACACTTCATTACTAAAATTTAAGTATTTCGTTCTATCTGTTTACGCAGACATATAAAAGATATATAATAAAAAACAATCAAGACTTACAAC
>Ga0268280_1002107_pt1 | contig 12094 bp, 12 predicted proteins | sample saktaG_9_FD_190139 | JGI IMG/M metagenome (GOLD analysis project Ga0268280, IMG submission 190139) | Saline water microbial communities from Sakinaw Lake, British Columbia, Canada - sak_2011_5_24_40m | ecosystem: Environmental > Aquatic > Non-marine Saline and Alkaline > Saline ...
GGACTGCCCGTAATAAAGGAGAGCTTGCGCATATTCCTCCAGCGAGTAGCAGATGGCGGCCATGGCGTTGCGGGCCTTGTACAGCACCGGCATGCTCTCCGCTGCCCGCTGGTAGTCTGCCAGAGCTGCCTGGTATTTTTTGCCGGAGCTGTGCCCATCCCCGCGCAGCATGTACATCTCGGCGAAGTCGGGAAACGCCGCCAATTTTTCATCTTTTTCCTGGGGCGTGTAGAGGCGCATAAAAACAGACAGGTTTGAATCCCCGTGCAAACTGAGAAAATCCTTTTCTTCCCTGATATATTTTTCGGTTGTGTCGCGAGTGGTAATGAGGCGGAGAAATTGCAGATACAGATAATGGGACAGGAGCGAGCCGGTCTCCCGGGGCAACGGTTTTTTTTCCAGTTCGGGCGCTCCTGACAGGGAATAGCCGCTCCGGGGCAACGAAATATTGCGCATTTTTTCCCGGGCCACGGCCAGATAGACCAAGAACGGCTCGGGCGGAACCCGCGGCAGCAATCCTTCCGCCAGCAGCAGCCAGGAATCATTGCGATACTGCAGTTCCGATTCCCGCAGGGAGAGGAGGATATAGACGCCGAACAACCGTTGACGCAACTCCGCTTCGTCCCGCTTGGAGAGAGCCTCCTGGTAATAACCGGCCGCATTCTTCCAGCCGCGCCAGTGCATCTTGGCAAACTCCGCGTCTCCCTGCTGGCGCAGTTGCGAAACCTGCGCCGCGTCAATGTCCAGCTTCGGTTTCGGCGCAGGCCCGGCGCAGGAGACCAGCAGGCAAAAGACAGCGATCCACCAGGGAAAAACTCGTTGGCCGAAATTTTTCATAATGCTTTCCTGGAAAATATACGCTTCAGCATTTGCTTTCATTCAGGCCCAAAGGTACTCTCTCTCTTTGGCAGCCATGCAATAGATGTATTCCGCTTTACCCTAACTTCCTTTGGGGGCGGCGATATCGAGCCAGGCAAACCACAGCGGGTGGTGTTTTTTATACCAACGCAGGATCTCCAGCAGCTTCACCTGGTAGGCGGGTGATATCACCTCGGGGGGGATGCGGTCGAAGTGAACGCGGATGTGGTCCTGCTGGGGAAATTCCAGCGCTTCCGAGCACAGGGTCTGCAGCTCGTTGCGGATGCGCCCCGAGTCGGAGATGCGCACCGGCCGGTGCTCGTAGTCCTCGCCGCCCATGAAGCGGTTGAGCAGAGGATTGAAGATCAGCCAGCTCTGCTCCAGGGTTTCCCCCAGCCGCAGGGTGAAGGTGATGCGCTTGTCGCCGCGCGAGCCGGCGAGGCGCACCGTTACCCGGTAGAGCCCGGGCTCGACCTCCTCCACCCCGGGCGCCCCGGAATAGGGATCGGGACACATGTAGCCCGACACGGCCAGCACGTCCCATTTCTTCTCGGGAAAGAAATCTGCCGCCTCGACCGAGGGCTTGTGCACCGGGATGCCGGCCTGGCTGGCATCCTCGATCATGGCCCGGAAACGGGCGGCGGTGGCGGCGTCAACGTCGCGGCCAAGCGCTTGTCCCAGCCGGGCCGCAAAATCCCCGGCTTCGGGGTCGAGCCCCATCACCAGGCGCTCGCGGTTGTAGGGCACTTCAAAGGTCGAAGTGAAGGGCGAGATATAGGCGGCCAGCCCCAGCATGGGGGCCAGGCTGGCGGCCTGGATGGCCTCGGCCGATGCCGCGTAGCCATCGCATAAAAACAGGTGGCGCGCTCCGTCCTGTTCATAGGGACCGATGTGATAGGTCGGGGCATAGGTGCCCGATTCGGTAAAGGCGGGAATCCCGGTCGGCAGGGGAAAATCCTCTTCGACGATTTGCGCCCCCAGGTCGGTCCATTCCTTCCAAAGATCGCCGATGCGCATCTCCCGGCTCTTGCCGCCCAGGGTCCAGATGTGGACGCGTTCCGGGGTGATGTCGGGGTAGGTCTTGCGGATGGCCTGCATCACCTGCTCGCGAGGCGTGCGGAAAGAGATGAGGATCGAATCCTCGGCGGCCCGATCAGCAACCTGGCGCGGCAGGAAGAGATTGCCCATGTATCCCTCGTAAGGGCGGGTGATGGCCAGCGGTTGATCGAACAGGTGCAGGACGGTCATCGCTCCTGTCTCGGCTCCCTTGGAGAAGCGCGAAGTGTTCTCCAGGGTATCAATGGCCGCGCCCCAGATGGTTATGCCGGCGGTCTTGATGTCGCGGTAGAACTCCTCCCAGCCGTAGTCCTTGCGGTTGAGCAGCCGCACCACCTTGCGGTCGAGCCAGCGGGCCACGGCCGGCCGGGCGTAAACCCGGCCGAAGCCAAGCTGGGGGTTGGAGCCCATTTCCGGGGACTCCCCGGCCTTGGGCATCAGACCTTCGCCGACGCAGACCATGATGGCATGGTTCTCGGGGAGCTGGCGCGACAGGTACCACAGGCTCTCGCTCATGGCATAGGCCGAGATGGCGTCGGCCTCCTTCTTGGCCCGGTTGAGCCCGGCCTTGTCGAGCCCCTTGCCGGCACCATAGCGGCCGAAAAGGCGGGTGCCCAGTGCCGTTACGGCGCCTGTGACCGCGAACAGCCGTTCCATGCTTCCTTCCATGAACGAGATTTCCCTGGTGAATTCCTTGGCCGGCTCGCCGCGCACCCAGGCAACCTCAACGTTCTCCAGCCAGATATGGAAGCGCCCCAGGATGGGACGGGCGTCGAAGGCCCACTGGGCGATCAGGTCGCGGGTCTCTTGGGAAGCAGAAGTCATGGCAACCTCCTTGGTATGCGGAAAAACGGTTCCGCCCTTATTGCGGCCGAGGCGGACCGGTTCACATTGTAGGCAAAGTTCCGACAAAAATCAAGGTGAAGCTAGTATTGCTTTTTTTTGCGGCGCGGAGTAAAATTTAGTTTATTCAACAATAATAAGGAGGATTTTAAAAATGGCCAAAAAGTATAATTTCTACGCCGGACCGGCGATCCTGCCCCAGGAAGTCATGAAAAAGGCGCAGGAGGAGTTGCTGGATTTCAACGGCATCGGGCTTTCGATCATGGAGATCAGCCACCGCTCCAAGGATTTTGAAAGCGTGATCAACGCCGCCGAAACCAAGATCCGCTCCCTGCTCGGCGTGCCGGAGAACTTTGCGGTCATGTTCCTGCAGGGCGGCGCCAGCCTGCAGTTCGGCATGATCCCCATGAACCTGCTCATCGGCAAGAAGGCCGACTACGTCAACACCGGCGCCTGGGCAAAAAAAGCGATTAAGGAAGCCAAGTTGTTCGGAACCGTAAACGTCATTGCCAGTTCCGAAGACAAGAATTTTTCCTATGTCCCCGGGGACCTGAAGTTCTCCCCCGACGCCCGCTATGTGCACATCACCTCCAACGAGACCATCGGCGGCATCCAGTTCTCCAAGTTCCCCGACACCGGAAACGTGCCCCTGATTATCGACATGTCCTCGGATATCTTCAGCCGCAAGATCGATTTCAAGAACATCGGCATGATCTACGCCGGCGCCCAGAAGAACATCGGCCCTTCCGGAGTCACCCTGGTCATCATGCGCAACGACCTGATCGAAGCCTGTACGGAAGGTCTGACCACCATGCTCAGCTACAAGACACACGCCAAGGAAAAATCCATGTACAACACCCCGCCCTGCTTTGCCATTTACATTATCAAGCTGGTCATGGAGTGGATCGAGGGCCTGGGCGGCCTGGCGGCCATTGAAGAAATCAACGAGAAGAAAGCCAAGGCCCTGTACGACGCTATCGACAACAGCGGTGGCTACTACAAAGGCACCGCCAATGTCTCGGACCGCTCCAGGATGAACGTCACCTTCCGCCTGCCCTCGGAGGAACTGGAAGAGAAATTCATCAATGATGCCAAGAAAGTCGGATTCATCGGCCTGAAGGGGCACCGCAGCGTCGGCGGCTGCCGGGCATCCATTTACAACGCCATGGGACTCGACGGAGTCCTGGCCCTGACCCAATTCATGGAAAATTTCGCCAAGGAAAACAAATAACAACGAAACCAGAATAACCTGCTTGTCGCTGAAACCTGTAAAAGCCGCAAAGAGAACAGGTTTTTCCGTTAAAAAGTTGACAGGAATGAAAAAATCTGCTACTATTTTATCCTGGAATTGAACAAGGGAGGTATTTTAGCCATGCAAACGGTTTTTTCATTTCTGAATACCTCAAGCCCAAGCCAACCGCTGTTCTTACTTTCCAATTCCCGAACTCCGGAGCTTGCGCGCCCATGATCAGGATCCTTATCGCCGACCGTTTGCAGGCCAAAACCATTGACCTGCTCAATGAGATTTCCGAATTCGAGATCATCGAAAAACCCGACCTGACCTCCGCGCAACTGCAGGAGGAAACAAAAAACTTCGATGCCCTGATCATAAGCTCCTCAATACCGCTGAACGAAGAAACCTTCAACCAGGGCGGCGATCTGAAATTGATCGTTCGCAGCAGCGGCGTATCCGGCCCCATCGATGCAGCGGCCGCCCAAGGCAAGAACATTGAGATCCGCACCGCTGTGGGCCACAATACGGCACAACCAGGTAACAAAATGGAAGAAACGATCGAGATCGATGTGATCGCGATCCTGAAAGAATTTTTCAATGTCTAAAGCAATTTATTCAAAGCAGGCGAAAAAAAAATGACAATCATCGTCGGCAATAAACTCAATTCCGCCAATAAAAAAATCCTGGACCGCATGAACAAGATGGACATCGAATTCATCAGGAAAGAGGCCCAGACCCAGATCGAAGCCGGTGCCGAGTATATCGAGATCAACGCCCTGTCACTACTGCACAACGAAACCCCGTTCCTGCGCGAGATCATTCCCATGCTGGAAAAGCTGGATTCCAAACTGGTGATCGTCAGTGAAAATGTCGAGGCGCTCAAGGAAGCCCTGCTTATCGCCAAAAACCCGATCATTATCGGTGCCGTTGAATACGACATCGAAAAGATCGATTATCTCATCGACACGGTCATGGAGAAGAACGCCAAGATCATCGCCCTGATCAAGGACAAGCGCAACAACCATTCCAACACGCCGGAAAAATCGTTGCTGATCGCCCAAAAATACATCGATTACCTGCTCGACCGCGGCATGAAGCGGCAGGATATCCTTCTGGATCCCCAAATCTGCCCCCTGGAAGAGAATTTCAACAGCGGCCGTATCTTCCTTGACACGCTGGAATTATTCAAATTGGATTTCCCGCAGGTCAAGACCATGGCTAACGTGTCGCACCTGTCCGAGGGCCTGCCCAAACGCCACCTGATCGCATCCTATTTTGTTTCTTTGGCCATCGCCAAGGGGCTCGACTACATCGTCACCAATGTTCTGGATGAAAACTTCATCGAATCGATCATCACCACCATGTCGATTATCGGCAAGGACAAGAACCTGCAGGCCTACTTGAAATATTGCCGCAATCACAAAGAATTGAAGTTAAAAGGAATAAAGGATGCAGGATCAAAAAATAAAAGAGATCTTAATTGAAAAGGACAGTTCCTTTAAAAAGTTGTTCTTAAGACATCAGGAACTTGAGGAAAAACTGCAATATTTCCTGAAGAAAAAGTTCAAGTCCGAAGAGGAACTGGTCGAGGCTCAAAACATTAAGAAGGAAAAACTCAAGTTGAAGGATGCCATGCAAAAACAGATATGCTCCTTCAAGAAAAAGCCTGGCGGCAATGGACAAAGATAATTCACTGGAGGGCAGCATCGAGTCGAAACCATTAACGAAAATGAAAAGAAAAAGAATCAGCAAACCCAAGATCTCGACTCTGACCCGCATTTCATTTTTGCCGTCACTGTTCACCATGCTGAACCTTTTCCTGGGATATAAGGCCCTTATCTACATCATCGGCCCCAAGCAGAATTTCAAAATCGCGATTTACTATATCACGGCCAGCGTCATCATGGACGGCTTCGACGGCACCATCGCCCGTCTGACCCATACCGAATCCAATTTCGGCATGCAGCTTGATTCTCTGGTCGACGCCGTTACTTTCGGCCTGGTCACCTCCATGCTGGCGTTCGCATGGGGTTTTCAATCAGGCTTTTCCCAGATCGGCAGCATCGTCAGTTTCGTATTCCTGAGTGCCGGGTTGATCCGCTTGGCCCGCTTCAATGTGTTCAAGGAAGCGCAGGCCTTCCCGGCCAACATTTTCATCGGCATGCCCATTCCCACCGCGGCCCTATCCATCTGTTCGGTCGTGCTTGTGTTCGGCGGCAAACCGCCGCTGTCGCGGACAGGCATCCTGTTTTTTTCACTTTACATCCTCCTTATCTCACTATTAATGATCTCCAACGTCAAATACAGGACCACGAAAAAATTCGTTATCAAAAACAGCCTGAAAACACTTTTTCTTCTGGCCCTGATCGTCGGTTGCCTGGTCATCTTCCCCGATATCACCATCCCCATCCTGACTTTTTCATACATGCTGTCGCCGCTGTTATTCTATTTGTTCATCAGGAAATCCAAAAACACTGAAGCCTCCGGCGGCGATAAAAAAGCCGAGTCACCCCAAGTAACCAAGAGCGGAGCCTGAAAGTCGGCTCATGACAGACGAGAACTCCCTGTATAGTTATTTCCGGCCTTTCCTGAGACGTTTCATATTGGCCCTTGTTTTCATGGCCATGGTGGCTGTCTTCACCGCTTTTTTCGCCGTGATCATCCAGCCGGTCATCGATGAATTGTTCATCCAGGGCGGCGGCCGCCTGGCCGAAAAAAGCAAATTCATCCGCAACCTGATCATGAGCGTGCTGCATGTCGGGGAAGATAAAATGGTCCTGGTCCTGCCGCAATTGCTGTTCGTGGCCTTTCTCGGCCAGGCGATATTCTCATTTCTATCCCTATATTCGATGAAAACGCTGGGACTGAAAGTGGTGCGCAACATTCGTGACAAACTTTACCGCCATCTGATCCACCAGTCCATCGATTTTTTGAGCAAAGCCAGGACCGGTGACCTGGTGTCGCGCATATCCAACGACATCGAAAAGATCAAGCTGGCCGTAGCCGAAACCCTGGCCGTCTATATCCGGGAAACGCTGACCCTGGTCGGCCTGCTGGCCGTGGTTTTCTTCCAGGACTGGAAAATGGCCACGCTTTCGCTTGTTTTGATGCCGGTAGCAGCCGTCCCCCTGGTATATTTCGGACGCAAAGTGAAAAAGCGCGGAATCCAGTCCCAGGAAACCATCGGCGACCTGGCCAACTTCATGAGCGAATCGGCCATGGGCAACAAAATCGTCAAGGCTTACAACATGGAGGAATTCGAGATCAACAAGTTCCGCCAGCTCAACCAGAAGCATTTTCGCATCAACGCCAAGATCGCGCTGGCCTATTCACTTGTGGCTCCGGTCATGGACATCATCGGCGGCCTGGTGGCGGCCGGCCTTTTCACAGTGGGCATGCATCGGATTTCCCAAGGCACCCTATCCCCCGGGCAGTTCACCTCGTTTTTGACCGCGCTCTTCCTGATGTACAGCCCGATCAAACGACTCTCCCTGGCCCACAACGATTACCAACAGGGCCAGGCCGGCTATGAGCGGGTCCGCCAGATCATCAATAGCGAAAATAACATCAAGGACAGGTCCTCGGCCATTGATATAAAGAGCATCCGCGGTGAGGTGGAATTCAAGAACGTGCATTTCGCTTACCAGCCGGGCATAGCGGTTTTGAAAAATATCTCTTTTCTGGCCGAACCCAACGAAATGGTGGCCCTGGTCGGGGCCAGCGGTTCGGGCAAGACAACCATCATGAATATCCTGCTGCGCTTTTATGAATCTGAGACCGGTGAAATTTTCATTGACGGCCGTGACATCCGCTCCATTACCTTGAAATCGCTGCGTGAACAGATCGGATTGGTCACCCAGGATGTGTTCCTCTTTAACGACACTATTCTCAACAACATCGCTTACGGCCGCAGAAAATACTCTCAGGAAGATATTCAGCAGGCCGCCGCCATCGCCCGCGCCGCTGATTTCATTTCCGAACTGCCGCTGAAATTTGAAGCCTTGGTAGGCGAACGCGGCATATTTCTGTCCAACGGCCAACGCCAACGCATCTCCATCGCCAGGGCCGTGTTGAAAAAACCGCGCATCCTCATTTTTGATGAAGCCACTTCCTCGCTGGACTCGGAATCTGAAAAGCTGATCCAGGAAGCCATGGCCGAAGTCATGAAAAACCGAACCACCTTCGTAATTGCCCACCGCCTGAGCACCATCATTGAGGCCGACCGCATCCTGGTCATCGAAAACGGGGAGATCAAGGAGAGCGGCAACCACCGCGAGCTCCTGAAAAAACGCGGTCTTTACTATTCCCTGTACAATTTGCAATTCCCGGAAATGAACATTATAATGTGACCCATGAAAAGCATGACCGGATTCGCTCAAGGCAGGTTCAACTTCAAGGATTTTTCGCTTTTCGTATCTTTTAAGTCCTACAACAACCGCTACCTTGAGACCAACTTCAGAGGCAGCGGCATCTCGGCGGCCAGCGAAAAGCTCATCAAGGAAATGTTCAAGGACAAACTGCAGCGCGGAAAAATCGAAGTCGTTTTCGACCTGTTCCAGCGCGGCTCCAGGCAGTGGGATATCAAGTTGAACACCGGCCTGCTCGAAGAGATCATGGACAAAATTGCACCCCTGCAGAAAAAATACGGCCCGGGACTGAACCTGTCGCTTGATTCCCTGTTCAAACTGCCCATGGTTTTCCACCTGGATCACGACCCGGAACTCTTGAGCCCAAAAGACCAACTCAAGATAAAAAGGGCGATCGCCAAGATTTTTGCCTCTTTCCTGGAAAGCCGCCGTCAGGAAGGCCAGTGCATCCTGAATGATCTGCTGGCCGGCATTGACAAAATCGAAAAATACTCAAAAAGCATCCATGTCCGGGAGAAGGATTTTGAAAAAGAGGTGTTCCGTAATTACCGAAAGAAAATAGAAAAATTCGTCAAGGATTTGCCACTCGACGAGAAACGCATCGTCCAGGAAGCCGCCATCAGCGCCGACAAAACCTCGATCGCCGAGGAGATCAACCGCCTGCGAACCCATACCCTAAGGCTGAAGCGCCTGCTGCAGGACAAACACATCGCCACCCAGGGCCGCGAGGCCGATTTCCTGACCCAGGAAATGCAACGTGAAACCCATACCATCGCCGCCAAAACCAGCTGTCTGGATATCCATCGGCAGATCCTCCTGATCCGCCGCGAAATCGAGAAGATCAGGCAGCAGGTACAAAATATCGAGTAAGGCGACTGCTGTGAACCAAATTATCATTATTTCTGGCCCGTCGGGCTGCGGGAAATCGACTCTGATCCGTGAACTGTTGGCCGAATTTCCCGAATTGAATTTTTCGGTGTCGCACACCACCCGGCCTCTGCGAAAAAATGAAGTTCCCGGAAAGGATTACCATTTCGTTGCCGCGGGCGAATTTCATAAAATGCTCCGCGGCGGTCAATTCGTTGAATGGGCCGAAGTTCATGGTCATCGCTACGGCACCAGCTGGAAGGAGATCCGCAGCAAATCTGGCAAGGGCAAGACTCTGGTACTGGATATCGATGTCCAGGGGGCGCGAAGCGTCAAACGCCAGTTCCCGGAGGCCATGGCAATTTTTATGATCCCCCCCACCTTGGCCGCTTTGAAAAAAAGACTGCGCCAACGCGAGACGCGCCTGAACCCGGAAGCCCGGAAGCGGCTGCAGGCAGCCCTAAGCGAATTGCGAGCTTATAAACTATATGACTATGTGATCGTCAACGATAAGCTTGCGACGGCCCAGGCCGACCTGCGCAGCCTTTACGCTGCTTTCGGCCTGCGCATGTCCTGCAACCAGGATAAGATCAAAAAACTGTTGAGAGGCCATAAATGAAACTCCTACTGGGAGTCAGCGGCTCTATCGGCGCCTACAAGGCCGTGGACATTATGCGGATTTTTCAAAAAAATGATCATGAGGTGACCGTGGTCTTGACCCGGGCGGCGACACAGATCATCGCTCCGCTCACTTTTGAGACCTTTGCCCCGGGCCAGGTCTATAGCGAACTGTTCGCGGCGGGGCAGGACCCTTTGCTGCACATAAATTTGAGCAGGGAAAACGACTTGCTGCTGGTGGCGCCGGCCACGGCCAACATCATCGGCAAAATGGCCAACGGCATTGCCGATGACCTGCTGTCCACACTGTTCTGCGCCTTTTTCAAGCGCGTGGTCGTGGCTCCGGCCATGAATACCCATATGCTGGAAAACCCGGCCGTCATTGACAATATTGACCGCCTGAAAAGCCGCGGTGTGGAGATCATCGAAGCGGAGGAAGGCGTACTGGCCAACCGCGAGATCGGCAAGGGCCGACTGCCGGATAGCGAAACCATCTACCGCCATTGTCTGAAGATCGACAGTGTTTAAAAAAATCATCATCACCTCCGGATCCACCCTGGAACCAATCGATCCCGTGCGCTTCATCTCCAACCGCTCTTCCGGGAAAAGCGGCTACCACCTGGCCATGGAGGCCAGGAAGCGGGCTCTCGGACCGATCACATTCATCACCGGCCCCACTTATTATCTGCCCGCCCAAGTGGAAGTGATCCAGGTGGAAACGGCCCTGGAAATGCGGGCCGCCATCGGAAGCCATTTCCGTCAGGCCAACGTGATCATCATGGCCGCGGCGGTCAGCGACTATCGCAGTTTGAAATACTATCCGGACAAACTGAAGAAAAACAACGATAGAATGACCCTTGAGCTTGTGAAAAATCCCGATATCCTGCTGGAACTCGGCCGTCACAAGCGGAAAAACCAGATCCTGGTCGGTTTCGCCGCTGAAACCGAGGATATCTTCGCCAACGCCCAGAATAAACTCATTGCCAAGAACCTGGACCTGCTTGTCCTGAATGAAATATCAGAGGCGAATCCGGCCTTCGCCAGCGATGAGAATCAGGTATATTTGGTGCGCCCCGACGGAGTGCGCAAACTGGAAAGAATGAACAAGGCGCATATCGCCGCCCTGATCTGGGACGAAATCATCAGCCTGGCCGGCCGGTCCTGAAAGCAACATCCGGACTCCCATGAATGAATTACGGGAAATATTGAAATTTTACGGGGAAATGGGTGCCGAGTTCCTGCACCTGCCGGGAAGCGATCGGCGCGCCGACCTGGCCGAATTGGACCGGGAGATCCTGCAGTGCCGCCGCTGCCGGCTGCATGAGAGCAAAACCCACTATGTGCCAGGCGAGGGCAGCAACCGCCCGGACATCATGTTCATCGGCGAAGGACCCGGGGAAACCGAGGATCAGTTCGGCCGTCCCTTCATCGGCAAGGCCGGGCAGCTGCTGGACAAGATCATTCAAAAAATGGGCATGAAGCGCGAGGAAGTATTCATCGCCAACGTGGTCAAGTGCCGCCCGCCGAACAACCGTGAACCGCAGAAGGACGAAGTGGATGCCTGCCTGCCTTATTTGTCAAAACAAATCGCTATTCTTCAACCCAAGGTCATCGTCTGCCTGGGCAGAGTCGCCTTGAACAACCTGTTGGGGACCAACCACAGCATGGGCCGCATCCGCGGCCAACTCCTTAGTTTCCATGATACCCCGCTCATTCCCACTTACCATCCGTCCTATATTCTGCACAAAAAGGACAAGGAAGAAATATCGCGCACCAAGTGGGAAGTGTGGGAAGACATGCAGAAAGTGCTGGCCCTCATCCCCCGCAAACGAACTTGAAGATCAGTGTAGCCCTTTCTTACAATATTTTTGAACCCCTGACCTATCATGCCACCAACGCCTCAGCCGGATTGAAACCGGGAATGCGCGTGCTGGTGCCGCTGGGCAAGCGCGTCGCGCTCGGCTGGGTGCTGGACCTGGATTCGCCCTACCGCGGCAGGTTGAAAAGCATCATTGGTGTCATCGACGATCCTTTCTGCCCCGATTGGGCTTTTCTTGAGTTCGCCCGGCAAACGGCCGCGGCCTATTTCACTTCGGCCGGGAGCTTGCTCGATTACTGCCTGCCTCCCAGCCAGAAAAACTTGAAGAATTTGCGTGTGGAAGCAGGCGGCCAGGTCAGGAAAATGGCGGAATTCAATCCGGGGCAATTGGAAAAACTGGCCACAACCGGCCCACTGCGTTTTTTTTTCAAA
>Ga0268280_1002109_pt1 | contig 12088 bp, 8 predicted proteins | sample saktaG_9_FD_190139 | JGI IMG/M metagenome (GOLD analysis project Ga0268280, IMG submission 190139) | Saline water microbial communities from Sakinaw Lake, British Columbia, Canada - sak_2011_5_24_40m | ecosystem: Environmental > Aquatic > Non-marine Saline and Alkaline > Saline ...
CATCAGCCAGATTCAAGGAATCAATAATAATTGCTTCTGAAACGAACGGCGGACGAAAATTGACATCGCACACCTTGAGGCATCCGGGCCGGACCGCGCGCAGAAATTCAGTGATTCCTGTTCTGCTACGCGGATCACGTTGCGCGAGCGTACCAAAGACGACGGCATCAGCCGACTGAGCCACGCGTTCCAGTTTCTCATCGAATGAAATGGCATCCCAGGCTGCAGGTTGGCGGATCGAAAAAGTCGGAACGCCCGCGCTGTCCAAGGTGACATCCACAACACCGGTGGGCAGATCCGTGAGAGTCCGAATACCAGACCGGTCAACTCCGTTACGCTCCATCTGTTCGAGAATCTCGCGTCCGTACAGGTCATCGCCGACCGCACTCACGACCATCCCGTGCAGCCCCAATTGCGTAGCCATTGCAGCCACATTCCCCGGAGCGCCGCCCAACAACTTCCCGGACGGCAGAAGATCCCACAGGATCTCACCGATCCCGATGCACAGAGGACGTTTCATTTGTTTATCATTCAACATCGATCATCACCTTCATTGTTTTATCGCCTTGAGCATCGATGAACCGATATGCATCGGCATAACGCTCGAACGGAAAATGACACGTGAGCAAGGGCTCCGTTTTCACGGCCCCCGAGTCGATCCATTTGACCGCCTGCACCCAGTCCTCATGGCGGTACATCATGGAGCCCTTAAGGGTCAGCTCGTGTTCGCACACTACCGACATGTCGACCTTGGGCTTGTCGCCATAGACTCCGACGATCAGCAGGGTGCCTCCTTTGCCAATACCCTTCACCAGCGATGTCAGGCTCGCCTCAGCTCCAGCCACCTCAACTCCCACGTCAAAACCGTCCGTGCCGAAAACGCGTTTAGCCGCATCCGCCAGTGTGTCGTTGGCCACATTGCACGTGCACTGAAGGCCGACTTTCCGTGCGACATCCAGCCGATACTCGCTGATGTCCGTGATCAGCACCTTGGCCGCACCCCGGCTCAGGCAGGCCTGCGCAACAAAATTGCCAATGGTACCCGCCCCGGAGACAACCACATTCTTCCCGGTGAGATCCCCTATCCGTCCGGTCACATGCGCGGCCACGGCAATGGGTTCGACAAACGCCCCTTCTTCAAAGGTAAAGTCCGTCGGCAGCTTCACGATCTTATCGGCTTCGGTCACAAAGAGGTCCCTTGCTGAACCAGGCGCCTGGAAGCCTCTGACTTTCAACACTTCGCACGCATTATACTGTCCGCGCCTACAGGGCGAACAAGTTCCGCACACTTCCTGAGGTGTTGCTGTCACTTTGTCGCCAAGGGCTATACCTTCCACGCGAGCGCCAACAGCCTCCACGACACCGGAATACTCATGCCCCTGCACCAACGGGTAAGTGACAAATGGATGTTTGCCATGCCAGACATGAATGTCAGAGCCGCAAACACCGATGCGTTTAACACGTATCATGACCTGTCCAGGTCCCGGCACAGGTTCCTCCACCTGCCTGAATTCCAAGTTTCTCGGCCGAATCACGACTGCTTCTTTCATATTACCTCCATGACCTGTCTCCATTTGTTTAATATGATAATACACATTATACGCTGGACACAAGGCCACTTTAGGCTTTATTATCACCATTTTAGGCGAACGAGCGACACGGATTTAAACATCACGAATAGGAGTGCAAGCACATGAAACGGATGCGAAAAGTGATATTGCTGATCCCTTCGGGGCGTGAATATGAGCGCGGCGTACTGCGCGGAATCATCGAATATGCCCATATCCATGGCCCCTGGATCTTCTACGAGGAACCCCCTCCCTACCTCAGCGAGTCGCAATTCAAACAGCGTCTGGCGCACATGCGTGCCTGGAAGGCCGATGGCATCATCGCGCACCAATCCAGAGCCGAGGAAGTCAAAGATTTGAAGCTGCCCACCGTCATCATGTGCAGCACTACCCACCTCTCATCAAAAACATGCCAGTTACGGAATGACAATGAGGCGATCGGACATATGGCGGCCGATCATTTTTTGAGCTTGGGCTTTAAGCATCTGGCCTATTGCGGTCTGCACGGGATGGAGTGGTCATCGCTACGCGCCAAAGCATTTGCTCAACGCGCCTCGAAAGCAGGAGTGAAGACAAGCCTGTATAAACCCTTCACCCCGCGCCCCGGAGAATCGTGGTACATCGAAGAGAAATATCTTGGAAACTGGCTGGCTGCGCTGCCCAAGCCGATCGGCCTGATGGCGTGTAACGACGACCGTGCACGAATGGTCGCAGAGATCTGCCGCCTCCGAAATATCCGAGTGCCGGATGACGTGTGTATCCTTGGCGTGGATAACGATGAGCATGTCTGCAATCGCGCGCATCCGCCTGTCTCCAGCGTGGCACTCGCCACTGAACGCGCGGGTTATGAAGCAGCCGCCCTCCTGGATAACATCATCTCTGGCCGGCGGGTCGACAACAAGGTCATTCTGGCCCGCCCTATCCAGGTGATTTCAAGGCAATCCACTGACTTGATCGCGATCAACGATCCCAATCTGGTCAAAGCGCTGCGCTATATACGGGAAAACAGCAATCGCATCATACAGGTCGGGAATGTTATCGCGGTGGCCGGATTATCACGGCGCATACTCCAAGACCGTTTCAGAGATACGCTTGGACGTACCCTATTGGATGAAATCCATCAATCCCGGATAAACTGTATTTCACGCATGTTGGCCGACACGGACTTGACCATGTCTGCCATCGCTTCGGCTATTGGCTACGAGTCCGACACGCATCTGGCGCGCTTTTTCTCTCGACGCACAGGCATGACGCCGTCAGACTATCGCCGGTTGCAACGCAGAGGGTAGTGTTTCCTGGGCGCGTATAACGTGGGCTCAGCGCGACAAGGCGACAAGGGGACAGACTAGAATGGCGCTAAGATAAGCGGCGGCTCGCCAAAGTCTCGCCCTCCAGCTTGCGGAGCTGTATTAAAATGGAGGGCGAAGCTGCGCTGAGCCGCAAAAATGTGGCCCGAATATGCTTGTTTTGGAGCCATTCATATCTGTCCACCAGTTGCCCGTCTACCCTGATGCCGACATGAAAAGTTAGTGGCATTGGCCGTCTCGGCTCTGGTTCAGCGGCGAGACGCCGCTGCCACTTTAGAGTTTCCTTTAAATTCAGTATTCCAATATTCCAGTATTCCAATATTCCAGTATTCCAATATTCCAGTATTCCCGCATTCCACCATTCCAGGTGTCCACTCATTTCCATGCTGACTGTCGGATCATGCGAGGCGAAACACCTTGAATTTTTCGAACACTACGCGAAAAATGGAAGGGGTTCTTGAACCCGCAATGATACGCAATCTCGGAGATCGTTAGTCCAGTCTCGGAGAGCAACTGGATTCCCTTCTCAGCGCGTAATTGCCACAAATGGCGCGCCGGGGTATGTCCGGTTTCCGCCTTGAATTTGTAGATAAACGCTGTTCCTGAATATCCTGAAAGACGTCTCGCTTCCTCCAGACAATTATCCTCGGATAAATGATCTTCCATGTACCGAAGCACACGAATAATCACTGGGTCAGCCTGACTTCTGGCATGCGTAGCCATGTGTAAGAACTCAGTGATAAGCGCCAGGGCTACCTGATCGACAACCTGTTGCGACGCTTTTGACTCGGTCATACGAAGCAAGAATGCTGCGGACATCAGACGATGGAAGCATTCTGAAGGCGTGATACCATTTTCTGAAACAGATAACAAAGCACGTTTCATGTCGCGAGGAAGCAAAGACGGACTCACGCTGCACCAGGAATGGTGCGTTTTCTGCGTCGCCGAAAAAGCAAACCTTTCATGATGCCCCGGTGTAAAGAGATAGACTTTTTCCGTCTGCAAAGGATAGGTCTGCTGGTCAACAGACACTGTGCAAGCACCCGAACATATCAGCACCAATTGAAAGTCACGTTGAATGCGAGGCCCGCAATAGCCACCAGGATTATAAAAGACTTGTCCAAAGGTCGAATTGACGGAATGGACATGTCGTTGTTGCCATTCTGCCTTCACGCCATCGTATACAATCTCACTCTTTTTCATAGGCTTCAGCAAATCCGAATATGAACCTACGCCCCCTCTGCCTTCTCTGACACAGTTCTGACCGACCGCTGTGAAGGAACACTCCCGCACCCTCGCACGAACGACCTCATGCACTGCTTCCTGACTCTAGACTCTCGATCTGGGATGAGCGACTCCTCTGTCAGTGGACAGCAGCCAAATAACGATCAGGCGGAGTGACTTGTTGAGTTATTAGTTTTGGTTTAAGAGAGATAATGCGATGCCCACAACGCATTTCGATACTTCGCAGATCTTTACAGATGGCTGAAAGATCATAGCTGAACTTCCTCGCATGCGCCATCCGCGCTATTCGAACTTCTTGTACAATTGGATCTTTCATTAATTCAGTGTACACGGGCTATCTGTGGGTTTCAAGTATAAATAAGTAAAACAACAAAAATCCAGATGCACTCTGCAAGGATTAACTCATCCGTCCCATGGGCGCATTTCCGTCTCGGTGCAAGTACTGGGCGTATAGGCGTCCTCGCCCAATGCAACTAACTTTTCATGGTGCTTTTTAGAGATTCTAACGCGAAAGCCGCAAATTTTGCACGGCTATCTCATCCGCCTCACCCGTGAATAAGCACGCGCAGAGGACAAGTGTATACACGATGTCCGAACGCTCGCTTAAGGCTTGCTTGCAAGAGCGATGAGCGTCAGCGATAGAGCGGCAATACACGGACGGCGGAATGGATAGCCGTGCGGAGGAAGAATAAGGTCTCGCACAAGAAATAACAGGCGTTTAGTGTTGTCATACGTGTCAAAATCATTTTCAGCGCAAATGTTCGCTCTGCCGTCCGTGTATTCACGGGTGAGGCAGGCTGATCCGGCAGCCGCCGGACGCTCTTATAGCGGTTTTCGCGCTAAAACACGAAGCAATGTCTCATGTAAACCGAGAAGAGCCGAAAAACTGAGTATGAAAAGTTAGTGACATTGGGTGTCCTCGCCTGTACAGCGGAAGCGTCTGGTGTATGAGCCTTACGATCTGATAGTCGCTTCGACAGGTGCTGTACGGTCACAGAACAGGCGAGCGCCTATTCGCCCAGCTTTTATACCCAAGTCAATAAATCGGAAATGCCCCCATCATTCCAATATTTCAGTATTCCAACATTCCAAATTTGAAATTTAAGATATGTTTTTTAAAATCCAAGGCATTCCATTTTTTAGAATTATCTGAAATAATAATGGCGATGTTTGCGGTAAAACGTTTCAAACAACAGGAGGTATCAGATGAACAGTCCAGAACAGTCAACAAATTGCAAAATGCGTATGATTACACTATTCGCATGTATTGCACTCTTCAGCGGTGTCTCACAGGCCGGAACACAATATGCTACAGGTTCCTTTACATGGGGCACGGACGCGAATTGGTCAGACATCTCTGGTAGCGGCTATACGCTGCCGTGGTCCTCTGGGGGCGATGCCATATTCGAGGGCACTGCTGGCACGGTCAGCATCGCTGGATCTGGCGTGACAGCCGGTAACCTTACCTTTAATACCACCGGGTTTGCCATCCAGAACAACGCACTCACCCTCAACGGAACAATGGCCGTGTTTTCGATGGAAGCTGGAATCAATGCGGCGCTATCATCGACTATTGCAGGCAATGGCGTCGGCATGGTCAAGACCGGGGGAGGCCTGCTTACCCTGACAGGAGACAGTACCTACAACGGCGGCACGATCGTCAGCAATGGCGTTCTTTCCCTTGGCGGCGCTGACAACGGAAGTTCGCGTGTCGGGCCGGGAATCCTCACCATTGAGTCAGGGGCAACCGTCGAGGTAGCGGCACAAAATCCGCTCGGCTGGTCTGACTCTAGAACACCTGCGGTTGTCATCAATGGCGGCATCTTTGACGGCAAAACAATAGGCTCATGCGTTAAAACAGTAACGATGAACAATGGCTCGATGACCCGAACTGTGGGTTCTTGGTACTTCAACATCACGCCGGGAAGAATCTCGGCCGTGGGCGGTTCACCGGTCATCTCCGGCGGCGGCTTGATTCTCCGACCTACGGGCGGAGCCTATATGCCTGTCGATGTGTCCGACGGAGCGACCCTGACGATCTCAAGCACATTATGGAACGATTCGGGAGCTTCCGGCATCGCAAAGACCGGGATGGGAAAGCTTACGCTGACGGCTGATAACGCTTACAGTGGCGGTACGATCGTCAGCAACGGCGTTCTTTCACTTAGCGGGGCCAATAACGGCTATTCACGTGTCGGATCCGGAACCCTCATTATTGAGGCTGGAGGGATCGTCGAGGCGGTGGCGCAAAATCCGCTCGGATGGAATAATAGCGCGATCACACCCGCTGTTGTCATCAACGGTGGTACATTTGACTTCAAGACGTATGATGGAAGTTTCCAAACACTAACAATGAACGGTGGCTTACTGACCCGAACTGCTGGGTTTTGGTACTTCAACCAGCCGGGAAGCATTTCGGCTGTGGGTGGCTCACCAGTCATCTCCGGCGGGATCATGGATCTCCGTCTGGCAGGTGGAACCAATATGCCGATTGATGTGTCAGCAGATGTGACACTGACGATTGCCTCTGTCCTGGCAAATAATACAGACGGCACTTTCGGCGCGGCGGGCATTAACAAAACGGGCACGGGCAGCCTATCTCTGACCTGCACAAACACTTATCTGGGCTCAACGTGGGTCACGGGCGGCAAGCTCCGGCTCGACGGCGGCGGATTGCTGGGCAGCGGGGGCACATATAATGGCAGCCTGTCAAACAACGCCGCTCTGGTCTTCAACAGCACGTCCGCGCAAATCCTCAACGGTCCGATCAGCGGCAGCGGCGGCCTCCTGAAGAGCGGTAGCGGCAACCTCACCCTTTCCGGCACGAACCTGTATTCGGGTGCGACCGTGGTGACGAACGGCATACTGAACCTGACCCACGCGCAGTGTCTATCCACGAACACGGACGTGAGCATCGCGTCCGGCGCCGTGATAGGGCTCGCCTTCACGGGCACCAACACGGTCAGAAGCCTGACGGTCAATGGCGTGCTGCAGGTGCGGAGTAAAGTCTATGGGGCGAACAGCTTCTCGCCGGCGGCATTGAGCGGATCAGGTTACTTGTTTGTTACCGAGGGCGCAGCGCCTAAAGGCACAATAGTCCGGTTTCTCTAAACTTGAACTATAACAACCGACTGCTTATAATCACGCAACGTATGAAAACACACTTACACCTCCTGATCCTCGCATTTGCCGCGCTGACACTTATCTCAGACGCGTCTGAAACGAAGGTTTGCGTTTCCAATAGTATCTCTGAGCAGTCCATCGGAAAGTGGACAACGCTTGAGGGAAAGATGAATGCCGTCAAGGCTGAAATCTCAATCTCCAATGACACGCTGTGTGTGGCGGGTGCGGTCGCGACAGACTATCGCATGGGAGATCCGCGTATTACGGAATTTAAAGGATCTGTCCGATTTCAGATCCCTGGCCATTCGACCGACTGGGCTTCTGCCGCGCTGACGCTCTACGACAAGGAGCGACATACACGGATCTATTTTATGGCGATCTTCAATCAGCCCGGCATGCCTGCCGATGAGATCGAGGTCTGTATCTATCGCCATGAGAAGAAACGTCTCAAGGCCGCCAAAGACAGATGGTACAGCATGCGGGTCGGGATAAGTGACGGAGAGGCAATGATGAAGATATGGCCAGACGGGGAGAAGGAACCTGCTGAATGGCAGATTGAGTCAGATATGCCCCGTGATGTTGTGGATGTGCAGGCGGCGGGTTTGAGAACGTATAATGCCATCATCCCGTTTAAAGACTTCGTTGTCGAGTCACAGAAAACATCTCCGGCTGTCACTGCAGGCATCGTAGGGGATGACCAGATCAGGGCGGAGATTAATGCGCGCGGCATGGTCATAAAACTGGAGGTGAAGCGCTCTGGCACGTGGGAAATGGTTGATTTCCGGCGGGACGGGTATAAAGGCCCTGCGTGGCATGTTGAAAATGCCAAGGGCTTGAGAGACATCAAGCTGGCAGCAACCCATCAAGGAAAGACGGCTTTCTCAGGTGTTTACGAGGGCGTAGAATATACACTCGCCTATTCAGTTGAACAAGGGCGTTTAATAATTTCAGCAGGACTGAAGAATACAGGGAACACAGAATTCAAGCCTGTACGTTGTGGTTTGCGGTTGGGGCTGGACACCGAGATGGCGCATTATCCACAGTGGAACAACAAATATTCCCCGACCTTGCTGAGATGCGAGAAAACTCATTTCTGGGGCTATTTCATGACCCCAGGCGAAGCCATCCTGGCTGTCTCCTCACCTGACCCAGTGGCCTCTTACACCACGCACTACAATAACGGCGGACACCGGATCTATTCCTCGTCGCTCGAGTTCATGAACGCAGGGCCTTTGCCTCCGCGCCATCCGCAAGACCTCGCTTCGCTGCCCGTCGGCGGACAGAAGATGTGGAAGGTGATCATTCAGGATGTCGAAGGTCTTCAGAATGTGAAAGAGAAAATCGCCTTAGCCACAGGCGTGCCGATGATCGAGTGCGACAGGTACACGGTTGAAAACGGAGCGGCATCAGAAGTGACCGTGTATTCGAAAACCCGAGTGAAAGGAACAGTGACCTCGCCTGATGGAAAAAAGTCAACGCTTCCGTTCAACGCGGCACAAGCCGGGCTTTACAGAGCTTCCTTTAAGCCAACAGACGGTATCGGACTTTATACGCTTCACGTAACGGACAAAAACAAGAACGTTTCAGAGGGCATGATTTCTGTCAGGCATCCCTGGTCGTGGTATGTTCAGCATGCAAGGAGTGAAGCCCTGAGCAAAGTTCAGATTGCCTCCTCACATGTGGAGGGATGGTACGGCTTCTATTCTGCATACACAGCACGCAGGGTGTTTCCAGACGCAACCCTTGATTCTGCTGTGGAAGCGAAGTTTGCCGAGCTGTGGCCGTTGATGTATGACATGGACAAGAATATTCCCATTACGTCGCAAGGCAGAATACAGAATCATTCGGCAGCCGCAGAGCTGATGGTGGATAAGTTCCGCGCAACAGGCGATATTAAAGACCTGGAATTCGCGTCCCAGCTAGCTGATTACATCCTGACAACACAGACACCCGACGGGGCATACAGGAACGGGCACGTGCATTACACCTGCGTACTCTATGTTGCCAAAAACATTCTCGCCGTTGCTCTTGCCGAAGCGCAGATGGCCGCAAAGGATCCGCGCTGGGCCGAAAAAGCGAAAAACCATTTTGCTTCGGTAACCCGGGCGCTTGATGAACTTGCCAAAAATCGCGACAACATCCAGACGGAGGGCGAGATGACTTACGAAGATGGTATGATCTCCTGCAGCTATGCCCAGCTCGGCATGTTCGCGCTCCAGCAGACAGAGCCGGCGCTCGTTCAAAAGTATCAGGACGCCGCTCAGTATATGCGCAAAGGCCATCAGTGCCTGTCACAGCTCCTCATCCCTGATAGCCGGATGAACGGGGCAAGTCTTCGTTATTGGGAGTCCCAGTATGACGTGCTGATGGGCCCCAACATGATGAATTCGCCACATGGCTGGAGCGCCTGGCGGGTTTACGGATTATGGTATCTCTATCTCTTGACAGGTGAAGAGGAGTACATGCGGCAGGTTGAGAACGCGCTGGGATCGTGCGCCCAACTCATTGATTTCAAGACAGGTGAGTTGCGCTGGGGTTTTGTACCTGATCCTTTTATCAAGGCGTCTGTCATCGGGAATGATCCAGCTAACCCTGGCAAGCCCCTTCGCGCGGAGAAGAGCATCGGGGAGCAGTATATCCCGATGATTAGTGACTGGTATAAGCCGTTGAAAGGAACTTTGGTGTCAGGCTACTGGGGAAATGACGGCGGCTGTTGCAACAATGATGTACATGAGATCTTCAAATGTATTTCAGAGGTGATGCTTGAGAACGCGCACGTGCTTGAACGGGCTGACGGCTCGCTTCAGGCTTGGAACTGTACCGTGAAAAAGGGACCAGATGGCTTGTTGACGGTGTCTCCTTCCGATGCCTGCGTCACAAGAATCCATGTTAATCTCAAGAACACACACACCCTTAAAGCGAGTTTCTCTAGCGGCACTGTTACGCAAACGCTCAAGCCGGGAATGACCTGGATAGGGCCGGGTGGCGAACCGTTCCACATTAGAAAATTTGCCGAACTCATGGGTGACAACAGATCGCCTTCGCATGAATAAACGACAAGGGAATAGAGGTCCTGTTAATCCATTGTCTGCGGAGCATTCCATGCCGCTTGCCTGATGGTTTTCGGCGATTTACCACGTAACAAACGTACATGACGAGAAAAATGGAAGGGGTTTGAAAAACCGCAACGGATTGAAATTTCCTGAATGGAAAGCCCGGTCTGGGTCAACATGCGTAATCCCGCCTCTGTCCGAAGTTGCCAGAGATAGCGGTCTGGTGTTTTTCCGATGAGGGTCTTGAATTTACCGATCAACGTGGTCACAGAGCACCCTGACGCATGCTGTGAACCTCGCAGACATTCGGCCTCGCCCAGATGTTCACCCATGTAACGGATAGCCCGAACAAGGTTGATGTCCTTCTGTTCCTCATGGCTCAGCAGATGGAGAAATTCCGCGAACAGACTCTGGGCGAGGGTATTGATGACAGCGCGTGCGGCATCGGTCTCGCAAGCAGAAAGCGCAAAAGCGGAGGTAATGATATGGTGCATGCATTCCGAGGCGGCCACTGGGCAGAATGGTGAGGCATCAAGAGCCTGTCTCAGGTACACAGGTATGGCGACCGACCTGATCGTACACCAGAAATGGCGGGTTTGCGTATCGGGTGAAAAAATGAAGTGTTCGCGATGCCGAGGCTTGAAGAGATAGATCGAGCCAACCTTGAGCGAAAACACAGACTGATCGATCCGAACGGTGCAGGCTCCTGAATAGAGTATGACGAGTTGATAGTCTTGCTGAATACGGGGACCACAATAACCACCCGCAAGATAACAGACTTGCCCGAAGGTCACCTGAGGCGAGTGGCGATTTCGGTCTTCCCATGCTTTGTTATATCCGTCATATTCAAGATTCTTGCTTTTCATCTCGTCTCCAACTTCAAGTGTGGAACCACAAAAAACACAAAAAACACAAAATTAAAAATCTATGTCGATCTACATTCATTCGTGGTTAAAACTCTGTGCGCTCTGTGTCCGGCAGCCGCCGGATGAGAAACACATTGGATGCTCGATGCTCTCATTCATTCGTGCTTTTCGCGTCATTCGGATGCCAAAAAAGTTGCTCCCTCGTTTATTCCTAGTCCCCGGGCGTGGGCTCACCTCCAACATACACGGTCTCGGTTGTTCGATCAAGTCGATTCCGTAATGACAGATATGTTTTTGAAATTTAAGGCATTCCATTTTTGTGCCCGTTCTGCGACAATAGTTACGACACAAGGAGACTTTTATGACACACCGAGAACGTTTGCACATGTCGCTGAACCATCAGCAGCCCGACCGCGTGGCTGTTGATTTCGGAAGTACCGCCGTGACAGGTATCCATGTCGCGGCCGTCCATCGCCTGAGGCAGGCCCTGTTGCCTGACCCCTCCTACCGCGTCAAAGTGATCGAGCCCTATCAAATGTTGGGCGAGATAGACGCTGAGCTGGCCAACGTCTTGGACATTGATGTCGAAGGCCTGCTGACGCGCAAAAATCTTTTCGGATTTGAAAACAGAGGCTGGAAACCGTTTACCCTCTTCGATGGCACGAACGTGCTGGTTCCGGAGAACTTCAACACCACGACCGCGCCCAATGGCGATCTGCTCATGTATCCGGAAGGCGACCTCTCTGCCCCGCCCAGCGGACGCATGCCCAAGGGCTTTTACTTCTTTGACTCCCTCATCCGGCAGCCGCCTGTGGATGATGATCATCTGAATCCCGCAGACAACACCGAGGAGTTCGGCTTGCTAAGCCAGGAGGATCTCGCCTGGTATAGCCAGCGGAAGAAGGTGCTTGACGCCTCAGACAAAG
>Ga0268280_1002112_pt1 | contig 12086 bp, 7 predicted proteins | sample saktaG_9_FD_190139 | JGI IMG/M metagenome (GOLD analysis project Ga0268280, IMG submission 190139) | Saline water microbial communities from Sakinaw Lake, British Columbia, Canada - sak_2011_5_24_40m | ecosystem: Environmental > Aquatic > Non-marine Saline and Alkaline > Saline ...
GCCGGGCGTAGCGGGTTCGAGCCCAGGACGATCTTGGAGCCGGGCTTGACGGGCACGGCGAACGGCCGCGATGAATAATTGACGCCGACGAAAAAGCCGTCACGCCACTCGACATACACTCCGGGCGGATAATTCGCGGCATCGACCCCGGCCCGGGCGTAGACTTCGCGCAGGACGTCCCTTTCGAGCCCGCCTTCGATCGTGTCCGCGCCGACGTACGTCACCGTCCCCCGCCCCAGCTTGCGCGTCACGACGGCCGGCTTACCGGCGTAGAACTGGTCGGCGTAGACGGCCAGGGTCTCCGTTCCGGAATACGGCTCGAGGACGTCGGCCCAGCGATTCCAGGCATATCCCTTTCCCTTCATGCGGACGAGGCCCCGGCCGTCGTCGAGGAGGTTGTCGAAGAGCTCGACCTCGGCCCCGACGAGAGGGGCGATGAGCGCGGCCCAAGGCGCCTCGGGGAGCTGGCCGCTCTTCGTTTTCTGGCCGGTCCGGCAGGTCAGGACGAGGTGCCCGCCGGCCTCGACGTACCGCGTCCATTTTTGAACGAGGGCCTCGTCAACGAGCTGGTAAGCCGGAGCGACGAGGAACGGGTAGGCGGCGAAATCAGCGTCCTCGCCGACGTAGTCGAGGGGCGCGCCGGCGGCCTTGACCGCGGCCATCATCTTGAAGCGGTGGTCCCACGTGTCCCAGAGGGCGGTCTGTTTGTGGATGTCGAGGTCCCACATGACGTCGTGGCTCCAGAGGAAGGCCGTCCGTCGGGTCTTGATCCCGTCGGGCGCCTTCGCCGCGGGGTCGTAGAGCTTCCGAAGCTCCTTCATCTCGACGATGACCCGGGCGAATTCGAGGCCCCCGCGCGAGAGCGTGACGCCGTCCGGGCCGACGATGCCGGCATGATAGAGCTCGCTGCCGTAGAGCGGCTGGCGGAAGCGGTAGGTGCAGGCGAACGACAGCCCGCCCCCGAACGCGTGCCACAACCACATCCGTACGGCTCCCGGCTCCGGCTGGGGGTTGATCCGGGCCCAGTTGACCTGGCCGGGTTGGAGCTCCATGACCCCGGTAACGCCCTTGAACGACCGGTAATAGTCGACGGCATAGGCCAACCGGTAGGGAGAGCCCAGCCGGAAGCCGAGCTCGCCGATGTTCTTCTCGCCGCGCACCGGGTACATCGTGAACGAGACGAAATCGAGGCGGTCCGTCCGGCGCGGGTCGGCCGTATCCGTGACATTGATATAGTTCGTCGTCACCCACTGCTCGGGGCGGATGTGCGCACGGAGGATATCGCGTTGGAGGTGGAGGTAATCGGCCTGAGTGTCGGCCGTGAACCGGCGGAAGTCGAGGACGGCGTGCGGGCTCAGGGCGTCCTCGCCGAACAAGCCCTCGTTCGGGATGAGGGCCTGGGCGAACGAATCGTATTTCGTGCTCCAAAAATTGCCGCCCCAGGCGGCGTTCATCTTCTCCACGGTCCCGTATTTCCTCTCGAGCCAAGCCTGGAACTTCAGGCGGGTCGAGGGGCTGTAGTCGGGCGGGGCCTGCGGCTCGTTGTCGAGCTGCCAGCCCCAGACGCGAGGGTCCTGCCCGTAGCGACGGGCCAGCTCGGAGACGATCCTTTTCGTATACTTGATGAAGACGTCGTTCGCGAGCGACCCGTTGGCCCTGGTGCCGTGCTCACGGCGACGGCCATCGGGGCCAACGAGATAGATCTCCGGATATTTTTCGCCCATCCAGGCCGGCGGACAGGGCGTCGGCGTGCAGAGGATGACCTTGAGGCCGTTTTGCGCCGCGAGAACGATGGCCCGGTCGAGCCAGGCGAAGTCGAACTTGCCGTCCGAGGGCTCGAGGAAGCCCCAAGCGAACTCCCCGAAGTGGGTGAACTCGAAACCGAGCGCGGCGATCTTCCCGAGGTCCCGCTCCCACTGCGATGCCGGCCATTGCTCGGGATAATAATAGACGCCGATCTTCATCAGGTCCGCTTTAGGGAAGAACCGCTGGGCGTCTGGCACCGGCGTTTGGGCCAGAGAAAACCCGGCGAACGTCGCGGCGACCACGACGGCGATAAAGAGGGCCAGATAGCGGAGCGCATTATTAGATAATTTCTCCCGATAGTGGGGGCGCAAACCGGGAGGCGGCGATAGATGTCGGGAAGAAAAACCACTGGTTCTCATCATTCACTCCTTTTGAAGCGTCCCGCGAGCTGGCCGCAGGCGGCGGCGATGTCGGTTCCCTTCGACAGCCGCAGGGTCGTGTTGACCTTCCGTTCTTCGAGCCAGCGCTTGAAGCGGGCGACATCGGCCTCGGTCGGCGTCTCGAAGGCCAGGCCCTCGACGGGGCTGTAGGCGATGAGGTTGACCTTGGCCCGGAGACGGCGGGAGATGCCGGCCAGGCCGTCGGCGTCGTCGAGCGAGTCGTTGAGGCCGCGGATGACGATGTACTCGAGGGTGATCATCCGGCCGCCGGAGCGGATGTATTCCTCGGCCGCCCGAACGACATCCTCGAGCGGGAAACGCCGGTTGATGGGCATGAGTTTGTCGCGGAGCCTGTCCGTGACCGCGTGCAAAGACAGGGACAGGTTGACCTGGAGGTCGAGGGCCTCGAGCCGCTTGAAGGCCGGAAGGTAGCCGGCCGTCGAGACGGTCATGCGCCGGGCGGCGATGCCCAGCCCTTCGGGCGCGTTCATGATGCGGAGGGACTTTTCGACATTCGCCCAATTGTCGAGGGGCTCGCCCATGCCCATGAAGATGAAGTTCGTCAGCTCCAGGCCGGGCGCGCGCCGGAGATAAAGGACCTGGCCCGTGATCTCGGACGCGGCTAAATTCCGATTGAAGCCGTGGCGGCCGCTGGCGCAAAAGGCGCAGGCGAATTTACAGCCGACCTGGGTCGAGAGGCAGACCGTCCGGCGCCTCCCCGACGGGATGAGCACGGTTTCGATGAACGCGCCGTCGGGAAGCCGAAAGAGGAACTTCGTCGTCCCGTCGCCGGAGTCGCGGCGGTCGGCGAGCTCGAGGGCGCCAACGCGGAAGCGGGCGGCCAGCTTATCGCGAAGGGGCTTCGACAGACTGGTGAACTCGGCGAAATCCGAGACGCCTTTATGGTAGAGCCAGTCGAAGATCTGGGCCGCCCGGAACGGCTTCTCCCCCATCGCTTCGAGCTCGATCTTCAGCTCGTCAAGCGACAGGTCGCGGATGTCAATTTTTTGTTTGAGCGGTTCCATCTTTCGCCGCTCATTATACATCCCTACAGCGATGTTAGGAAGAACGGGGACACGTACCGGAAGTACATGTCCCCGTTCCCGTCCTCAATAGAGTAGGTCGAGGGGACGTCCGGAACTTATTCGCCGCGCGCAGGTGTGTTCCCAGAGGAGGCCGAGGGATTGGGGGACGAGGGCGTCATCAGAGAGAGCATAAGCCGTGATTTAGTCCGGCGCACTGACCGGCGTGAAAAATCACGGCAGCAAACGAGGATGATGCCAGAGGACCCTCCGCGGCCGACGGCGGGAATACACCGAGCTTAAGAAGGCGGATCGCGTTCAGGAAGTCCCCGAGGCCCTACCTAATGCTCACCATCAGCCAGAGCAAGAGGATGACGACGCCGACGAGGAGCCAGCAGCCGCCGAAGCCGATGACGTCGATGAGTTTCGGCTTCATGATCTCCCAATTCGAGCCCGGCCGGAGCTTGCGTTTCTCGACCTCCTCGTAGTGTTCGACGGCGTGCCGAAGGGCCCGCTCCTCCTCCTCGGGCGTCGGCTGGACCGGCGTGTGGACTCTGGCGAAAAAGCGGTCGAGGTCGGACTTGGCGACCGGCCGGGTGAAGGCGCTCAGGAGGAACAGCAGGACGAAGGGGAAGACCGCGTCGAAGCCGAAGCGGACCGCGCTCAGCTGGGCTTTCGAGAATCCGGAAAAATCGACGCCGAACCAGCTCAGGACCCAGATCTCGGCGTTGAAGCGGCCGATCCCGACGCGCGGCGAGTCCGGGTCCGCCACGTCGCGGCGGGCCACCTTCTCGTAGAAGATGCCTTCGGGCGGGCTGGCATGCTCCTTGCGGATGACCTCGCCGACCTTCGCCGCCCGCCCGGCGGCGACGTCTTCGCGCAGGGCTTGCGTCGTGATCATGACCACCCGGGGCCTCGTTTCCCGGAGGAACCCCGGCCGCGTCCGGGCCCACTCGAGCGATTGGAAGACGTTGGGGACGAGGGCATAGATGGTGAAGCAGATAAAAACCTGGGCGATGACGGCCGTCTTGGTCACCCGGCGCCAGAGGAAGCCCAGCCAGATGGCCGCCCCGAAGATGGCCGGGAGCGAGATGAAATACTTGAACAGGTCGAGCAGGTTGCCGATGAACAGGGCCACGCCGACGCCGCCGAGCAGGGTCGCGCCGATGGCGACGCGCCCGACGTTGATGAGGTGGCGGTCCGACTTGGGCTTGACGAAGGGCTGGTAGAGGTTGCGGATGAAGAGCGCCGAGTAGGCGACGCTCGAACCGGCCAGACTCGACATCTTCGCCGACAGGACCCCGGCCATCATCAGCCCGATGGCCCCGGGGAAGAGGAGGTCCATGGTCATGTGCCCCCAGATGAGGTCCGGGTCGTGGAGCTGGCCGGAGTAGAGGGCGATAGCCAGCAGGCCGGTCAGGGCCCAGAAGATCATGATGAACCGCTTGAAGAACATCCCGCCGATCATGCCGACGCGGGCGGTCATCTCGTTCTTGGCCGAACCGGCCGTCTGCATGCCCGAAGCGACGGCGATGATGGAGACGAGGTTGGCCAGCGCCATGGCCACGATGGTGTACCAGGCGTATTCGCTCGTCGCCGCCGAGCCGAAGAGCCGGAACATGAAGTCCGGGACCACGGCGTGGAGTCCGGCGAAGCCGCCGACGCGGTGAAGGGCGATGGGGATGAGCATGAGCGAGAACGTCGTCAACAGGAAGCCCTGGATGACATCGGTGATGGCGGCGGCGAGGAACCCGCCCATCATCGTATAGACGGCCACGATCACGGTGTAGACGAGGTAGATCATCACCGAGTCGGTGTAGGAGATGAAGGCCTTGAGCTCGCCCTTCTTCTGGCGTTCGCCGAGCTCGGTCAGGCGCGACTCTTCGGCGGGGACGAGATCCTCTTTCTCGGCCTTCGCCCGGAGGGCTTGGTATTCATGGAAAAGGTCGACGCTCTGCTTTTCCTGGACCGTGTATTTCGCGGCCGGCTTGGGTGTCAGGGCCATCATCGTCTTGGCGGCGACCATGTAGCCGACGCCGTTGCCGAGGAAAGCCATGAACAGGGTGAAGACGGCGAACGCGCCACCGAGGAACCGGCTTTTGAACCGCTCCGTGAAGAAATCGCCGATGGTCACCAGCCGGACGCGGCGGAAAAAGGCCGTGGTGAACCAGTAAAAGGGCGTCAGGAAAAGGACCAGGTACTGGATCCACATGCCGCCGATGCCCTGGCGGTAGACCTCGCGGGAGACGATGATGGCCTGGTCGGCGTTGGTCGACGTCCCCAGGTTGAGGAAGAACTGGTAGAACTTGCCCAGGCGGCGGCCGGCAACGTAGAAGTCCTCGGTCGTTTTCGTCTTGCGGGAGGCCCGCCATCCGAGCCCAAGGACGATAAGGATGAAGACGACGACGATGGCGAAGTCGAGGACGTGGAGCCCGATAATCGTCATTTAAATTAGAAGTTTCCGGAGTACTTGAACCAGAGGTCGTCGGCCAGCTTTGCGTATGCGGCGACGGCCTGGTTGGCCTGGTCGTGGGAGTATTTCGTCAGGAACTCCCGGGCCTTCTTCGGGTCTTTCTTGTAGAGAGCCAGGGCCTCCTCCTCGAACTTGGCCTGGTTCGTGAACCACCTGTCCTCAGCCTCTTTCCAGACCTTCTGGATATCTTGAGTCATCTCCTGCCAGCGGAAGTTGGCCAGCCGGCTGACCGTCCGAAAGGCCCACCAGGCGCAGTCGCGGCTGAAAGCCCATCGGCCGTCGACCATGTAGGACGCCGGCATCTGGGAGATCCCGATATAGATCGGGACGTGCGGGGTCGTGGCCGGGTTGTCGTAGCCAAGCCAGACGACGCCGCCGATGGGCCCGGGCAGCCAGTCCCTCGACTGGGTGACCTGAAGGTAGGTCGCGGCGGGCGACGCAATCGTCCGCTCGCGCTTGATCCGGAGGAGGTCGCGCAGGTCACCGCTCACGAACGGGCTGGCTACCGGGCTCTTGACGGTCTCCCCTTTCCGATTGACGGTGGTCAGGGTCCGGGTCATGTCGTACTCGGTCCCGCCGTAGGTGTCACGGAAGATGGCCAGGACGTCGGCGACGCCGACCTTTTTATCGGGCTTGACGGAAAAGGGATAGTTCTCGGACTCGGGATTGAGCTTGAGCGACGGGGCGAGGAGGCTGAGGACCCGCCACTCGCGACGCCGACAATAGATGCTCGTTCTCGAATTCGGATCGTAAGCATAGCAGAATTCGAACGGCCGGCCGCCCGCTTCCGACCAGAAGCCCATCTCTTCGGCCAGGGACATGACGTTGGTCGAGGCCAGGAAATATTCTTTGTCGGCGAGGTCGATCTGCCGGATGCGACTGGCGTTGGCCGAAACCCCGATCTCGTCGTCAGGGACCCGCTGGGCCGCCCAGACGGCGCCTTTCTTGCCCTTGCCCGGGCCGTGGATCTCGAAATGCCAGACCTCCTTCGTATCGGCGAACGTGAAGCATTCGCCCCAGTCGTTGTAGCCGTAAGCTTTCGTCAGCTCGTCGGCGACGCGAATGGCTTCGCGGGCCGTTTTCGCCCTCTCGAGGACGAGGCGGTAGAGCTCGGGCGCGTCGATGATGCCGTTCTCGCTGACGAGCTCGCGCCGGCTGCCGATCGTCGTCTCGCCGATGGCCAGCTGGTGTTCGTTCATGATGGGGTACGCGGCGTTGAGGAAGGCGTAGGTCTCCGCGACCTGCGGGATCTCGCCCGTTTCCAGCCGGTCGGTGTCGTTCGGCCCCTTGGATCGCTTGGGCTCGTAATAGACCTTGGCCATTTCGCCGGGCTTATACTTCATGTTGGGGACGATGGTCATCCACGTCCGGTCCGTCCCGGAGTCGCAGGAATGGGAGGTCATCGTCGAGCCGTCGACGGAAGCCAGCCGGCCGACCAGGATGCTCGTGCAGGAGTCGAATTCGATGGGCTCGTCCCGACGGACCGAAGGGGTTTGCGAGCTGACAAGGAAGGATAGAGCAAGGGCGGCTATGCCGGTGAAAGCGAAAAGCAGGGACTTCGATTTTCTCATCGCGCATCTCCTCATGGCCGTTTATAACACGCCGCCGCCGAAGCGGTCAATGAGGGTATTCCCGCTGTCGACAGCGAATCCGAATTGACGCGTGCGGCCGTCTCTGCTATACAGGGAGGTCGAATTTTGTAAAACGCCCGAATGGGAACACGCAGACACAAATGACCACCTGGCTCGCATCGCTCACGGCCTCCCCCTCGTTCGGGGAGATGCTCGCCCTATCGTCCGGGCTCGCCTGGGCCGTAGCCGTCATCCTCTTCCGGGTCAGCGGCCGTAAAGTCCACCCCATCGGCCTCAACTTGTTCAAGACCGTTCTCGCCCTCGTCCTCATGGCGCCGACCATGCTCGTTCTGGGCGAGTCGCTTTTTCCCGCGGTCCCGGCCTCGACGACGGGCCTCCTCCTCGCGAGCGGCGCCCTCGGCATCGCCCTCTCTGATACGCTCTTCCTCCACAGCCTCAACCGGCTCGGGGCCAGCCTGGTGGCCATCGTCGACTGCTTTTACAGCCCTTTCGTCATCGGCCTGTCATTCATCCTCCTCGGCGACAGGATGACGGGTTGGCAGCTCGCCGGCGCGGCGCTTGTTGTATCCGCGGTCCTGACGATCACCCGGGAAAAGCGCACGGAAAAGTTGGACGGGAGAAATCTCGTTATCGGCATCCTGTACGGGATCCTGGCCATGTTCTTCGTCGCCCTCGGGATCGTCATGGTCAAGCCCGTTCTGGGATCGGTATCGATCGTTTGGGCGACCCTGGTCAGGCTGGCCGGGGGCGCGGCCGCGCTTGTCCTCCTCGTTCCCTTCCTTCGTCAGCGGCGGGCCATTCTCGCGCCCCTCGCCGTCCGCGGCAACTGGAAAGCCCTGGTCCCCGCCTCGTTCTTCGGCTCCTACCTCTCGCTCTTCCTCTGGATGGGCGGGATGAAATACGCCAAAGTGTCGGTGGCCGCCGTCCTCAACCAACTCAACACGATCTTCATCGTCATCATCGCCGCGATCTTCTTGAAGGAACGCCTGACGGGATGGAAAATCGCCGCGGTCGTCCTGGCCTTCCTCGGGGCCTACCTGGCCTCGATGCCTTTTTAGCTTCGCCTATTCACAAGAGCGCCTATTGGTCTTCTCTTGCTTGGGGTCTAGCGCCGCGTAGGGCAGGGCCGTCGGTTTTGGCGGGTTTCGGCAAGCTCGCGCATACTTCACCCCGCTCCTAACTTAAAGGAAGCGGGGCGTCGGCCGCGGGCTCAGGAAACCTTGTTCGCGAGCTGGACGTCGATCCAGAAGTTGTACTTTTTCGTGTCGCGGTTGGGCTGGCCGCCCAGGGGACCACCTTCCCCGCCGCCGCCCTCGCGTGCCGCCCATTTGTTATCTTCCCCCGTGCTTTTGACGTCGCCTTGGGAAGCCCGAGACCCCGAATCGGCCATCCGGGCCATATAGGCCGACCTCATCTCCTTTGTCATGCCGCCCCATTCAAAGCCGAGCTTGAGGCTCGCGCCGGGCGCGGCGACGGCGCCTGCCTTGGCTAGATAAGCGAGGGGGATACGGAATTCAACGACGCTCAATTCGCGTTTGAGCTGGTCGCGGAAGGTGGGAGGGTCGGCCGGACCGGAGACCACGGGGGGGGCGGGCATCGACGGGTCTAGAGGCAGGCCTTCGTAGATCATGTAGGCTTTCTGCTGGCGAATCCCCGCCTTCTTCTCATCGGTCAAGACCTCGCCGTTCTTCTCCAAGCTGGCGATGAGCTCGTCGGCCGTGATCGTCTTTTTGACGAAATGGAAGCCGTCGGTCTTGTTTTTCTTGCCGTCGAAGCTGTAAAAGACCTTCATCCCGGAGATTTCGTATGTGCTTAGAGAGGCCACCTTTAGGACCCGTTGCCCCAACCGCAGGTCGTAAACCTTGAACACGAACAGGATATAGAGGTACTTGTCGTCGTTCCTCACGGCGTACTCGGCCCGGGATTCTTTGTCGACGATCATCGTTGCGTCCTGCCAATCCTGGTTCGCTCCGTCGACCCGGACCGGGACGGCCGCCCACTGGCTTGGGATGACTTTCACGGCGGAAAACGCCGACGGGGCGAGCGCCGCGATCCCGAAGAGGGCCAGGCAAATAAGCATTCCATGTTTCTTCATACGGACCTCCTTGCGTCTCCCTTGAGCCGCATTCTGTTTCTTTGTATTGTGCCCTCTATGGGAACTCCAACACCTGCACTCATTCATTATAATACAAACCGGGCCACCGGTTCCAGTTTTCGAAGACGGCGGCCGCGTTTTCCGGCCGGGCGCCGATGCCGAACTCGCACTGGGCGATGACGCCCCCGCGGCGGTCGAAGGCCCGGCCCACGGCAGGACCCAGAGCTGACGGGGAACCCTCTCCGGCGACCGGAATTCGAGAGCGTCGATGACGAGTTCGCGCGAAGTCATGACGGCGGGCCCCGACCCCGTCCGTCAGGCGGCGATGAGCCGGCCGATCTCCTCGACGGCGGAGGCGGCGTCGGGCGCGAAGCCGCGGGCCCGGATCTGGTCGGCGTAGTCCCGGGTGACGGGCGCCCCGCCGATGATGACGGGGATCCCGAGGCCCGCCGCCTCGACGGCCTCGACGACGTTCTTCATCTGGACCATGGTCGTCGTCAGCAGCGCGGAGATGGCGATAGCCCCGGCCCCATGGGCCTTGGCCGCCTCGAGGTATTTTTCGGGAGCGACGTCGACGCCGAGGTCGACGATCTTGTAGCCGTTGCCGCGGAGCATCATGGCCACCAGGTTCTTGCCGATGTCGTGAAGGTCGCCCTTGGCGGTTCCGATGACGACGATCCCCCGGGGCTTCACGCCGGCCTTGACCAGATGGGGCTCGAGCTTGCCCAACCCCGCGTTCATGGCCCGCGCGGCGACCAGGACCTCGGGGATGAAGACCTCGTTTTCCTTGAACAGGACGCCAAGGCGTTCCATGCCGGGGATAAGTCCTTCGTTCAGGATCCGGGCGGCCGGCAAGCCGGCGGCCAGGGCTTGGTCGACCAAGGCCTCGACATCGGCCTTTTTCCCCGCGATCAGGGCTTCCTGCATCTCTTTGAGCATCTCTCGCCTCTCCTAGGTAAAATGGACGGCTGTCATGATCGATCTTAGCGAATGAACGGAAAACTCACGAAGATCTGGACGGCCGAAGTCCGGACCGGACCGGCGGCGGCGGGGTCCTTGAGAACGTCGGCCAGACCCTCCTGGACGCGGACATGAAAAACGAGCCCCTCTCCCCAGCGGGGCCTGGTCACGACGACCGAGGCCTCGAAGACCAGGCCAAAATCCAGATTCCGGTACTCCGCGGTGACGTCTCTCTTGAAGGACAGCTCTTCGCCGGTCTCGGACACCGACCGGAATTTCTCCGTCGCGGACATCAGGAAGCCGACGAAAGGACCGGCGGCCAGGTTGACACGGCGGCCCAGGCGGTATTTCAGAAGGACCGGAATGTCGATATAGTTCAGGGCGAGGGCCGATTTCGTCGACTCGTCGAAATAGGGGTCGAGCTCCGGGTCGCCGGTCGTTATGAGCGGAATGTTCGTTATGCCCTTTCGAGAGAGCAGATCGACCTCGGGGACGAGCGAGAACTTGTCCGAAATCCGGATGGTGGCGAAAAGCCCGATGTTGGCCCCGCCCAGACGCTCCCGCTCCTCTTCGACTCCCCTCAGGGTGCCGCAGCTCAAGCCGAACTTCAGGCTGAAGTAGAGCCTTTCGCTCGCGGCCTTGTCCCCCGCGATCTGACTGACGAGGGACGACTGGGCCCCGGCCAGGCTGAACGAAAGGAAGACCATCGAAATGAGGCCGGCGGCTCGTTTCATAATGGCGGTAGGATATCCCAAGGTTTCGCCTTTTTCAAGACAAGAAAATCTGTTCATGCGGCCTTGAAAACTGTTAAGATGAGGTTGCCGGACGGAACCATGACGGATCTCAAAGTCGGAGTCGACAGCTACAGCTTGAAGCCCCTCGACCTATCCCCTTTTGAACTCCTCGAATGGGCGGTCATGAACGAGGCCGACGGCATCCAGTTCTCCGAGGTCAATATCCCGCCGGGACAGGCCCTCGACAAGATCCTGCTGGGGGAACTCCGCAGCTACGCGGAGGAGAACCGCCTCTATGTCGAATGGGGCGGCGGGGAGCACATCCCTCTCGACCTCGCCACCGGGAAAGCCAAGGACATCGCCGCCGGGAACCGCAAGGCGGCCGAGCAGGCTCATCACCTGGGCTCGTCGACGGTCCGGTCCTGCTCGGGCGGTTTGATGCGCTGGAAAAGGGAATCGCCGTCGACCGACGAGTTCCTCCGGCTGATGGCCGCCGCCCTCCGCGAACAACGAACGATGCTGAGGGACTTCGGCGTCGTCCTGGCCATCGAGACGCACTTCGAGTTCACTTCGTTCGAGCTCCTCCGTCTCTTCGACATGTGCGGCGCCGCGCCGGGCGAATACCTGGGCGTCTGCCTCGACACCATGAACCTCCTGACCATGCTCGAAGACCCGCTTCTCGCCGCGCGACGCCTCCTCCCCTGGATCGTGACGACCCACGTCAAGGACGGCGGCCTGGCGCTCACCGGGGACGGGTTCGTATCCTTCACGGCCGAGGCGGGCAAGGGCGTCCTGGACTTCGCCGCCATTTTCGAAACGCTGGCCGGCGCCCACCCGAAGATCAACCTGACCATCGAGGACCACGGCGGGGACTTTCTCATCCCGGCGAACGACCCCGATTTCCTGGCCCGTTTCCCCGATCTCGCCGTGCCCGAGCTCGTCCGTCTACTCGGCCTTTGCGTCCGGACGAGGGAGCTTATGGACCAGGGCAAGCTGGCCGTGCTCCCCCGAGAGCGCTGGCCCG
>Ga0268280_1002116_pt1 | contig 12079 bp, 9 predicted proteins | sample saktaG_9_FD_190139 | JGI IMG/M metagenome (GOLD analysis project Ga0268280, IMG submission 190139) | Saline water microbial communities from Sakinaw Lake, British Columbia, Canada - sak_2011_5_24_40m | ecosystem: Environmental > Aquatic > Non-marine Saline and Alkaline > Saline ...
GAGCTCGGCCTTGACCGCCTCGTAGGTCTTTTCCGCCGAGTCCTTTCCGTAGAAGGCGGCATGGAAGACGACGCTCCCCGCGCCGCAGGCCACGCCGACGCGGGCCGTATTGAGGAGCCGTTCCTGGCTCGAAAGGCGCTTGCCGGGATCCTCGGAATTGAGGTTGATGAAGTAGGGGGCGTGGACGCTCAGCCGGACGCCGAGCGACGCGGCCTTCTCGCGGACCTTGCGGGCCGTGTCGAAGCCCATCTTGACGCCCTTGACGAACTCGATCTCCAGGCAATCGAGCCCGAGGGCCTTGATGCGTTCGATCGCGGCCAGGCTGGAGTCCTCGGAGGCGGAAAGCGGGACGCCCGCCGTCCCGAAGAGCAGGCCCTTAGGTGCAATCGCCATCGGCCTTCCCTCCGGGGTTGAGGAACTCGCCGACGATCCGCATGGCACAGAAATCCCCGCACATGGAGCAGGCCTTGCTCTTGGACTTCCTCTGCTTCCGGACCGCCGCGAATTTCACGGGGTCGATGGCCAGCTTTCTCTGGGTCTCCCAGTCGAGACGTTTCCGCGCCCGGGCAAGCTCGAGGTCGCGCTCGAGCGCGCCGGGAACCCCCTTGACGATATCGGCCGCGTGGGCGGCGATCCTGGAGGCGATGAGGCCCTCCCGGACGTCGTCGTCCGTGGGCAGGCCGAGGTGCTCGGCGGGAGTGACGTAACATAAGAAATCGGCCCCGGCCGCGGCCGCCACGGCGCCGCCGATGGCCGAGACGATGTGGTCGTAGCCCGGGGCGATGTCGGTGACCAGGGGACCGAGGACATAGAACGGGGCGCCCTGGCAGACCCGTTTCTCCAGACGCATGTTCATCTCGACCTGGTCGAGGGGGACATGGCCCGGGCCCTCGACCATGACCTGGACCCCGGCTTCCCTGGCGCGTTTGACGAGCTCGCCGAGGGTCAGGAGCTCCTCGATCTGGGGACGGTCGGTGGCGTCGAGGATGGAGCCGGGGCGGAGGCCGTCGCCCAAGCTGAGGGTGACGTCGAAGCGCCGGGCGATCTCGAGCAGGCGGTCGAACCGGGCGTAGAACGGATTCTCCCTGCCGTTATGAAGCATCCAGGCGAGATGGAAGGCGCCGCCCCTGGAGACGACGTCGGCGACGCGGCCCTGCTGCTTCAGGCGGTCGATGGCCTTCATGGTCAGCCCGCAGTGCACGGTCATGAAATCGACGCCTTCGCGGGCCTGCGATTCGATCGCCTCGAACAGGTCTTCCTCGGTCATATCGACGATGGTCGCCCGGCGGTCGATGGCTTTGACCGCCGCCTGGTAGATAGGGACCGTTCCCAAAGGAATAGGGGTCCGGGCGAGGATGGCCTTGCGGATCTTGCGCAGGTCGCCGCCCGTGCTCAGGTCCATCAGGGTGTCCGCCCCGTACTCGAGGCTGATCTTGACCTTGCGCAGCTCGTCGGCTAGGCGCGGAAAATCGCGCGACGTGCCGATATTGACGTTGACCTTGGTCCTGAGACCCTTGCCGATCCCGGCGGGACGGGCGGGGGAATGGTTCGGGTTGAAGGGGATGACGACGAGCCCGCGGGCGACGAGCCCGGCCAGGGTTTCGACGGCGATCCCTTCGGCCGCCGCGACTTTTTTCAGGACAGTTTCTGTCAGCTTCATGGAGTGCCGAGTCCGTCTGCTAAATAAGGAAACTAAAGTATAGATGAGGGCCCGGGGAGTGTCAAGGAAACGGGGGGAGTAGCCGGGCCCCGTTTTTCCTCCCCCCAAAGGGCTAGGCCACGGGGTGATTTTTCACCCCTGGATTCATCCGGCCGGACGATTGTCCGGGGGTATCGCCGGCCTTATGATGGGCCTGCTATGATACGGCATGCCCCCCTGTTATCTTCGCCGGCCGAGTATTCGGCTATAATAGGGGCATTCCGACATTCGCGATAGCCGATAAAACGCCCGGAATTTCTGCCGCGAGGTGCGGCGTTTTAACCCAACGGCGGTAGCCTGCCGCCGATAGTCTATCGGTTCGCCCATGGACGTCCGCAACAAGATCATCTTCCGAAACACGGTCCTGAACTTCTTCGGGCTCGTCGTCCCCCTGGCCGTCGGTTTCGTCACCATCCCCATGGTCGTCAGGGCCCTGGGGAACGACCGCTTCGGGATCCTGGCCCTCGTCTGGGTCGTCTTCGGCTACTTCGGCCTCTTCGACCTGGGCCTCGGCCGGACGACGACGCGGTACATCGCCGACGCCCTGGGCCGGGACGAGAGCGACAAGCTCGCCGGCACGCTTTGGACGACTGTCTATCTCCAGACCGGGATCGGGCTCTTGGCCGCCTTCCTGTCATACCTGGCCGCCCCCCTGATCGTCCGCCGCATCCTCAACATCCCGGAGGGGTTCGTCGGCGAGACGATCCTGACGATCCGCCTCGTCGGCCTGTCGCTGCCGGTGATGTTCATCAGCTCGTCCTTCCGCGGCGTCCTCGAAGCGGCGCAGAGGTTCGACCTGGTCAACGCCGTCAAGGTCCCGGTGAACGTTCTCTTCTACGTCCTGCCCCTGGCCGGGGTCGCCCTGGGGTTCGGGCTGCCCGGGATCGTCGTCCTCCTGGTGGCCTCCCGGGGGGCGGCGCTCGTCGTCTGGGGGGCGTTGAGCCTGCGGATCATGCCCGCCCTGCGGACGCGGCCGGTCCTCCAGCGGAAACTTGTCCGGCCGCTCATCTCGTTCAGCGGCTGGCTCGGATTGTCCAGCATCCTCTACGCCGTGACCTCCTCGATGGACCGGCTCTTCATCGGCTCTCTGATCACCGTCGAGGCCGTCACCTTTTACAGCGCGCCCTACGAGGCCATCAACCGGGTCGGTGTCGTTCCCGGCAGTCTGTCGATGGTCCTCTTTCCCGCCTTCAGCTACCTCGACGCGGGCGGCAGGAACGACAGGGTGGAAACGCTCTTCGCCCGGTCGATGAAGTTCCTCCTCCTCTCGACCGGCCCGGCATTCATTCTGCTGATGTTCTTCGCCGGTGATTTCCTCCGTCTCTGGCTGGGCGCGGATTTCGCCGCGAAGAGCACGTTCGTCGTGCAGGTCCTGGCGGCGGGCTTTCTCATCAATACCGTCATCGCCGTGCCCAACAACTACCTCCAGGGGATCGGCCGGGTAGATATCGCCCCGAAATACCAGCTCTTCGAGCTCGTCGCCTTCACCGCCATGACCTGGGCGGGGGCGAGGTTCTGGGGCATCAAGGGCGTCGCCGTGGCCTCGGCTGTCCGGCTGGTCGCCTTCACCCTCTTCCTTTCGGCGGCGTCGTTCAAAGCCGGCCGGGTCCGCTTCGGATTCGTGTGGAAGAAGGGTCTGGCCGGGTCCCTGGCCGCCCTGGGCCTATTCGCCGCCGGCCTGGCCGCCAACACGGCTCTCGGCTTCGGCGTCTGGGGCGCGGGAGTCCTCGTCCTCGCCTTCGCCGGAGCGGCCTACTTCCGCCTGCTCGACGGCGAGGAACGGGTGTTCATCGCGGGCCTGCTCGGGCTCCGGCGTGGCGCCGGCCGGACGGCCTCGGTGGGAACGGAGGACAGGGAATGACCCCCCGCGTGGCCGTCGTCCATCCCCTACTCGTCGCCGGCGGCGGCTCCGAGGCGTGCGCGATGTGGACGCTACAGGCTCTCCAGGACGAAAGCCGCCTGACCCTGATCACGACGGGGCGGCCCGACCTCGATGCCTTGAATCGGAACTACGGGACTTCGGTCGACGGGAGCAGGATTGATGGCCGGTTCCTCCGCCTTCCGCCCGGGATGCGGAAACGGTTCGATGCCCTCCGGGGATTTCCGCTATCCCGATACTGCCGCCGGCACGCCCGGGACTTCGACGTCATGATCTCCGCTTACAACGTCATGGATTTCGGCGTGGCCGGGATCCAGAGCATCGCCGATTTCTCGTTCGACGACGCCCTCCGCCGCGAGCTCCACGCCGAAAGCGGCGCGGCGAACGGCGCGTTCTACAAGGCCTCCCTGGGGAGGTCGCTCTACCTGCGGCTCGCCCGGGCCCTCGCCGGAAATCGTGGCGACGGCTGGAAGAGAAACCTCACCGTGGCCAATTCGGAGTGGACGCGCGACCTGCTCCGGGAGAGGTTCGGCGTCGCCTCCGATGTCGTCTATCCTCCCGTCGCCGGCGGCTTCCCCGCGGTCCCCTGGAACGAGCGCGAGGACGGATTCGTCGTCATCGGCCGGCTGGCCCCCGAAAAAGGCATCCGCCGGGTCATCGAGATCCTGGGTGACGTCCGCGAGGAAAAGCCGGTTCATCTCCACATCGTCGGCCGCCGCGAGCGGACCGCGCACGCCCGCGAGATCGAGGAGCTCTGCCGGAGGAACCGGGATTGGATCCGTCTCGAAGGCGAAAAATACGGGCCGGAAAAGGCCGAGTTCCTGGCCCGGCACAAGTACGGCATCTCCGGCTGCCGCAACGAGGCCTTCGGCATCGCCGTCGCGGAGATGGTCAAGGCCGGCTTGATCGTCTGGGTTCCGGACGGCGGCGGCCAGAAGGAGATCGTCGCTCATCCCCGGCTTATTTATTCCGGGCGCGGCCACGCGGCCGCCCTCATCCTGGCGGCGCTCGGAGAGCCGGCGGTCGAGGCCGAACTGAGATACCACCTCGAAGCCCGCGCGGTACTCTTTTCGTCCGGCCGCTTCGTCGAAGAGATGAGGGGCGTCGTCCGGGGATTTCTATCGGAGAAGTATGTCCGCCCCGCCTAAGATCTCCTTCGTGGTCGCGACCAAGGACCGGCCGGACGAACTCATCCGGATGTGGCAGAGCCTGCGTCGCCAGAGCCGTGTGCCCGACGAGGTCGTCATCGTAGACGCCAGCGCCCGGCCGTTCCCTCTCGTTGGCTTGAAGGCGGCTCCGCCCGTCATGCGCACCATCCGGACCGACGTCGCTTCAGCGACGCGGCAGCGCAACCTCGGCCTGGACGCCGTCAGTCCGGACGCGGACCTCGTCGGGTTCCTCGACGACGACGTCGTCCTGGAAGAAGGCGCCGTGGAAGCGATGCTCCGCTTCTTCGAAACAGCGGACGCCGGGGTCGGCGGCGCCGCCTTCAACATGGTCAACCATCCGCCGCTCGACTGGCCGGTCCTCAAACGGAGCCGCCTCGCCGAATCCATAGGGCTTTATGCCCGAAGAGGAGGCGCCGTCACGGCCTCCGGGTTCCAGACGATGATCGGGCCGCTCGCGAGAACGGAATGGACGGATTGGCTGCCGAGCGGGGCCTCGGTCTGGCGAAGAGAGGTATTCAGGGACTGCCGCTTCGACGAATGGTTCGGCGGATACAGCTATCTCGAGGATTTGGATTTCAGCTACCGGGTCGGCCGGACCTACAAGCTGGCCGTCGTCGCCGGCGCCCGCTACCTCCACTTGCAAGCTCCCGGGGGCCGGGGCGGAGGCTACGCTTTCGGGTTGAGAGAAGTCCTCAACCGGGTCTATTTCGTGAAAAAGTATCCGGAGTTTTCGCCCGGAAAATGTTACGCCGCGCTGGCCGCCAGGCTGCTGATGAACGTCGCCTTCGCCGCCCGGGACCGGAAGATGTCCTATCTCGCCCGGGCCTTCGGCAACGCCGTCGGCCTGGTGAAATCGGCGATAAAAGATCGAGGATGATCCGATGCCGCTCCTGAGCCTGGTCATGCCCGTCAAGGACGGCGCGGCCTTCATCGAAGAGGCCGTGCGCAGCGTCCAGGCCCAGACCCTCCGCGACTGGGAGCTCGTCATCGTCGACGACCATTCGCGGGACGGCACGGTGCGCCTGGTCGCCGCGCTCGCGGCCTCCGATGCCCGCGTCCGGCTCGTCGGGAACCCCGGCCGCGGCCAGGTCCAGGCGATCAACCACGGTTACGGGTTCTGCCGCGGCGAGTCGCTGAAGATCATGGACGCGGACGACCTGCTTGCGCCCGCTTTTTCGGACGAGTTCTCCCGGCTTCGGTTGGTGGAAGCGTCTTATCACGACGCCCTGCTTTTCGACGGCCGGCCGGGCGGACGGAAGCGCCTTTGCATCGGCGCCCGCTTCGAACGGATGGGCTTCGAACAGTCCCTCCGCCGGGTCAAGGTGTCGCCGCCGCGCTGGTCCTGGACGCTGGCGCGCAAGGTCGGAGACCGGGTCTTTCCTCTGCCGGCCGACCTTCCCTCGCCTCACGAAGATGTCTACCTGGGACTGATGGTCAAGAAATTCGCCCGAGTCGAGTACGTGCCCCGGCCGCTCTACATCTACCGCCAGCACGGCGGGCAGTTCTACGGCGGGCTGTTCAATTTCTCGCCGTCGGCCGTCGGCCGCCGGGCCGAGGCCATGCTCGGCATCATCGATTTCATCGAGAAGAGCGAGGTCGTTCGGGATGTCGGCGACCCCGTGGGGCTCCTGGCTCCCGCCAAGGCCTATTATTCCCTCTTGAGCCGGGAGAGCGTTTCCTGGGGGGACATCCTGCGGGCGCGTTTAGGCGTAGCCGAAAAGGTCCGAGCGGCGGTCATCCGCAAAGCCCCGGGCGCGGCTTCCCGGCTGTCGCGGCTGAGGGCTGTAAGGAAGACGAAATGAGTACCGCGAGACCCAAGGTCCTGGTTTCGGCCTACGCCTGCCACCCCCGCCCCGCCTCCGCCCATTTCCCCGGCGAGGCCATCCTGGGCTGGTCCCTGGCCAGGGAGATTGCCGGCTTTGCCGACCTCCATCTGATCACCTGGGCCTTCAACCGCCCGGGCGTCGAGGGGACGCTCGCGGGCCCGGACGGACGGTCGGCGACGGTCCATTACGTCGACCTGCCCCCGCGGGTCCATCGGGCGCTCCGCGACCGGCATTACGGCGTGCGCTTTTATTATTTTCTATGGCAACGTCAGGCCGCCAAGTTCGCCATAGAGCTCGCCGGCCGGGAACAATTCGACCTCTTCCACCAAATCACCTTCTCGAACGATTGGATGCCGAGCTTTATCGCCCCCGCCCTTCCCGTCCCGTTCGTTTGGGGCCCGATCGGCGGCGGACAGAGAGTGCCTAAAGAACTGATGGGAACGCTCGCCCGCCGCGAACGGCACCAGGAGAGGTCGAGGACCTTTCTTCAATCCCTCTGGCGTGCCACTCCGGCCCGGCGGCGGTGCGCCCGGAAGGCTTCGGCCATCCTCGTCTGCAACAAGGAAACGAAGGACGTCCTCGCCCGCTACGCGGCGAAGGTCGTTGATTTCCCCGTCAACGGCATCTCCCGGGAAGATATCGCCGCCGACCGTCCCGTTCTTTCCGGGCGAGAAGGTTTCCGCCTGCTCTACGTCGGCCGGTTCGACGCCATCAAGGGCCTGCCGCTGGCCTTCGAGGCCCTGCGGATCCTCGCCGGCATCGTGCCCAAGGCGACGCTGGAGCTCGTCGGCGAAGGCCCGGAGCGGCCGCGCCTCGAAGAGCTGGCCTCGCGCCTGGGCATCGCCGACCGCCTTGCATGGACCCCTTGGAGCCCCCGCGCCGAGATCTTTTCGCGGATGCGGCAAAGCGACGTCTTCCTCTTCCCCTCCTTGAGGGACGGGGGAGGGGCCGTCGTCGTCGAGGCTATGGCCAGCGGCCTGCCCGTCGTTTGCCTGGATGTCGGCGGGCCGGGGTTCCATGTCCAGGACGGCTGGGGGGTCAAAGTTCCTCCGGGTCGGCCGGACGCGGTCTCGGCCGAACTGGCCGGCGCCTTGGGGCGCTTCTCGTGCGACCCCGGCTTGAGGGTCAGGATGGGCCGCGCGGGCAGGGAACGGGCCGGTGAATTCTACGAGTGGGGCCGGCTCGGGGAGACGCTTCGCGAGATCTATCGCGACGCCCTGGCTGGAAAACCGCCGCGGCAGGGGGAACGTCTGTGATCCCATCGCTCGTCCTCTGGGCCATGGTCTGGGGCGGAGTGTTCACGGGCCTCTATAACCTGACGCCGTTGCCCTCGATCCACGACCCCCTCGCGTTCTTCCAGGGCGCCCGCGCCCTGCTCCCGGTCATGGCCGCCTACTTCTGCCTCCTGTGGGCACTGGCGACGAGGGCACGCTTCCGCTTCGGACTGACGTCGCTCGGGTTCTTCTGTTATTACGGAGCGCTGGGCCTTCTCGCCTCGGTCTTCTATTCTCCCGACAAGGCCACGGCCCTGTACTGGGGGTCGGCATACATCGCGCCCCTGCTTGTGGCCTGGTTCATCACCGAGCGGCCCGAACCCCTGCCCATCCTCAGGATGATCCTGCGGCTGAACGCCGGCATCATTGTCCTCTTGATGCTGATCGTGCTCCCCGAAGCCTACCGGTTCGGTTTCGGCCGGGCGACCCGTTTCGAGATCTATATGCTGCCGTTCGGGCTCGGCGAGGTCCGGGCCAACGGCGTCGGCCGCTACGCGGTCATCGTCCTCATCCTCGCCTTCGTCGGCTTGGCGACCACGTCGACCAAGAAACGGCTCCTCTGGCTGCCGCTCGTCCCCCCGGCCCTCTTCCTCCTCATGCAGACCCAGTCGCGCTCCTCGCTCCTGGGCCTGGCCGTGGCCAGCATGCTCTTCGTCCTGATCAAGGGCGTCAACCTCCGCTTTCTCGTCGCCGGACCCGTGGCCGCCTACGCGATCTGGGTGTCGGGGTTCACCTGGCGGGCCCGCGGCGAGTTCAGCTCGCTCGTTTTCCTGACGGGCCGCGACAGCACCTGGCAGAAAGGCCTGACCCAGATCGGGAACTCGCCCATCTTCGGTTGGGGCTTTCACGCCGATCGGCTCCTCCTCGACTCGGAGCACATGCACAACTCGTACCTCCACGCCGGGATCCAGGCCGGGCTCATCGGGGCCCTGCTCTTCGCCGCCGCCGTCGCCGTCCTGTGGGCGTTCCTGATCAAGAGCGGGGTCATCCGCAGGATCCGGGCCGCCGAAGGACCGGACCAGACCCTGTTCATGCAGTCCGTCCTCATCCTCGGTTTCCTCACGGCCCGGAGCTTTTTCGAGTCGACCGCCGCGTTCTACGGCGTCGACCTGCTCCTCCTCGTCCCGGCCGTCTGTTTCATCTATCAGTGGGCTTTCGAAAACCCCGTCTCAGAGACATGAAGATCTTCATCCACACGATGTACTATCTCCCGGATTTTGGGAGCGCCCCGATCCTCATGGACGAGCTCGCCGGTTATCTGGCCGCGGCCGGACACGAGGTCGAGGTCGTCACGACGATGCCGCGGGAGCGCGGGGCGGAGTTCCGCGGCCTCTTTTATTCCCGGCGCAAAGACCGCGGGTTCGTCGTCAAGCGCTTCTGGACCAACGGCGCGCCTTTTCCGCTCGGCCGGCTCCTGGCCTGGAACATCTACACGGCCGGGGCCCTACTCAACCTGGTCTCCGTCCGGAAAGGCGACGTCCTCTTCCTGCGGACGCCGCCCCTCCAGCTCGGCGTGCCGGCCTTCTGGGCCAAAGCCGTCCACGGGGCCCGGGTCCTCGTCAACGTCCAGGACATCCATCCGGACCTGGCCATCGAATCCGGCATCCTGAAGAACCCGGCCGGCATCCGGTTCGCCAAAGCGCTCGAAAAATGGGTTTATGGTCTGGCCGACAGGATCGCCGTGATCAGCGACGGCTTCGCCCGCAATCTCCGGGAAAAAGGCGTCCCGGCCGCCAAGCTCGAGGTCCTGCCGAACTGGGTGGACACGGATTTTCTGAAACCCGCTCCCAAGGACAATCCCGTTTCGCGCCGGCACGGGCTCCACGACAAGTTCGTCGTCATGTATTCCGGAACGGTCAGCATCAGCAGCAATACGGCCCTGGACTGCGTCCTCGAAGCGGCGAAACTTCTGGCCGGTGACCCGGACACCCTCTTCGTCATCGTCGGAGAAGGGCTGAAGAAGGAGGCCCTGCGAAAGAGGGCGGCCTCACTCGGCCTGCGGAACGTGGCCTTCTTGCCCTTCCAGCCCTATCGGGACCTGCCGGACCTGCTGGCCTCGGCCGATGTCCTGCTCGTCCCGCTGGACAAGGAGAAGTCCCAGCTCTCCGTGCCTTCGAAACTCTATACCTTCCTGGCCGCCGGCCGGCCCATCCTCGGCCTGGCCGATCCGGATTCCGAAGTGGCCGCTCTGCTCGGCGAGAAGGAATGCGGTCTCGCCGTCCCCCCCGACGGAGCGGCGGCCGTCGCCGAAGCCGTGCGGATGCTCAAGCGGTCGCCCGAGAAGCGGCGGTTTCTCGGCGGGAACGCCCGCGAGCACGTCGTCCGGCAATTCGCCAAGGACAAGATCCTCGGGTCCTATGACAAACTCCTGAGATCCATGGTATCCTGATGGCCAAGATGTCCGCTTGGAAGAAATTCGTCGCATACGGCCTGCCGCCGCTTCTCTGGATGGCCTTCATATTCCCGATGGCCAACCATGCCCTCGGCTCGAGCCGCATATTCGAGATCTTCGCCGACGTCTTCAAATGGTTCGCGCCGCGCGCTTCGGCCGAAACACTCGGCTCGATCTACATCGTTTTCCGCAAGACCCTCCACTTCATCGAGTACGGGTTCCTGGCCTTCCTTCTCTACCGGGCCTTCCGGGCGGGGCGCGGGCCGGCTTGGAACAAGCCGAAGGCGCTTCAGGCGGCCGCCGTGGCCGTCGCCTACGGTTTCCTCGACGAATTTCTCCAGTCGTTCGTCCCGAACCGGTTCGGCAGCCCGTTCGACTGGGCCGTGGACACCGCCGGTATCCTGGCCGTCATCGCCGCCATCGCGTGGGCCGGGTCGAATCGGGATACCGGCCCGAGGAGAGGCCGCGGCCGGGCCCTTTTCCTGAAGAGACCTTTCGACGTCATCCTGTCTTCGGTCGGGCTCCTTCTGTCCGCGCCGCTCTGGGCGGCCATTCCGCTGTCCATCTGGCTCGAGGACCGGGGCCCCGTTTTCTACGCCCAGGATCGCGTCGGCCGGAACGGGAGGATCTTCAAGGCGCTCAAGTTCCGGTCCATGGTCAAGGACGCCGAGACCGCCAGCGGTCCGGTCCAAGCCGTCGCCGACGACCCCCGGGTGACCAGGGTCGGCCGGCTCCTGCGGGCCTCGGCCATGGACGAACTGCCGCAGCTCGTCAACATCTTCAAAGGGGACATGAGCTTCGTCGGCCCCAGGGCGCTCCGGCCGAACGAGAAGGAAGTCCGGGGCGGCGGCGGTCCGGAATCGATCGCCGAGATCCCGGGATACGACGTCCGTCACGCCGTCAGGCCCGGTCTGACCGGCCTGGCCCAAGTCTACCTCCCGGGCGAAGCGCCGCGGCGCAGGAAATTCCGCTACGATCTCCTCTACATCCGCAAGGGGAGCTTTTGGCTCGACCTCAAGCTCATCGCCCTGTCGTTCTGTATCACCTTCCGAGGCAAGTGGGAGTCACGGGGGCCCAAGGTTTGATCCATGAAACGAGCTGATGTCATCGTCATCGGGGCCGGACCGAGCGGGCTGCGCGCAGCCGGGCGCCTGGCCGCCGCCGGGCTCGACGTCCGCGTCCTCGACAAGAAACCCCGGGTCGGGGCCAACGTCGTCTGCACGGGCATCGTCGGCCAGGAGGTCTTCGACGATTTCGGCCTCGACCGCCGGCCGGTCATCGAGGAGTTGCGGACGGTCCGTCTCGTCTCGCCGTTCTCGACGGTCCTGACCTACGAGCATCCGCGCCCGTTCGCCTGCGTCGTGGACAGGGAGAAGTTCGACAACGCCCTGGCCGACGCGGCCGTGTCGGCCGTCGCCTGCGATGCGCGCGTCGACGACATCACCGTCGGCGGCGAGGGCGTCGAGGTCACGGTCCGGGACGGGCAGGGCGGCGTTTCGCGGCAGGCCGCCGTCGTCGCCATCCTGGCCACGGGCGTCGACTTCGGGCTCCAGAAAAAGCTCGGCCTGGCGACGCCCCGGGATTTCCTGAAGGGAGCCCAGGTCGAAGCGTCGCTTCCCGGCCGGGGCACGACGACCCTCTTTTTCGGCCGTGACGTCGCCCCGGGGGCTTTCGCCTGGTCGGTCCCGGCCGGAGAAGGGAAGGCGCGTATCGGCCTGCTGACCAAGAAAGATCCCAAGGCCTGTCTACGCAAGCTCCTCGACGCGCACTTCGACGGCCTCCCCGGGTCGGGCGAAGAGGCCCCGATCCGAACGAAGCCCGTCGCCCAAGGCCTTCTCTC
>Ga0268280_1002119_pt1 | contig 12052 bp, 9 predicted proteins | sample saktaG_9_FD_190139 | JGI IMG/M metagenome (GOLD analysis project Ga0268280, IMG submission 190139) | Saline water microbial communities from Sakinaw Lake, British Columbia, Canada - sak_2011_5_24_40m | ecosystem: Environmental > Aquatic > Non-marine Saline and Alkaline > Saline ...
AAAAAACTACGGGAACTAAAATAAACGTAAATAGAATCGAGGCCAGCATCCCACCGGTCATTACCGCGCCCATTGACTGTTTTATTTTCATAACTGACCAAAGCTGCGGCAGCACGCCTAAGATGATCGCGAGAGAAGTCATCATGATCGCCCGGAATTTCTCTGAAGCCCCCAACCACAATGCTTCCTTAATCGGCACTCCTTCCTTCATTTTAACCAAAGCGTGATCCAAAAGCAGGATCGCGTTATTCACCACCATACCTACAAGCATAACTACACCCATTAATGAAGCAATATTAATAGACTGTCCCAAGAAGAATAACCCCAGAATCATCCCGGCGATAGAAGTAAATACAGTAGCCATAATCGCCAAAGGATACGCCACCAGCGAATTCATAAGTGCGCACAAAAGCATAAAAGTTAGAATTATCGCAAGTATAAATGCTTTACCTAATTCCTGATTTGCCTCACTCATATTCTCTGAATTTCCTACGTAGCGATACCCAAACCCATCGGGAAATTGCATGGCTTTGAATTGTTTATCCAGTATGCCCGTAACAATACCCAGCGAGCTTTTACCCAGAAAACCATCGAGATGGATAACCCGCACTCTATCCCGACGCCGGATAGTCGGAATGGCTTTATTAGTCGTTAACGTACCAAGTTCATCCAAAGGTATAAGCCCTTTGCGTGAAAGTATGGACATTACTTTTATATCATCAAAGTCCTGCGCGTAGGCGTCATTCAGCTCGATATTAACCTTATACTCCTCTCCTTTTTCCTTATACGTATTGGAATCTTCTCCATACACAGACGAACGGAAGCTCAATCCCACAGACGCAGCCGTGACTCCATATTCAACTAGTTTCTCCTGCAACGGCTTCATCCGAATCTCATCGCGAGGATATTTATAGGACAAAATAACGCTCTTAAAATAACCGCTACGCTGCATTAAATCTTTCATCTGGTGCGAAAGCCGGATCATTGTATCGTAATCAACGCCATACAAGTCTATGGCCACGTCTCCCACTCCTGCTTCAACAGCAACACCTCGATCATAGCTTGCCTCAACATCAGGAATCGTAGCTATAAATTTGGTAAGCTCATCCATAATCTCCACGTCTTTTCTCTTACGATCTTTTAATGGTACAAGATCAAAGGTAATCTTGGCATTCTCAACCCCGTTGGCTCCGATATTAGTCAAATACGACTTTTTCTCCGGAATCTTCTCCAAATACCCCTCCACCAGTTTACAAGTCTCCAAAGTGCGTTCGATCGTGACGCCTTGTGGTAGAACCATGTTAATAGTAAATTGGTTCTCATCGGATTTAGGACTAAAATCACTTTCGATATACTGCACTAGCATCAATGACCCGAAAAATACCAAGATTACGGTAAAAATGGTTATCTTGGGGTACCGAAAGATGAGCTCAAAAATATGCTTATATTCTTTCTTCAGGAATTCCATGCTGTGATCAAAGCTTTTACGTATCCAATGCAACGGAACCAATAGTATATTTAAAAAATAATTATGCCATCTGATACCTGATTTTTTTTCTGTTTTAGGCTTGAGTATTGCAGCACACATCATCGGCGTCAATACAAACGAAGCCAATAATGAAAAAAGTGTGGCATAAACAACTGTAAGGCCAAAAGACTTCATAAATACCCCGACGATGCCTCCCATCATTGAGAGTGGCATAAAAACAACCAGATTCGTACCGGTAGCAGCAATAATCGGAACGGTTACTTCTTTAGTCCCATCAATAGCCGCCTTAACTGGATCATCATGACGATCGAGATGTACCAAAACGTTCTCGATGATAACAATAGCATTGGAGATCAGTGTCCCAAGCACAGAAGCAAGTGCAAGCAAGGTCAAAGCATTGATTGAAAACTTTGAAGCCCACATCGGGAATAAAGTCGAAATAATTGAGGTCGGAATAACGATACAAGCAATAATCGCAATATCCCACCTACCCATGAATAAATAAAGAATTGCCGCGGTAAGCAAAAGGCCAATTCCAATACTCCATTTCGTACCATTAGTTTCGTTAACAATAAACGTGGTGGTATCCGTGGCAATATCCAACTTCATTCCTTGCGGCAAAATTGCCCTAAAAGCATTCAACCGGCGCCGCATTTCTAAAGCAATAGATACCGCATTGCCATCTGAGGCTTTACTGATAGAAAGCCCCACTACTTCTTTACCTTGATACCGCGCCAACGAGTCTATCTTTTTATAACCATCTTCCACCACCGCAATATCTTTAAGAAAAAAACTTGACCCTTCTGAAGAAACCATTCTCATCTGCGTAATCTCATCAATGCTTTCAAATTCCCCGGTAAACCTTACTCCCAGAGAATTAAAACCCTTTTCTAAAGCTCCAGCAGGAATGTTTTTATTTTTCACCAGCATAGCATTGATCACTTCCCCGATACTAATATAATGCTGTTTCATCAACATCGGATCTAGCCAGACGTTAATCTGGCGTTTTTTACCGCCATAAAGATCAACCTTAGCCACTCCGGCAATCGAAGTAAATTTGGTTTTCAAGGTCTTATCGGCATATTCATAAAGGTCGCGGGAGTCAAGGGTATCGCTAGAAAGCACCAAATCCATCACTGGTACAAGTAAAGGATCGAATTTCTCGATCACGGGCTTATCTATATCATCCGGGAGATCATTAAGTATTGCATCGACTTTATCTTTTACTTCGATAGATTTGACATTGACGTCGGCTTCGATTAAAAACTCGATAGAAATAAAACCCAGGCTTTCATACGACCAGCTTTTGATTTTCTTGATTTCGGATATCTCGGCAACCACGTCTTCGATCTTTTTTACTACCAGAGTTTCCACTTCCAAGGGTGTGGCGCCTGGATAAGTTACCGAGACCGTAACAATAGGAAAGTCCATCTTAGGAGTTTTCTCAACCGGAAGATTGGAATAACTATAGATGCCCAATACCACAAATACCAAAACGAACATGATAGTGGTAACCCGATGTTTTACAAAAAATTCAATCATAGCTTTCTGTCTTTAATATTAGTTAACCGCAACGCTACGTCATCAGAGATAATACGTACTAAATCATTCTCTAATAACATACTGCGACCGTTAAAAATAATTAAATCACCCGGATTGATTCCTTCGCTGATAACCGTGCCATACCCATTACGAGAACCAATCTTCACCTGAATTCTCTTGGCCTTACCGTTGCCTATTTTCCATAGATAATAATTACCCTGAGAAATATCAAGAATACTGTTAGGCACGACCAACACTTTCCGCATTATCTGGGTACGCGCAAAAACTACCGATATCGAACCCAATGCAGCAGCCGGAGCATTAAACTTCACCTCTACCGGAAACATCCCGGTGTCTGTGTCTAACTCCTGGCCTAATGTTAAAATCTTCCCGCGAGGAAGACCGCCCTCCACAAAATAAACTTCCTGTCCTATTTTAAGATTATCTTTAATATCTCCAGTTACAAAACCAGTAGCCAATTTATCCAAACTGTTAAAAACCGTAAATTTTGCATATACCGGAGTATCGGCTGCTTTAATTTCTTTAACTGTTACCGGTTTACCATATTTATTCCATTCGGCAACAAAACTGACAATCGAACGGCTACGATCGACCTGTACTAATACTATCCTCGTAAACACAGCAATAATGATAAAGAGAACTATCGCTGCGTATATTTTTGTTCTAGGATTAGGATTTTTTATGAATGCTTTGTTCATCATATTGCCCCACGATTAGTTTTTCTATTTTTGCTAAAGTTATATTAATACTAAACAAGGTCATCTCTTTATTCAGCCTTTGATTGGTCAAAAGAAGCTCGGCATCGTTTAAATCGGTCAAAGTTACCTGGCTGGAAGCAAACATCTCCTGCGTCTGTTTAAATGATTCTTCAGCTAAATCAACAGCTTCAATATTTGCTTTAAGGTTTTCCTTATACTGCTGGTATTCCAAGTGTGCTTTTTTAAGTTCTAACAACAGGTTTTTGCTTAATTGTTTCTTTCTAAGAACTGCAATTTCTTTATCAGCCTTAGATTGGCTAAGCTGTGCTTCTTTCTCTCCTCCCTCCCAAATCGGGATACTCACCTTAAGGCCGGCAAGCGAATAATTATCTAACTCGCCATTATTCAAAAAAGGATGCTCATTAGACCCGCCAAGATAACTCCAGGAACCAAAAGCAGATAATGTAGGCAGAAAACTTGCATACTTACTCTTTACTTTTTCCTCAGCCGATTCAATAATCTTGCTAAAGCTTTGTAAAGAAGGCTCGTATTCATTCATTGCGACTACCAGCGTTTCGTAATTAAAATTAGCGTATTTTCCCTGAAAATCTCCTGTCAGTTCAATTCTAGAATCAAGGTCTACATCAATAATTTTCCTTAAGGTTTCCGTAGCCGCATCGAACTGTGTACGCGCTTCATTTACGGTAGGAACCCGGGCAGCAACTTCAGAATTCATTCTAATAATCTCATATTTAGGACTACGGCCGCCATATGAACGTTGACCCAACAACCTTTTATTCTCAAGAGCATTAGCGTATGATTTCTCGGTTATAGATAAAGCATTCCTAGCCAGCAAGCTGCTATAATAGCTTAATTTTGCGGTATAAATGATTTCCTGTTTGCCTGCTTCCTTATTAAACCTGCTTGCTTCGACTGCCTTTTTAGCCGAATTAACCGCATACGCGATCCTGCCAAATGACCAAAGAACCTGCGAAGCGCTTACGCCAGCGTTAAATTCATGATCAGAATACGAACTTGCTGCACTGTCAGGATAATTCAGGTTATGAGTCCAAGTAGATTCCGCAGTTAAATGGGGTAACGCTCCTGAACGCACCTCCCGGTAACCTCCTTGGGCCCTCAGTATTTCTTGTTCTTTTATTTTTAATTCCTCACTGGTATCTAGAGCCCGCTTGATAGTTTCATCAAGGCCTATCTGTAAGGTAGAAACTTCCTGAGTATATCCGGTACAAACAATATTAAAGGTAAATACTGCAATAATAGTTAAATTTACAATAAACATAAACTGCTTTTTCATTTTGCCCTCGTTGCCTTCTTTACCCCTAATCCATTCCAGAGAAACTGTAGTTGACGAGTATAGTGGTATGACCTGTCCTTAATAGCCGCAAATTTAGCTGCTAATAAAGTACCACCCAGTATCGTTATCAGAGACACCTGCACATCGTTAATTTTGAGGTCTTTAGGAAGTTCGCCGCTATTAACAGCTCCTACCAGACACTCTCTTAAGAAATCATCTATAAGCATAACTCTAACATTCTCAATGCTTTCGGAACCAGGAAAAAAAATCTGTCTTTCCAAATTTGATATAGCTACCGTCTTTGGCCTTTCACGTTGAACAAGCATAAGGGAAATCATTTGATAAACAATATTGTTATTACTTAACAACTCAGCCATTCTCGCAAAAATAGCGTTAATTAAAGGTATATATTGTCCCTGTGGCACATCTTTCCGTGCCTTTGCGACAACTTTAAGGAACATAAGATTCATATAATAATTAATAATGTCGATTTTTTCCGGAAAATAATTAAAGAAGGTGCCTTCTGAAATCTCCACGCTTTTACATATCTGACGGATAGAGATATCGTCAAATCGGGTTTTCTCTAGGCGCTCAATGAAAGCATTCATTATCGCAATCTTTGTCTTAGCATGTTTTCTTTCGCGTAACGAATATTCCTTTGGTCTCATTTTACTCTTCCTTATTTCTGTAGCTTACATCAAAAATATAGCACACTATAATTATTTGTCAAGTTATTTTTTTCCAGTCAAAAACAAAACCTTCGCCAGCCATATTTATAGCCAACGAAGGATTATTTCTTTAATATTTCTTGCCAACCATTTTTAATAACTTAGTGATATTCCCACTAAGGACGGGCAGTAATATCGTACAAGGGGACGACCTCTACGCACACAGCTATTGGTAAATTTAAGAGTAGATTCCCTCGCCCCTATCCTAATTCTACTTTTACCAATTCCTATTTAATGGCCTAAGAAGCATTCTAAAATATGCAGATTATCGGCGATATTGGCATTAAATAACCACCATTAAATAAGAGAGGAATTGGCCTATTTTGGCGATAAAGTGGCTCTATTCAGAGAGACTTTTAAAACAGCTTGTGGCGAGGATATAAACGAAATGCAACCAATAAACAAGATGCCCTAACTCCTAGGGACATCGCAACATAAAAAGGCCTATAACCGGTATTCCGATCATAGGCCTTAAACTCTCCAATACTACGAGGAGAACGATATTACTGGGGTGGCTGACGGGGAACGATCCCGCAAACCTTCTGAACCACAATCAGAAGCTCTAACCAATTGAGCTACAGCCACCATATCTATTAAACATGCGCAATAGCATGGCAATTACAACAAAGGCGTTCTAAATTTTCAATACTATTACTTTTTCGATTTCCATCTTTATGATGGACTATAAGTACGCGCTTATCAGAAATACCGCATTTATTACATTTAAGCGGTATTTTGTGCCTATGCATTAAATCACGATAAGCAGCTTCCCCTGCTATCCAATTCGGAGAATTAACTCCACAACGAACATTTTTATTTTCCCATGAACAGTGGCAACTTACTGAACAAAAGAATCTTTTGCTTCCTGACTTTCTATAATCACGCGGAGTCCTATAAATCTTTTTACCACAGTTAACACATTTAACCCACTTCCCATTTCGCTGAGCTTTAGAGCGGCATTTTATTGAACAACTCTTACCCCATCCCTTGTCAGCGTGAAATTTTTTAATAAAAAATAATTTGCCACAAATTTTACATTTCCTTCTAATCATTAATAAATTATATCAAAGAACCCATTAATTGTCAAAACAAAGAACAAGACCACAACCTGATGCTCTAACCCCTCATTAGAATCTAAAAAAACTAATTTTCCGGAACCTCTTTATTCATTCCATCTTCAAAGAATTTCTTTATACCATTGCCTAAAGCAAGTACGCCGTCAACTAAAGCTTTAGATAAATTTGAACCGCTTCTTATCCCGCTTTGCAGCATTTTTCCAGGTAATAATAATACATCCTGAGTTCTTAATCCAGAATTAGCCCTGCCCTGCATAATCTTTCCTTCAAACGCAGATTTAATGTGCGCGAAACTAAACTCTGGGCGGTCCATTTTAGTATGAAAGGTAAAATCCAAAACTACTTTACCCTGATTCATGGCTTTAAACATATCCAACACCGCATCCGTAATGCGTTCAGCTTTCTCTTGAGATTCTTCCGGAGCGCGCACCTTGCGCACGATATCGGCTAACTCCAAGTGGCAATTCGCAGCGATATCGTTATTTTCGCCTTTAATCGTACTGCTAAAACTCAGCTTAGCTTTTACAATACGCGCTTTCTCTAAATCCACCCAATTAGAATAATAAGGATGAAATGCAATACCATCAATATTTTCAATTTTTAAGGTAGCTAACATATCTTTTTTATATGAATTTACCCAACCACTCATATAAATCTTACCATCTGGCTCTCCCGTATTCCAGGGAATCCTTCCTCTTAATTCGAAATCAGTTTTTGTGTCAACCGCAAAGGTATACAAATTTTTTAAATCAAAACTTATGTCTCTTACAGTAAGCTTAATCCCTTGCGTACCAGCACTCTGATCAATAATATCCAGCTCTCCCTGCCTGATCTTTAAGCTCTTAATGATTAAACGCAAATCGCTCTTCTTGCTAACATCTGGCTTTGCAGCTGCGTTATCTGGAATAACAACTGCAACAGCCGCATTACCTGAAACAACAACCGCTTCTGGAACAACCGGCCCTTGCGGCGCAGACAATTTCTTCTCCAAAATAATCTTTGGATTTATAATTCTAATTTTATTAAAAGCAATTTTTCCAAGAAAAATATTTGGAATGCTTGGTGATAAATAAATACTGCTTATTTTCGCTAAACCTTCAATTTCTAAGTTCTTGAGCTCTATATTCAAAGGCGGATTAATAACCAGATGGCCTATACTCACCTTACGGCCAGTTGCTTCCTGGAGCTTATTTGCGATAAAAAACTTGCCTTGAAAAAGCAAAAAAACATAAAAACAGCTAAAAATAATTACTGAAATTGCTATAATAATAAAAATATTTTTCCAGTTTTTCATAAAAATTCTTGCGTTTATTTTAATTTATTACGCGCCTGGGCCGAATCGAACGGCCAACCACCGGCTTAGCTTACCGCACCGAATTACTCCGGCCAAAATACTGTTGCGGTCTGGACTTTATCTTGGGCATTTCAGCCCTGCTGTGTAAAGTCTCTACACTCTCTGTAAACTCTACAGATAGCTCGGTATTACCCATTAGGGCGTCCACCGATTTAGCAGCATGCACTTCATAGGTTTATTTCCCCATGAAGGCTCCCATGTTGAAAGGCAGGTGCTCTATCCAATTGAGCTACAGGCGCATTAATTTTAAATGTCGGGGCGACAGGACTTGAACCTGTGACCTCTTGCTCCCAAAGCAAGCGCTCTAGCCAAACTGAGCCACGCCCCGTATTACATTTCAAATATTTAATAAGTATAGCAAAAATTTAGAGCTTACGCAATAACAGAAAGAATTATAAAGCGGCTTTTTTGGCGAGGATATCAAATTCCACGTTTAATTTATCCGCTGGGCCTTTAAAGCTTAAAGTGGTATTCTTAAGCGTATGCGGAATAATATAGACGCTAATAATATTGGCACGTTTATCTGTTAAGGTTAAGCTTATACCATCCAAAGATATAGATCCTTTTGAAAGACAATATTTCATAAACAAAGGTGGCACAGCAACTGCAAACTCTAAATTCCCGTTACGCAAAGATTTTCTGCGTACCAAACCCAAACAATCAATATGTCCGCTAATAAAATGCCCAGAAACTCTATCTCCTACCTTAAGGCTACGCTCCAGATTTACTTGCTCACCGATTTTAAGCAAACCAAGATTAGTACCTTTAAAAGTCTCAGGCATAACTTCAAAACTAAAAGAATTATCTCCAAGAGAAACTATAGTCAAGCACACTCCATTAACTGCTACACTTTCACCAATCTTAGTATCTTGCAGAGTTTTATCGGCAATAATTTCAAGAAGCTTCATCGCGCCTGATTGCGCAATTCTTTTAACTTTTCCTAACTCTTCAATAATGCCTGTAAACATCTATTTTATACTTGCTTCTACAAGCAGCTCCTCAGCAAAACGCTTAAATTTTATATCTCGCAATTTTATCGCCTGATCTACGCGTTTTACCCCTTTACCCATTACCGAAGAAACAGCGTCCTTGCCGCCAATAATCTTAGGACTAATAAAAAATAATACCTTATCCACTAATTTTTCATCAAAAAGAGAGCCAATCAATGTGCCCCCTCCCTCAACAATAATATTAGCTATTTTTAACCGGCTAAGTTTCCTTAAGGCATCACGCAAATTAATTTGGCCAGATTTCTCTTTTACCTCAATTACCTTTGCTTTCTCAAATAATCTCTTGCGATTATCCGTCTCCTGGCCAGGACGGCTAGGTAAAGTTATAATAATCACTTGGCTATTGTTGGCAAAAATATTAGCATTTTCAGGCGTGCTTAAATTACTATCAACGATTACCTTAATCGGCTGTTTCCCGGGAAACCAAGCATTTAAACGCGGATTATCCCTAAGCACAGTATTTACTCCCACCATAATCGCATCATAATCTTTACGTATTCTGTGCACAAAAGCGCGTGACTTATCCGAGGTTATCCATTTAGAATCACCGCAATATGTAGCAATGCGGCCGTCAAGAGATTGCCCGACTTTAACCGTAACAAAAGGAAACCCGGTAGTAATATATTTTACAAAACCTTCGTTTATCTTTTCCAGCTTATCAGCTAAAATTCCTACCTTAACCTTAATATTACTTTGCTTAAGTAACATAATGCCTTTGCCATTATTCAAAGGATTCGGGTCAATCATGCCGACAACCACTTCCCTAACCCCGCTTTGAATTATTCTATTAACACAAGGCGGAGTTTTTCCAGTATGCGCGCATGGCTCAAGCGTAACATATAAAGTTGCTCTTTTTGCTTTGTTACCTGCCTGGTCTAAAGCAATAATCTCTGCATGTGCAGATCCTGCTTTGGCATGAAAACCTTGGCCAATAATTTTATCCCCTTTGACTACCAACGCACCGACTAAAGGATTAGGGGATGTTTTTCCTTTTGCCTTAAGCGCTAATCTTAAAGCTAACTGCATATAATATTCATCGTCTCTTTTCATAATCTTTTGGCAAGTCGTAATTTTTCTACTAATTCAAAAGGTATCTTAATTGTACCTAATTTTATATTTGGTTTTACACTACCATGAAAATCCGAGCCACCCGTAACGAGCAGACCTAGATTTTTAGCTAAATCTAAATAGAAATTAACCTGTGATTGAGAATGTTCGGGATAATATACCTCCAAGCCTTGTAAACCGTAACTCACAAACTCAGTAATTAACTCATCATTATCTAATACATAAGGATGTGCTAAAACAGCCACTCCGCCAGCTTCACTAATTAACTTTATCGCTTCAAGCACAGATAAATGAAAACCACAGACATAAGCTGGTGAATCATCCCCTATATATTTGCGAAATGCCTCAGCTGTTGAACCAACCCAGCCATCAAGAAGTAACGCTCGGGCAATATGCATCCTGCCTACTGTACCACGGCCAGAAATATCAAAAACAGTCTGCGCATTAAGTTCTATCCCTAAGCCCTTTAGATTTTCTACAATTTTATAAACTCGCTGGACCCGGTTTTGCTGAACTAATTGCAATTTATCAAGCAGCCCCTGCTGGGTATAATCTAGAAAATAACCCAGTATATGAATTTCCTGATTATCCTGTTGCGAAGTTAGTTCGATTCCAGGAATTATCTCTAAGGTAGTTTCCTGAGCTTCTTTTAAAACCTCTGCTATCGCGCCTACAGTATCATGGTCAGTTATGGCTATAGCGGATAATCCACGCTCAAGAGCTCCCTTAACTAATTGAGCAGGCGAAGAAGTGCCATCACTTTCAATGGTATGTACATGCAAATCCGCGTACTTCACCCCGCACCTTCTAATTTATTCATTCTTCTCAAACTCTTAGCTTTTAATATTGAATATAAAGAAGGTGCGGGGTTCATTTTTCTTTCTCGATTTTTATTTTATCCAGTATGGCGTTGACAAACTTGCCAGACTCTGATCCGGAGTATTTCTTAGCCAGCTCAACAGCTTCGTTAATCGCTACTTTTGGCGGAATATCCTCCCGGAAAAGAAGCTCAAAACAACCTAAACGCATAATATTGCGATCCACAAATGCCATACGCTCAAGCTGCCAATTCGCCGCATACAAACTAATTTTCTTATCAATCTCCTGCGAATGCTCTACTGTCCCTTTAAATAATTGCGCAGAGAAATCCTTTAGCTCTTCTGAAGAATCTTCATCATCTTTAGATTCCCAAAAGTTTTCAAAGATCTCCTGCCAGCCGCCCCGGGTGATATCAACCTGGTAGAGCATCTGCAATACATATTCTCTAGCTTTAGTTCGTTTTCGCACTTGTCGGAATTAAGTTATTATTTTATCTGTTTCGTTAAATTTGCCATCTCAATAGCAGAAAGAGCAGCATCCTTGCCCTTATTGCCATCCTTAGAACCTGAACGCTCTACCGCCTGTTCAATGCTATCAGCAGTGATAATACCAAAGATAACCGGAACGCCGCTATCTAAGGAAACTTTTGCCACTCCTTTTGCAACTTCAGAAGCAATATAATCAAAATGCGGGGTTGCTCCACGGATCACTGTGCCTAGACAAACCAATGCATCAAATGTTTTGGTTTGCGCCATCTTTTGAGCAATTAAAGGAACCTCAAATGCGCCAGGAACCCAAGTTAAGGTAATATCTTTTTCATCAGCACCATGCCTTACCAAAGTATCAATACAACCGCTTACCAGCTCTTTGGTCATGAAATCATTAAATCTTGAAGCGACTAATCCAAAAGTTTTACCTTTTGCTAACAAATT
>Ga0268280_1002122_pt1 | contig 12042 bp, 3 predicted proteins | sample saktaG_9_FD_190139 | JGI IMG/M metagenome (GOLD analysis project Ga0268280, IMG submission 190139) | Saline water microbial communities from Sakinaw Lake, British Columbia, Canada - sak_2011_5_24_40m | ecosystem: Environmental > Aquatic > Non-marine Saline and Alkaline > Saline ...
TTCAGGCTTCCGGAATCCGGCGGGTGGAATAATACCAGAAACCAGATAAGATTCAGGCAAATCCCGGAACTCCGCACCAGAGACTACATTGTAGATACCGGGAATTTTTACGTTAATTCGCAAAATCTCGTGGGATGGGAAGGGGCCTTCGTATACGGGCCTTTATCCATACAAGGGGAATTTATGCAAACGTGGCTTGATGATCCAAGAAGTCGGTCTTCAAAGACGGGCTACTTATGCGGCGGGTACGCGTATATCAGCTATATTCTTACCGGAGAGCATAGAATATACGACAAGTCGGACGGCGAGTTCAAAGGCGTGAAACCCAAATATATTTTTTCACTCAAAGATCATACTTGGGGAGCATGGGAACTTGCGGCCCGCTACTCCTTCCTTGATCTCGATGACAAGAGCGTTGGTATATCGGGAGGTATAGCGAACGACATTACGCTCGGGCTGAACTGGTATCTAAATCCAAGTATGAGGATCATGGTCAACTATGTGTATGCAGACCGCGCAGGATATGGCAGTCTAAATGGTATACAGGCTAGAGCGCAGGTCAATTTTGATTAATCCGTATCCGGATATAGGCGGCATAAAATGAGAAAACAATCTCTTCATTTCGCGATATTTTTGCTATGTATATTGATGGCGTGCCTTAAAGCTACGCCGTTATATGCGGAAGGCTCTTTGACGATAACAGAGATAATGGGGTCGAATTCGATGATACTCGACGAAGACAGGGATTCTCCGGACTGGATAGAGGTATATAACGGGACCGGAAAGAAGGTGAACCTTAAAGGATACGGGCTATCAGATGATCCCGATAAACTCGCAAAGTGGGTTTTTCCGGAACTGGATATGGCCCCGGGCGAATATTTGGTTGTCTTTGCTTCCGGAAAAGATAGAGCTAAAATATCCGGATCGTTCCATACGAATTTCAAGCTTTCCGAGCGCGACAAGGGCGTTTATTTATATGACAATGAAAACAAGATCATAGACCATTTTGTTATAGACAGGCTCCCAAAGGATATTTCATGTGGCAGGGATGCTGTAACCGGTAAACCGGCATACTTTTCTTCGGCGACGCCGGGAAAACCTAACACTTCCCCTGTTTTTTCACCTATAGTTAAATATTCAATTCAGGGGGGCTTCTATACTTCTCCGGTTAGCGTCAAATTGTATGTCGATGGAAGCGATTCTACAATATATTATACTACGGACGGTTCTACCCCCACCATAGCCTCAAATGTCTATTCGGATCCGATAAACATAGATTGTAATGCCACTGTAAGAGCTATTTCAATAAAAAAAGGATGCCTTATAGGGCCTCCTTCAGGGCGGACTTACTTTATCGACTTTGATAATAAAGGCATGGCCGTGATAGCTATTGCTACTGAAGGGGAGAAGCTTTTTGATCCGCAACACGGGCTCTTAAGAGAGATCGTTTATAGCGATTATATGCTTAGAGACAAGGTCAGGGTGCATGTGTCCTACTTTAATGAAAAAGGACAGTTAGGATTTTCTCAAGACGCTCTCATAGGGGTGGTCGGCGCCAGTTCAAGACAGATCATGATGCGGCCTCTAAAGATAAGCGCGAGCCAGACGGTCGATCCGATGAACAAGAATTTCAATTGCAGGCTTTTTGCAGATAAAAATATAGACCAGTATCGTCATTTCGAGATAAGGAATAATAATCAGGATGGCATCAGATATATTTCGGATCCGGAATGCGAGCCGACAATGGGCATCCGGAATGCCCTTTTTAGTGAACTTGTCCGCGGCCAGAACGGCATCGAAATCAGGGATGATAACGGCCCCGCGCTCCTATTCATTAACGGTAAGAATTACGGGATGATGAATATTTCGGAAAAAAGGGATAATACCGCAATAAGCGAGAATAACCAGTCTGTAAAAAGCAGGGATATAGATCTCTTAGTATTTCGTGACGACATGGGGATGAGGATAGGGCGAAATCAACTCGGAAAAGGCGCCCCTTTCATAAGGGAAGACGCCAAGGTTGTATACAAGGGCTATTTTGAAGACGGGGCGGTTGAATATGAAGAGATATCCGAAAGCGCCAGGCGAAGCGGCAGCACGAAGGGAATAGACGATTTTATCTCATTAGACCCTACTGATCCGAGTAAATTTGATCCCGAAAGTTACATAGCTACCATGGCTGCCCATGCCATAGCATGCAATCCGGATTTTGGAATGAACAACTTATCCTTCTGGCGCTCCGCTCCTGTTGGGAAAGATCCGGGGCCTTTCCATACCCTCAGTTTTGATTTTGACTCGATTTTCGGCCTGGACAAAAATAAGGCGGCGGATTATGAGATCCTGCTGGATTACAATGAGCGCACAAAATTGTTTCCGGAGTTTCTGAAAAAAGAGGAATATAGGACGGCGTTCATCAGAAAGATCGATGAATTTTTAAACGGGCCATTCAGGCCCGAAAACGCCGTGTCCATTATAGATAAATTTGCGAAAAAAATGGAACCATGGATAGAGTACCATCTCGGTATGTGGGCGGACGGAAAAATGGATAAGGAGAGATGGAGAAAGAATGTCGAAAACCTGAAACGTTATATGTCGGTCAGGCCGAAATTTATAAGGCTGGATGTTCAGAATTTTTTCAAATTTAACGGATATAGCGATATGGTGTTTTCGGTCACGCCTAAGGAGAAAGGGACTATTTACATGGACGCGGGTGTATTTAATACCCGTGTTGAGGGTAGCGGCACATATGCCGATATTCCGATGAAGATCTATGCCAAAGCTTCCGATGGATATAAATTTTCTCATTTTAATATAAAAGGCTCCGAGGTGAAGGATCGGATTTATACGTTTAATCCCGAGGAAGGTATGAATATACAGGCGGTGTTTGTTGAGGAGCCGCTAGCTCCCGTGGCCGAGATAGCAATAAACGAGATAGTAAGGTCGGGGGCGTATAAGGTTGAAGACGAAGACGGGGAGAAGCAGGATTGGATAGAGATATATAACACAACAGAACGCAGTATAGATCTTACGGGTATGTATCTTTCCGATAATGAAAAAGAACTTACTAAATGGAAATTTCCAGACGTATCCATAGGCCCGGGTGACTTTATGGTGATTTTAGCTTCCGGTAAGGATAGGATCGATCCCGCAGGCAATTTGCATACTAATTTCAAGCTGTCAGCCGAGCCTATTTTGATGGTTGATAAAGACGGTAAGAATATTATCGATAAGATACCTCTCCAGGAAATTAGAAGTATTTCAAAAAACAGTTCCGGCATCAGGTATCCGGATGGATCGGCGGTATTTATAGGCTCTACTATGCCTACTCCGGGGCGGATGAACGCGCGCGGATGATTTTCGGTGCAAGACGATATAGGCTTCTCGGCTTAGGAGAGGCAGGGTTTTGAAAACAAATAAACAGGGAGAAGAAATGATCAAGTATGCTCAGATAATGACGGTAATTCTTATGTTAACTTTTATAGCGCTTCCGGCCTCCGGAGAGGAGAAGATGCTGCAAATCAGAGGTTCCGATACCATAGTTAACCTTGTGCAGAAAATGGTAGAGGTCTATTTGCAGAAAAATCCCGGTAAGAATATGGCCGTTACCGGAGGTGGATCAGGTAACGGACTGGCGGGGCTTCGAAATAGAACAGTGGACATAGCCGACTCCTCGAGAGAAATAAAGCAGAAGGAGATCATTGATATGAAGGGGATGGGAGTGAATCCGGTCGGCATCGTTATAGCCAAGGACTGTATAACTATAGTGGTCAACGAAAACAATAAAGTCAGTAGCCTTACCATTGAGCAGCTTGGATCTATATATAGGGGAGAAGCGGCTAACTGGAAAGATGTCGGCGGAGCAGATATGGCAATAACTTTATATGGCAGACAATCAAATTCGGGAACATTCGAAGTTTTCAGGAAAGACGTGCTCGGAGGCGAATATTCGGACAATATGAAGAGGATGAACGGGAACAGTCAGATAGTAGAATCTGTAGCAAGCGACGAATCGGGCATTGGATTTGTAGGGATCGGGTATGCGCAAAATAACCCGCGGCTGAAAGTAATCAGTATAGCGCGTAAGAGTGGAGAGGAGTATGTAGACCCGAATAATAGGGGCGATGTTGATTCCGGTAAGTATCCTCTTGTAAGGCCATTGTATCAGTATACTGATGGGGTTCCTTCCGGCGCGATCAGAGATTTTATCGAATTTGAGTTGAGCCCCGAGGGCCAGAAGATAGTCGACGATATGGGCTTTATTCCAGTATCCAAGGATTACGAGGAAGAAAACAGAAGGATCGCAGGCATTTAAAAGGAGTTCGTTATGGCGAAAGAAAAGATTCTTGTAGTTGAAGACGAAAAAAACATAGCCAAGCTTATTAAATTTAACCTGGAAAAAGACGGTTATGAAACCATCTCCACCAAGAGCGGAGAAGAGGCCATACAGATTCTGGGGCGCCATGAGGTCGATCTGATATTGCTCGATATCATGCTGCCCGGTATGAATGGCCTGGAAGTATGTAAAGAGATCAAACAGATGAAGCGGACAAAGAACGTCCCCGTCATCATGCTTACGGCGAAAAGCGAGGAGGTTGACAGGATAGTCGGATTTGAGATCGGCGCTGACGATTATATTACAAAACCTTTCAGCCCGAGAGAACTTATACTTAGAGTAAAAGCTATTCTAAGGCGCGGTAAAACCGAAGACTCTGCGCGCAAAGAAATACTTTCCGAGGGCGACATCAATGTGGATATATCAAGACACGAGGTAACCGTGAAAGGTAAGCTGGTTGAGCTCACTCAGATGGAGTTTAAATTGCTTTGCGTGTTCCTTGAAAGGCGAGGGCGCGTTCAAACGCGCGACAGCCTTCTTACGGATGTCTGGGGTATGGACACCATGGTCGAGACCAGGACCATAGACACACATATAAAGTCACTACGCTCCAAGTTGGGAAAGGCCGGAGAAAAAATAGAGACAGTACGTGGCATGGGATACAAATTCAGTGATACAGATTAAAACCGAATTGTATATTTTTTTCTATGTTAAGCTATCAAATAGTTAATTTGCAAAGGCTATGACGCATGTTAAAATAATATATGCTATGGGAAGTGATCGATAGATGAAAAGATATTCGCTGACATTAAGATGTACCGCGCTTGCAGTAACCTTCCTGTTACTGCTGCAGGATGTTCTATGGGCCAATCCGGCTCTCTTCGAAAGTAAGCCGCAATCCCTCCAAATACCATCGATGTTCTCCGGGCATGGGTACGATTATATCAAGATACCATTTAAGTTTATAGTGACAGGAGGCAATATTGAGAGTTTAAGCTTACCGCTTAGCCTGAAAGTCGGAAGCAGGACCGACACGCCCTTTTACGCGTTTAACGGCAAATATATTGAAAACGGATGCTGGGTGGTACCATGCACGGTGAGGGATGATAAGACCGGTAAAGCTTTGATCGATTGCGAGGTAATGGATACAGGCGATGGCATAAAATTACGAAATATAAAAGTATGCAATACAGAAGGACAGGCTGACGAGAAAGTAGAAAAGAAGCCCGAAGAGCCAAAGGCGAATGATGGTAAAGGCGAAGCCGAAAAAGAGAAGTTTTTACTGCGCCAGATAGAGATAGTCAAGAACTGGAATGTGTTGCCGGAAAAACGTATAAGCGCCATCCAGGCCATAAAGGATGCGTGGGTTGAGGCCGGCAGGCCGGACTTCAATGACATGCTAGGCAGGCTCGACCTCCATAATCATACGATATACTCGGACGGTCAGTTCACCCCGGCTTATCTGGTATTGGCTAACTGGTTCAGGGGAGTGTCCGGCATGGCCATAACCGACCACAACACGTTTGACGCCCTGCCGGAGGCCATGGAGGTTGCCGATATACTGGATATTACGATCGTTCCGGGTATAGAGCTTGCGGTCTTTGACAGGGATATTCCGGCAGAAAAGTTTCACTGCGCCGTTTACTGGAAAGGCGACACGGATAGTTTTAAGGCTTGGGAGCTTTCCGAAAGCGGCAGGCGCTGGAAAGCCCGCATCAAGGATATAAACAGGAAAGCGGCAGAAAAGATGGAGATCGTCAGGCAGGGGTACAATGACAAATATCTCGGGCAGGAGATAAGCAGACAGGATGTTTTGGATATGTTCCCGAGCGGCGCGGTGAAGAGGACGGACCTTGCGCGTGTCATATTCAGGAAATACGGCAGCCTAGCGCTCGGGGTAGATGATATACACAGGGCCAAAGAAAAATTTTTGAAGAATATCAAAACAGATATCCATGATACCGAACACACTTTTAACATAAACGAGATAAAAGAGCTATGCGCCGAAAACAGGTTCCGTCTTGTCATGGTCCATCCCCTCGTAAGATCGAAATGGGATATCGTGCAGGTCGAAGAGGTCTACCGAAAACACGCGCCATTTTTTGACGGCGTGGAGATATGGCACAGTTCCGCGTCCGACGGCCAGATGAAGAGCTTGGAGGATATGGTGAGCCGCTTGAACAAGCTTATCTACAAAGACAAACCGCTTATCGTCACGATAGGTTCGGATACCCACGGAAAATTCGACAAACGGTTCGGTTTCAATATGTCATCGAGAACGGAGTTGGGCCGTCAGGCGCTTGACGGAAGCTTCAGGGCAAGCGGCATCCTTCCATTGCCGGTGCGTAAGAGGTATATAGCCCAGCTTCTGCTTCATTGGGGCTTATCGGATAAAGGCCACAGGACGCTTATAGATATTACGCCTGTGTGCAAATTGATAGACGATGACGTTTTAAACGAATTGAAGAGCCTTGCCTATTCCGATAGGCGCAAAAAAGCGGCAGCCTTTGTATTAAGGGCGTTAATAAAAGGGCGCTTACTCGGTGATTCTTTCGTTGATAAGGCGCGACAGATGGTCGCGGTTTTCCGTGAAGCGCCGACTATGGTATCTTCACACGAGCCGTCTTATTTCGAAAGGGCGCTTCAACAGCAAAAAGATATATTTATCGGTAAAGAACCGGCGGATACTGTGCCGACACCAAGGTATAAAACTTACTATAAGGATGAGCCGAAACTTCAGGACTATTTCATCGAGATAAGTAAGATGAATATAGAGCTTATCAAACTTTTGGCGGAAAGGACGCGGTACAAGAGAAAAAGAATCGGCGGGCTTTTACTCGACACGACGGTCCAGAACATAAAAGACCAGGCGGACAAGCTACTGGCGCTTGCCAAAAGCATAGAGGATCCGACGCACCCATACATTGCGGAGACCGGGAATACGCGGGAAAAGGTCCGCTCCGATCTTCGGCGCGCGGCGGAGCTTGTGCGCGGGAAAGACGACTCTCCGGCAGATCCAGCTTACAGAAGCAACGAAACAGCCGCCTGCGCCAAGCTTGTAGGATGCGCCTCCGCTATTTCCAGCGAAATGGAATATCTTATCCGCAAACGGACCGAGCGTCATCCCGGCTATCCGAGGAAGCGTGTCAGTTCAAGAAGCGGTGTCCTTTATGTGCGTCACGGCAGGCGTATTAATGTCCAGGTGTCGCCGTCTTCAAGTGTCAGTCTAAGAGTGTCCGATGAACAGCCATATGAGCTGATAAGCGAGGCAATAAGCGCGCAGTGCAAGGAAGTAAAGAGCCAAATCGATGAGCTCAGATATTTAAAAGAGACCGTTTCGCGGCTTGGGTCCTTTCGTAAAGAGTTGTTAGCGTTCGATACTCCGGCTCTGGCTAACCTGGTAGGGGAATTAGACGAACGTCTTAAAAGAGCGCAGGTGCCGGCTAAGGTGATAGCGCATTACGCCGCATTAATTTCAAAAGAACTTATTTCGTATGAAGAGCCGCAGCCCGGGCTTTTAGATATGACTATAGGGATGATAACGAAGTTCCTTATCCTGAGGATAAACGAATTATCGCGGATGATAGAATCGACAAGAGACGGCAAGCTGCAGGATTTGCGGGACGAGGAAGATGAACTGATCGGAGATTCGGAGTCCCTGGTCGCTTCCGTTCTGGACGCGGTTAAAGGCAATAAGGTGAGCGACGCGGTAAAAACTATAGAATACGTCACGCACGCAAAGCAGCTCAAAGGCCTGAGAAGATTTTTTGACGATTCCAACTGGCGGTTTATGAAGAAATATCTGGGCAAAGCCAAAGTTATGCTCGGGAAGGATGATCTTACCGGGGCTCGGGAAACCCTGGAAAAAGCGAAAGATAGGATAAAAAAGGGCAAGGCGATGACCGGCACCGTACGCGGCATATATGAGGCATATTTCGAAAGTAATCTTTTCGGTAAAAAAGTATCGCTCGAAGAGGTATTTGAAAGGACCTTCCTCGAGTATTTTGTCAGGTCCGGTCTCAATAAGGCCTCTCCGGAGGAGAGAATAAGACGCGCCGCTCTGTGGAGAATAGAGCTTTATCAGTTTGTGTTTATACCGTATCGTATAGAACAGCCCTCGTCAGGTAAAAATAATAAAGAAAAAGTATTCAATCCGTTCCACCTCGCCCTGTCGCATTTTATAAAAGTCGCATATGGCAATCCTTCTATGAGCATTGCCAAGGCGCTGGAAGAGACGGTAAATATGTTCGGATCCGGTGCGTCATTCCGGCACAATGCTCTTCTCAAGCCGCAGCAGATCGACCACTTACGCCACATTGTACTTGGCTTTGACATCCATTCGATATTAGAGTTGCCGGAGCAGTTTCCGGCTGACCGATACCGCTTCGACTTTAAAAGTAAATCCGGATGGGTAATCGTAGATAAAGAGATCCCGACGATCTTTTTCACCCGGGGCGCCGACGGCGTATGGGGCAACGGCAATGCCCCAAGCGGCGGAGTTTATGCCGGACCCGATGATATGACGGAACGACTTCGCGGGAGGACGGCGCCTGCGGCGGAGGAAGATCGCACCCTGATCGCGGCGGAAGACACCGGTGAGAGAAGGCCGCTTACCGCGGATGAGCGCTCTCTAATAAATGAGGCGGTAGATAAGGCCGTCGATTTCAAAAGGCCGGCAAGATCATTTTTCGGGAATAGCGCCGCCAGGCTTATGCCGAATCAGGAGGCGCGGAATATGCTGGGGGATGAATCCTTCGAACGGCTTCAAGAGCGGATGCGCGAGCCGAATATTTATGTCATAGAAGACCGGGCGTTTGAAGCCGTGTTTCCCGCGGATAAAGCTTACCTTGCCCGCTCGTTAATGATGCATATATCGTCTCGACGGATAGATAGGGATGGCAGAGTATATGCCGATGTCTTTATGCCGCGCGGAATATGCCAGGCCGTCAAGTCTTTTGATCCGGTTTCTCTCGAACGTCTTTTTTGGTCCAGTTTCATGGTTTCAAATATCCTTGATCGGACCGCGCCATCCGGCCGACCGCAGAGTTCGGCGGAGAAGATTATCGTGCGGGATATATTCAGGCGCCGTGATGCCGCGCTTGACCCTACAGGTGAGATCGGCCGGCAAAATTACGCTCTTGAGGCGGTGGCTCAGGCCGAGGAGTTGATGCTTTGCGCAGGTAAAGGCCTGAATGAAATGAGTCCTTTCTTTTCGATAATGGAGTATGCCCGGGTCGTGTGTACCGATGACGGTCCGGAGGAGGTATCCATACGCTATGACGAGGAGCCGCACCGGCTCTACGTTGCGCGATCCCTTTTCAGCATCGATAAGCGCGCGGAATTTATTAAGAAGATACTCAAATGCGCTTACGTAGAAGCCTTCGGATTGAAAGATACACAGGAGATGGATGATTGGCTTGCCGTATGCCTTGGCCATATCCGTGAGAATGCCTCTATTCCCAATTTAGTAGAGATGAACCTTTTAGAGCGCCACCGCAGCCAAGCGGCTATCCGCGGCATAACCGACCACCCGGGCCTGCCCGCGGTATTCGACGTCGGCAATATTGCCCGGGCGATCGTAAATTCCATTGGAAAATACGAGGAGTCTGAGTATGCGCGCGACCTGTATGACGCCCTGATCGAGGATCTTAGTGAGCTCAAATCGCTTAAGGATAATATCCAGGAACAATTCCGCTGGAATCCCCGAAAGACGGTGGCGCGGTTTGAAGGTATCATCGCTCGGCTGCGGTCTCGGCGGAATTCGTTTGAATCCACCGCCGCCGCGCATGGCGTTATGTCTCAGCAAAAGATCCTGACTTTAGCGGCATTTGACGCGTTGGAAGAGCTTCTTAGGAGCAGGGTCCGTTATATGGAAGGCAGCGTCGATCTTTCGGGCCGGCCCGGTTCATTCAATAAAATCATAGAAGAGACGTTCAGCGCGCTTAAAAAACAAAAAAGAAGTTCTATCGTAATAGTTTTTAAGCTCGATGACAGGGCGCTCGACAGTGTGGTGTTCGACCCCTTCGCCGTACGGAAGATCGCCGCGGAACTCGCCTCGAACGAATTCACGGTCGAAGGCATTACCGGAGTTGAGGTCGCCGCTCGCCTCGAGGACGGCGTAATAAGGCTGACCGTATCGGATAACGGGCCCGGTATATCGGCCGATCAGATGCTGCCCCGGTGGCTTGGTGAGGATGAGCTTCCGAGGATATTTTCCTATGGCGTTACCATGAAAAAGCGAGGGACTGGACTGGGGCTGTTCGAGGTGGCCGATACCGTGAGACGATGCTACGGAGGCGATATTGCGGTCCGTAACGGTCCCGACGGCCGAGGAGCAATATTCGATGTGTCCCTGCCACTGGCAGGCAGGAAGATGGTCAGTCTAGAGAAAAGAGGCAAGGGCTGGGGCAATCCGTATCCACAGGTGGATATGATGAAAGCGCCTCATGACCAGGACGTATTCGTCTTCTTCACAGTTGATACCTCGCCGTACGTCCGGGGCGTCAGCCCAAAACAGGTCAAAGCGCGCCTGGTCTACGAACGCCATACGAAACTGAACGAGTTCAGGTCATGCGCGATGCAGCTTGTCAATGATTATGGCAACGGATCTTACAGATTCGGCTTGGGGCTTATGCCGTATTTCGAAGGCAGATACAGGTTTGAGTACTCTCTAGATAACGGAGCCACCTGGCGGCCCGGCCAGGACAGCGAATGGCGCAGGATAGAGCGGCAAAAACCGCTTCATGAAGATGGTTTCGGCCGGACGGGGCTGGCCCGCATCACAGGCCCAGCGCGGATACCAGTAACAGGCACGGTAGTGGCCGTATTTCTCGCCACGTGCGCGGCGGCCCTCGGTGAGACGACCGATAGCGGCGCGTTCGACAAAGTTACCGTTTTACTGGATAACTTGGCGTATCCGATCGCTTTGATGGGAGGGGTAGTCCTTTCTGCTGTGACCGCGTGGCTAATCTGGAAGTGCTTTACCGTGGAATTGGACGACGATGTCCGGAAGATGCTTAGGGAAAAAGAGGAAACGACCGATACGGTTTCGAAACCACCGCTCTTTGACCCGAGCGTGATCGTGTGCGAAAAACACAAAGAGGCGATATTCTCAAAGATCAGGATGGATGAGCCTATAAAATCAGGCGTAAAGCGGCATCTTGCGAAGAGCTGGTTTGAGCGGACATTTATCAACCACAGACGTATGCTCCTTATGCCTTACTACGATAATAAGACCAATGAGATAAGGGCGGGCGCCCTCATCGAGATATTTAAATGGCGCGGAACGACCTATGTGATATATATGGGCGGTAAGCAAACGGAACCCCACAGAATAGCCGAAGAGGTGATTAGGCTGGACGTTGTCAGTACGGATCCGGGCCGGGTTGTATTCGTCTTTGACGAAAACGCAACCGGCGGGAAAGATATCCACGAGAAATTCGCTAGGATATTTCCCGATATGGCGGTGCTGTTTCCGAGCCATGTTCGCGCTGAAGCGACGTCGAGCGATCATGAAGCTCTTGCGGATAAGGCAACCGGCGGACTTGCGGCCATATCAAGACCGGCGTTTATTGCCTACAAAAAGATGCGTCCGTCTTTCGAAAAACGGCGCCAGGTCTATGCGGAAGCGCTCAGAAAGAGCTACGTCTATGAGTATGGCGAAAAATTCTGGTGGACCCAGACATTCGTTAAACAGCTCATGATAGGGG
>Ga0268280_1002125_pt1 | contig 12029 bp, 5 predicted proteins | sample saktaG_9_FD_190139 | JGI IMG/M metagenome (GOLD analysis project Ga0268280, IMG submission 190139) | Saline water microbial communities from Sakinaw Lake, British Columbia, Canada - sak_2011_5_24_40m | ecosystem: Environmental > Aquatic > Non-marine Saline and Alkaline > Saline ...
CAGCGCCCCCTGATTTTTTCCAGGATCTTGAAGTCGGCCGATTCGATGCCGGAGTAAGCCGGGGGGCGGTCCAGGGTGTTGAGCTGGATCTTGTCGGGAGCGATGCGCCGCACGGCTTGGCTAAGGGCAGCGATTTCCTCTTCCCGGTCATTGATCCCTTTGACAATGAAAATTTCCAGCCAGATCTTGCCGGGATATTCGCTGCGAAAAATTTCCAGGCCGGCAATGATCCGTTCCACTTCAAGCCCGGCGCCAGGCCGGTTGATGCGGGCAAAACCGCCAGCCGTGGCCGCGTCCAGCGACGGCAGAACCACGTCAGCTCTAAGCAGGTCGCGCCGGACATCTTCCCGGAACAGCAGGGTGCCATTGGTCAGTACCGCCAGCGGCACGGCGCTGATCTTTTTGATCGCGGTGATAAGCCAGCCCAGGTCGGAGTTCAATGTCGGTTCCCCGGAACCGGAAAAGGTGATGAAGTCGAGGTGGGGGATGCCGGGAAGGATCATTTTGAGTTCGTCCAAGACAAGTTGCGGTGGAAAGAAGCTCTGCCGCTCGCTGGTCAGGTGGGTGGTGCGGCCGCATTCGCAGTACAGGCAGTCCAGGCTGCAGGTCTTGTAGGGAATGATGTCCACGCCCAGGGAAATGCCCAGGCGCCGTGAGGGCACGGGGCCGAAGATGTGTTTGGTTGTATGTTTCTTTTCGATTGTCATTGTTTTTTCATTGGAATTATGCAAGGGCGGGTTTAAACTCTTCGTTTCTTAACGTACGGGCGGGTTTAAAACCCGCCCCTACACAAAGATCAAATTTATTCATTTTAATATACATAGAACAATGCGCATTTCAGGTACTCCGATTGGAACAGGGGCAGCAGCACGGCGTGGTCGTAGGGTTGGCTCTTCAATTCGATCAGCTTGATGCGGCGGTCGGCATCGCGGGCGGCATCCTGGATTACGGCGATAAAATCGTCTTTGCCCAGGAAGTGCGAGCAGGAACAACTGACCAGGAACCCTCCGGGCCGGACCATCTTCAGCGCCCGCAGGTTGATCTCCTTGTAGCCGCGTTTGGCTTCCTTGAGCCTGGCGCGGGATTTGACAAAAGCGGGCGGGTCCAGGATGACGATGTCCTTGAGCGCGCCCGCCTTGCTCATTTCCTTGAGTTTCCTGATGGCGTCTTCCTGGGTGAAAGCGAAGTTGTCTTCGCCAAACCCATTCAGGGCTACGTTTTCCCGGGCCTGCTTCATGTATTCCCCCGAGATCTCGAGGAATTCGACATGTTTGGCGCCGAAGCGGCGGGCGTGCAGGCCCCAGGCCCCGGCGTAGGAAAAAGCGTCCAGCACCTCACGGCCGGCGGCGATGGATTCCAGCAGCAGGTAATTGTCGCGCTGGTCAAGAAAAAAACCGGTCTTCTGGCTTTTCAGGAAATCGATCCGGAATTTCAGCCCGTTCACCTCGATGATCTTTTCCGGACCCGCGCCGGGCGTGACCACGCGGTTGATGAGTGGGATGCCCTCCTTTTCGCGCGCCGCGGCCAACGATTTTTCGATCAGCAAGGCGCCGGGATACATAGCGCCGATGATGGCGAATACGTCTTCCTTGAAGTTTTCCATGCCGGCGGTGGTGATCTGGATGATGAAATAGTCGTCGAAACGGTCGACGACCAGGCCGGGCAGAAAATCGGCTTCGCCGTAGACCATGCGGTAATAGGCATTGCCGGGGCGGATGGCCAGGCGCTGGCGATCGGCTGTTTCAATCCGTCGGCTCAGGAAATCCCGGTCGATCACCGCTTGCGGCTCGTAGCTCAGCACCCGGAAAGCGATGGTGGAGGCGGGATTGACGTAGCCGGTGGCGATGTACATGTCCCCAGATGTGTAGAGCCGGCAGATCTCTCCGGGCAGATAGGAGCGCAGATTGCCGCGGAGCTCGTTGTCGTAGACCCAGAATTCACCCTTGAGGAGCCGGTTCTCCTCATGAGGTTTCAGAAACAGTTTTTTGTATTCCGTGGCCATGGGGATATTATAGGCGATTTTTGCAATCTTGCAAACCGTACGAATTCCGCTCCATTAGTAATAACTATCCCCCCAAAGCACTTTCATTGACTTTTTGAAACCACCCGTGCTACTCTTGGTCGGTAGCCAGTTCCGGCTTGGGGATGAACGCGGGTTGGAACGAGAATGAAAGTGACCGGACAAGGTTTTAGAGTGAGGACATGAAAATCAATTTCTTTCGGGTTTTTCATCCGGAGAGTAGGGCTTATCCTACCTAGGGGATAAGGCGGCCCGCATGAACAAGGCTTTTTTCCTGCAGCTGGTTTTCAACGCTTCGCTGCCGTTAATATAGGGATTGCGGTGATGATTACTTCGGGAGCGATCGGCATCGCCTGGTGGCATACGTGCCGGACTTTTTTGGACGGAGTTAAATTTATTAACGGAGTTCATCATGTCGCTTGAAAATATTTTCCCCGGTACACGCAATTTGACAATATCTCTTTTTCTACTTTCATTATTGGGATTTTCAATGTTTATTTTTACTTCATGTAAATCGAGCCACGAACAACCGATCAAAGCAGGTATTCTGCACTCGCTTACCGGAACAATGGCCATAAGCGAAAAAGCGGTTGTAAATGGTACACTTTTGGCAATAGAAGAAATTAATCAGCTTGGAGGTATTAACGGACAAAAAATATTAGCGCTTGTAGTTGACGGCAAATCCGATTTGCAAACATTTAAACAAGAAGCCGAACGTTTGATTACAGAAGAAAAAGTAAGTGTTGTGTTTGGCTGCTGGACTTCGGCAAGCAGGAAAACGGTTTTACCGGTTTTTGAAAAACACAATCATCTGCTCTTCTATCCGGTGCAATATGAAGGACTCGAACAATCTCCAAATATTATCTATAATGGCGCAGCACCGAACCAGCAGATCATTCCAGCCGTGAAGTGGTGTTTTGACAACCTGGGCAAAAGGTTTTTTCTTGTCGGTTCGGACTACGTTTTTCCGCATACCGCGAATGACATTATCAAGGAACAAGCCAATTTGCTTGGAGCCAAGATTGTTGGCGAGGATTATATTTTACTTGGCAGCAGTGCTGTGAATGACATCATACAAAAAATTATTAAAACCAAACCCGATGTTATTATCAATACCATTAATGGCGACAGCAATATTCCATTCTTTATAGAGATGCAAAAAGCCGGTCTTACTAGCGATAAAATTCCAGTAATGTCGTTCAGTATTTCCGAGGAAGAAATCGGCTCGGCTGGACAAAACGGCAAAATACCTTTGGCTATCGTAGTAGGAAATTATGCCGCCTGGAATTATTTTCAGAGTATTGAATCGGATGAAAATAAAAAGTTTGTTGAAAAATTTAAAAAAAAATATGGCGCTGAACAGGTGATTTCTGATCCGGTAGAAGCAGGATATTTCGGAGTTTATCTTTGGGCTCAGGCAGTAAAAGATGCCGGCAGCAGTGATGTGCATGAAGTTTTAAAAACCATAAAAAACCAAAGCCTGCTGGCACCGGAGGGTATGGTTTATATCGATGCGGATAATAATCATACCTGGAAAACCGTTAGAATCGGAAAAATAAGGAAAGACGGGCAATTCCAAATTGTGTGGAGTTCGAAAAATCCAGTCAGACCCATTCCGTATCCCGCGACCAGGAATAAATTAGAATGGGCTAAATTTCTTTCAGAGCTGTTTAAATCTTGGGATGGAAAATGGGAAAGAACAAAGTGATGACAAATATACTCACTAAATCTTCAATCGCCACAAAGTTGTGGGTTTGGTTTTTAATTGTAGCGGCAGTACCCTTGGTGATTGTCGGGATGCTCACCAATTACAGCTCCATTGAAACAATAAAAACAGAAGTGTCCAACAGATTGAATTCAGTTGCGGAAAGTAAAACTGAACTCATCAATAATTACTTTAAATGGATGCTGGAGGACGTCAAGATTCTTTCGGAGAATTTATCTGTCATCGAAGCCAGTGAAAAATTTACCGAAGTATTTGAAAAACACGGCCTAAAATCTTCGGAATATAAAGTTATTGATAAAGAGTTCAGGCGGTTCTTGACATACTATAAAGAAGGAAGAGGATATTCCGATATCTTGTTTATTTCAAAGGCAGGTGATGTTGTATTTACATTGATGCATGAGCCGGATTTTGGTACAAATTTAATAACTGGACCTTATAAAGATTCTGAGTTGGCAAATGTTTTTAGCAACGCTTACACATTAATGGAAACGGAAGTATCCGACTTTAAATATTACCCACCTGCGGCTGAACCAGCTTCATTTATCGCCTCGCCTGTTCGTAAAGAAGGGGAATTTATCGGTGTGATTGCATTTCAAATCGATACCAGGGCAATGAATAAATTGGCACAAGATTTCACCGGATTAGGCGAAACCGGTGAAATAGTGATTTCTGCAAAAATAAATAACGGAGCAATGGTATTAACTCCTTTGCGACATGACCACGATGCAGCTTTTAAAAGAATAATACCTATGGGTTCGGAACTGAGCATACCAGCACAGAAAGCCGTTCAAGGTCAGAAAGGTTCGGGGATCTTCAAGGATTACCGTGGTGAAGAAGTATTAGCCGTATGGAGATATTTACCTTATTTAAGATGGGGAGTTGTAGTAAAGATAGATGTCGGTGAAGCTTATGCACCAATCCATAAACTCACGATCAGGTTTCTGGCAGTCGGAATTATTTCTGCGTTTGTTCTTTTGTTCATATCATTTTTCTTGTCGAAATCAATTTCCAAACCTATTAAAAGATTGCACGAAGGAGTGGAAATCATTGCCACCGGCAATTTAAATCATGTTGTCGGCCTGACAACAAAAGATGAAATCGGTCAATTATCTCGAAGTTTTGATAGAATGGTGGTCAATCTGAAGAATATTAACGCCGATCTGATTAAAGAGATCAGTGAACGCAAGCAGGCGGAGCAGGAGTTGCACGAGAGCGAGGCGCGGTATCGGGCATTTTTCGAAACGTCAAGGGACTGTGTATTTATCACTTCAGTGGCTGGAAGATGGCTTTATATGAACGATGCGGCAGTGGATTTATTCGGCTATGCAAGCCGTGAGCAATTGAGTCAGGTGAATATTTCGGATCACTATGCCAACCCCGAAGAACGGACAAAATTCATCGGTATTATCGTGGAACGCGGCTATACCAAGGAATTTCCCGTTGATTTGCGCAGAAAAGATGGCGCGGTAATCCATGCACTTATAACGGCGGTGCCCCGCTACGATGCAGATGGCAATGTGACAGGATTCCAGGGAACGATCCGCGACATCACCGAGCGCAAGCGGGCCGAGGAATCGCTCACACTGTTCCGGTCTTTGATGGAACAGTCCAACGACGCCGTTGAGGTGGTGGACCCGGAAACGGCGCGTTTACTTGATGCAAATGAAAAGGCTTGCGCGGAACTCGGCTACACCCGCGATGAATTTCTGTCGCTAAAGATCCACGACATCGACCCCATCGTGGACAAGTCCGCGTTCCCGAAGATTATGGCGGAATTGCGGAAATCGGGCTCGATGATGCTGGGAAGCCTGCATCACCGCAAGGACGGCACGACGTTCCCGGTCGAAGTCAGTCTCAGATACGTTCAGCTTGGTCGGGACTATGTGGTCGCCATCGTGCGCGACATCACCGAGCGCAAGCGGTCGGAAGAGGCAATGCGGGCTTCTTTGGCGGAGAAAGAGGTGCTTTTAAAAGAAGTGCATCACCGGGTCAAGAACAACCTGATGACCATCATCGGTTTGATCAAAATGCAGGAAACCAAAGCCGATAATGAAATGTTCACCCCTTTACTTCAGGAACTGGAAGGGCGGGTGCGCGCCATGGCCCTGGTACACGAGAGCCTCCACAAATCGGAAAGTCTGGCCCGGATCGACCTGCAGAACTATATCGAAACCATGAGCTCCCATATTCGCGCCCAGTTCGGATTGGAACGCGATATCCGCTTTTCGGTGCTAGCCGCAGGCGTAGAAGCAGACCTGGACATTGCTGTTTCCTGTGGATTGATCCTGAACGAAATGATCAGCAACGCCTACAAGCACGCTTTCCCCGCTGGTAAGACCCGGTCGGGCAAAGGGGACTGTGAGATCTCTGTCACCATGAAGCGGAAAGGTGGTGCCTGTATCCTGACCGTGGCCGACAATGGAGTCGGGCTGCCTGAGGTATTGAACTTGGAAAATCCGGAAACCCTGGGACTGCGTCTGATTAAAATGCTGAGCAAGCAGCTCAATGGTTCCATAGAAGTAGACCGTTCCGCCGGTACCACTTTTCGCTTGCGTTTTGCGCACTCCTCAGGTGCAAGTTGAGAATAGCGGAACTGGCGAGAGAGAGATAAATGAGTCAAGTCATGAAAACAAAGAAAATTGAAAAAATGGCAAAAAAGACAAAGCCGGGCAAGAAGGGCGAAAAAGCCCTGTCTGAAAAAAAGGGGCCGGGCAAGGTGCTAGGGGCGACGGCTGAAAAAGATTCCGATATCACCGAGCGCAAGCAGGCGGAATCTCAAAGGGAGGCTGCGCTCGAAGCGATGGTGAAAAGTGAAAATAGGTTCCGCAGCATCTTCGAAAGCTCCCGCGACGCTATTATGACTCTTGAGCCCCCTTGCTGGAAGTTCACCTCCGGAAACCCGGCAGCGTTGAAGATATTTATGGCAAAGGACGAAGCGGATTTCGCTTCCCATGAACCTTGGGCCATGTCACCCGAGCGGCAGCCGGACGGTCGTGCCTCCGCCGAGAAGGCCAAGGAGATGATCGAAACGGCCATGCGCGACGGATCTAACTTCTTTGAGTGGACGCATAAGAGGCTCAATGGCGAGGAGTTCCCGGCTACCGTACTACTGACTAGGATGATATTGGCTGAAAAAACGATGCTTCAGGCGACGGTTAGGGACATCACCGAGAGCAAGCGGGTGGAATCTCAAAGGGAGGCTGCGCTCGAAGCGCTGCAAAAAGCCCATGATGAGTTGGACAGCCAGGTACAGGAACGAACGGCGGAATTGGCACAAGCCAACGAGATGCTGCAAGCAGATATCAGCGAGCGCAAGCTGGCGGAGTCCCAAAGGGAGGCTGCGCTCAAAACGCTGCGCGAGAGCGAGGACCGTTACCGCGATCTGGTTGAAAACAGTCAGGACTTGATTTACACTTACGATCTCGAAGGAAAACTGCTTTCGGTAAATGAGGCGGCGGTCCGGCTTACCGGGTATCCCCTTAAGGATTTACTCGGCATGAACATGGCCGACCTGCTCGTGCCGGAGGTACGCCACCTTTTCAAGGGGTATATGACTGAGATTCAGGCCACGGGTTGGGCGCGTGGCACCATGCGGATACGAACCGCCAGCGGCGCGCCCCGTTACTTGGAATATTACAACACCCTGCGCACCAAGGGCGTGGCCGTTCCCGTTGTGCGCGGCCTGGGGCACGATATCACCGAGCGCGAGCGGGCGGAAAAAATCCAGCGTATCCAGTATAATATCTCAGATGCCATGATCAAGGCCGAAACCCTGTCCGATTTTCTGGAAACGGTCAGAAACGAATTGAGTTCGCTGATCGATACGACCAATTTCCTCCTCGCCCTATACGATGAGGCAAGCGGCATGCTTTCCGCTCCTTTCGAAAAAGACGAAAAAGACGCCATTCCGCAATGGCCAGCCGAAAAATCGCTGACCGGGCTGGTGATCCGGCAGAAGCGTTCCATGCTGTTGAGCAGGGAGCAGATCTTGCAGATGTTCCAGGCTGGAACGATCGAATTGATCGGCACCACGGCTGAGGCCTGGCTGGGAGTGCCGCTGTTGATCAACGAAAAAGTTCTGGGGGCGATCGTGGTGCAGAGTTATGAGAAGGCGGACGCCTATGACCAGAACGGAGTCAGCCTTCTGGAAATTATTGCCAATCAGTTGAGCGCATACATCGAGCGCAAGCAGGCGGAGTCCCAAAGGGAGGCTGCGCTCGCGGCATTGCAAACCGCGTTTCAGGAAAACCGCAGCCTGCTCAGCGAACTTCAGCACCGCGCGAAAAACAGCTTCGCAATGATATTGGGCATGATCAGCCTCGCTTTAAACGCCGGCGTTTCCCCCGAGACAAAAACCGCTCTCGATGACTTGGGTTTACGGGTCAGGTCCGTGTCTGAACTGTATTCCCTGCTCTATTCCGCCGGTTCATTCAACCTCGTGCGGCTTGACGAGTACTGTGCCCGCATCGCCGCCCCGCTGGTCGGGTTGTCGGGCAACATTACCCTCAACACCGAAATGGAGAGCATCACTGTGCCGGTGAAAGAAGCCGCTCCGCTCGGGCTTATTCTCACCGAACTGATGACCAACGCCGGCAAATACGCCTTCCCCGGCAACAGACGTGGAACTGTTACCGTAGCGCTCAAAAAGACCGCCGCCGGAGCCCGCCTTGAAGTCTGGGACGACGGCATCGGATTGCCCGCGGGTTTCGATTTTTCAGGAAACGCGGGAATGGGGCTCAACCTGGTGCGGGCTCTTGCAGGTCAGATTAATGGCAGTTTCAGAATGGAAGGCGGTGAGGCCGGGACCCGGTGTATCGTGGAATTCGCCGCGGCGAATAATGGTTCGAAATGATGCTGACCATCATCCGTGGCGGCGAAAAGTATAGGAACCACGCCGGGAAATGCTGGAGGTGCACGATGGAAAAAAAAGATAAACGTAACGGTGACACGGCCGACCTGCGTAAGCGGGCTGAAGAAAAAATCAGGGCAGATGATGCCAAAACCAGAAAAAAACTGACGGCCGAAGAAACACGAAAAATGCTCCACGAACTGCGGGTGCACCAGATCGAGCTGGAGATGCAGAACGAGGAGTTGCGCCGGGCGCAGGCTGAACTGGACGCCGCGCGGACGCGCTATTTCGACCTCTACGATCTGGCGCCGGTGGGCTATTGCACCGTCAGCGAACAAGGGCTGATCCTGGAGGCTAATCTCACGGCCGCCAAACTGTTCGGTTGGGAAAGAAAGCAGTTGGTCAAGCAGCCATTGACCAGCTTCATTCTCAATGAAGATCAGGACGTCTACTATCGACTCCGCAAGCAGCTCTTTGAATCGGGCGCGCCGCAGGTGTGTGAGTTGCGAATGTTGAATAAGGAAGGCAATCATTTCTGGGTGCGGCTTCATGCCTCCTCAGTGCAGGATGCCACTGGACCGGCCGTATCGCGCGTTGTGATGAGCGACATCAGCGAGCGCAAGCGAGTGGAGTCCCAAAGGGAGGCTGCGCTCGAGGCGCTGCAAAAATCCCACGATGAGTTGGACTCCCAGGTGCAGGAACGAACGGCGGAGTTGGCGCAAGCCAACGAGATGCTGCAAGCAGATATCATTGAGAGCATGCGGGCCGAGTTGCAAATAAAAGCAGCGCTTGAGGCATTAAGGAGATCAGAGGAGAATTTCCGCCGCTTGCTGGATGACTTGCCGCTGGGCGTGAGCGTCGTGACCGCCGCAGGCGAGACTATTTACGCCAACCGCCAACTTCTTGATATTTATGGCTACGACAATGTTGAGGAATTGAACAAAATATCCCTCAAGGAGCGCTATACCCCCCAGAGCCATGCCGAATTCGAACTGAGAAGAAAAGCCAGGGATCGGGGAGAATTCGGGCCTACTGAGTATGAGATCGCCATTGTCAGGAAAAACGGCGAAGTCCGTTGCTTCCAGGTCTTCTGCAAGGCAATCCTTTGGAACGGCGCAAATCAGTTCCAGGCGCTTTATCGCGAGATCACCGAACGTAAATGGGCGGAGTCCCAAAGGGAGGCTGCGCTCAAAGAGATCCGCCGAAAGGCGAAGGAATTGCGGGAGAAGAACGAAGAGCTCGAGCGCTTCACCTACAGTGTCTCGCATGACCTGAAAAGCCCGCTGGTGACGATCCTAACCTTTCTGGGTCACCTGGAGCAGGATATGACCGGCATGAATAAGGAACAAGTAAAGCAGGATCTTGGCTATATCCGCATTGGCGCGGAAAAGATGTCAAGATTACTTGACGAACTGCTTGCTTTGTCGCAGGTTGGGCGCAAGATAAACCCGCCCGAGGAAGTGCCCCTGCAAACCATCGTGAAAGAAGCGAGCGGTCTGGTGGCTGGGCGGATCACGGAGCGTGGGGTCGAAGTCAAGGTTACCAAGGCAGAGTTCGTGCTTTGGGGCGACCGGGTGCGCCTGGTCGAAGTATTCCAGAATCTACTGGACAACGCCTGCAAGTTCATGGGAGAACAAAAATCGCCGCTGGTGGAAATCGGTGTGGAGACCAAAGACGGGGAAGCAGTCATATTCGTGCGCGATAACGGCATCGGGATAACCTCGCAATTCCTGCCGAAACTCTTCATCATGTTCGAAAAGCTTAACCGCAGCACCGAGGGCGACGGCATCGGCCTGGCCCTGGTCAAGCGCATTGTCGAGGTGCACGGCGGCCGCATCTGGGTGGAGTCGGAGGGTCCCGGCCAGGGTACGACCTTTTATTTTACTTTGGGAAAAACCTGTCTACAAAAAACAAAGGAGAATCAATGATGATCAAGGGAGAGCCGATCAAAATTCTGCTGGCCGAAGACGACCCGGCCCACGTCGCGGCCATTCAGCGCGCCCTGAAAACCTCCGCCCTTGATATCCAGGTGCGGGTGTCCGGCACGCTGGCTACCTTTCGCCAGGCCGTGGACGTCGAAGTGCCTGATATCGCCCTGGTCGACCTCAACCTGCCCGATGGCAACACCATCGATATTTTAACCGCTCCGCCCGACAATGGGCCTTTTCCGGTCGTGATCATGACCAGTTACGGCAACGAGCAGGTGGCGGTGGAGGCATTGAAAGCCGGCGCGCTGGATTACGTGGTGAAATCCCCGCAAATCTTCGCCGAGATGCCGCACACCGTGGAGCGAGCCATGCGCGAGTGGAAACTGTTGCAGGAGCGCAAGCAAATAGAGAAAACTCTGCGGAAAAGTGAAATAAATTTCCGCCGTTCGCTGGATGACTCGCCGCTGGGCGTGCGCGTCGTAAGCGCCGCAGGCGAGACTATTTACGCCAACCGCCAGCTTCTTGATTTTTATGGCTACGACAGTGTTGCGGAATTAAACCAGACACCCCTCAGGGAACGTTACACTCCGCAGAGCTATGGCGAATTCAAAAAAAGGAGAAAAGCCCGGAAGCAGGGCAATGAAGGACCCAGTGAATATGAGATCGGCATTGTCAAAAAAAACGGCGAAGTCCGCCATCTCCAGGTCTTCCGCAAGCCTGTTCTATGGAACGGCGAGCAGCAGTTCCAGGTGCTTTATCGGGACGTCACCGAGTCCAAGCACTGGCTGGAGAAGTTCCGAGGATTCAAGAAGACAATCCATGGTCAAAAACTGCTTTTGGCTCAGCAAAGCTCATCCGTTGAAGAGTTGATTAAGCGATTGACTCGCTCCAATGCGGATCTCGAGAGGTCTTACGAGACTTTGAAGGCGAAAAAAGACGAATTGGTGCGTTCGGAGAAACTCGCCTTTACCGGCCGCATGGCCGCCGGCATCGCCCATGAAATCAGAAATCCCCTGACCAATGTTATTTTGTCGATCCGGCAACTCAAAAAAAGCGAAAAGATAAAGCCGGAGGGTCTTAAATATGCCGCAATCGTGGAGAAAAATACCAATAGGATCGAATATTTAATTACGGAACTCCTGAACTGCGCCCGCCCGATAAAACTTAATCTCCAGCTTAGGGATATCCATTTGCTCATCAAGGATATCCTGAACATTCATAAAGTCCGGCTTAAAACGCAGAGGATAAAAGTGATCAAGAACCTGACTGTCCATCCTTCTGTTTTACTCTTTGATAAGGAACAACTGGGGCGCGTCTTACTTAATTTGATAGCCAACGCCATCGAGGCCATGCGGCCCGGCGGCGACTTGTCGATTGTCAGCAAAAGAGGAAAGAGCGATTTCGTAATTATAGAGCGCCGCATAAGTAATGCAACAATTAGGACAAAAAAAGAGGTAGTCCGGATTGCTGGATGCAACCGCGTAAAAGAGGCTGAGACGCAGCGAG